>Ga0315277_10012743_pt1 | contig 10524 bp, 16 predicted proteins | sample YL17G05_15_MG_FD_203695 | JGI IMG/M metagenome (GOLD analysis project Ga0315277, IMG submission 203695) | Sediment microbial communities from Yellowstone Lake, YNP, Wyoming, USA - YL17G05_15 | ecosystem: Environmental > Aquatic > Freshwater > Lake > Sediment | place: USA: Wyoming | collected... | reverse complement strand
CGAAGCGGCGTTGCTCGCGGCCAAGTTCGCCTATGAGACCGCTTACTACAGGAGATACTACTACGACATGAACAACGACGTGCTCGTCATCCGCAAAGGGGTGTTCGGTTCCAGGGAGCTGACGGTTCCGCTCGTGAAAATCCAGGACGTGTTCATCAGCAGGGACCTCTTCGACGTCCTGTTCGGCCTCTACGACGTCTATATCTCCACCGCCACCTCCCGTTCGGTGATGAACGCGCACATCGACGGTGTGGGGGCGGAAGGGGCCGAGGAGCTGGCCCTGCTGCTCGTGGACAAGATAGCGGAAAAGAAGTAGCAGCGTCCCGGGAAGTTACAAACCATTTAATTCCTAACTTGTTATTTGCTAACCCATGGATATAGAAACCAAAATCGAGCTCGTCAAGCGGAAGCCTACCGAGGAGGTCGTGACCGAGCAGGTGCTTCGGGAGATATTCGAGACATACGCGCATCCGAAGCACTATATAGGGTTCGAGATCTCCGGAAAGGTCCATCTCGGCACCGGGCTCTGCACCGCGCTCAAGATTAAGGATTTCATGCAGGCGGGAGTGAAGCCGACCATCTGGCTGGCAGACTACCATTCATATATAAACGGCAAGCTCGGCGGCGATATCGAAAAAATACGCGCAATCGGAAAGGGCTATTTCAAGCACTGCTTCGTTTCCCTTGGCCTTCCGGAGGACAAGGTCGAATACGTGCTCGCGAGCGAGTTCTACGACAACGATTACTGGGCGGATGTGCTCCGTGTCGCGAAGGAGACCACGATGAACCGGATGCTGCGGTGCATCACGATCATGGGCAGGAAGGAGAGCGACGCGGTGAAAAGCTCATTCATCTTCTATCCGGCGATGCAGGCCGCCGACCTTTTCGGGCTTGAGGTCCAGATCGCTCACGCGGGCATGGACCAGCGCAAGGTCCACATGCTCGCTCACGAGCTTGCGCCGAAGTTCGGGAACAGGAAGTTCGCGTCCGTGCACGGCCACCTGCTTCCGAGCCTGGTCGGAGTGCAGAGGATGAACCCGACCGAGGACGAGGTCGTCGACGCCAAGATGTCCAAATCAAAGCCCGAGTCCGCGATTTTCATCCACGATTCCGAGGACGAGGTAAAGAAGAAGATCGCGAAGGCGTACTGCCCGGAGAAGGTCGCTGAGGGCAACCCGGTCTTTGAAATCGCCGAGTATCTCATCCTGAGGGACAAGCCCATGAAAATCGAGCGGCCAGCCAAATTCGGGGGGGACCTGGACATCGCGAACGCGGAGGAGCTGGGAAAAATCTACTCGGAAGGAAAGCTCCATCCCATGGACCTCAAGGGCGCGGTCGCCAAGGAGCTCGTGGCGATGCTCAAGCCGTGCCGCGAGTATTTCGCGAAGAACCAGGAATACCTGGAGCAGATAGCTGAAGTGGAGATAACGCGCTAGCTGTCCTGGTTTATTCCACTACCTCGAGCAGCCCGCCGATTATGCCGTCTATCTTCCCTTTAGCATTCTCGGCCATGGCGAGGAATTCCTCATGCCTGAGAGGCCCCTTGGCCATTCCGCACGCGTAGTTGGTTACGATTCCCAGCCCTGCAAAAGGGATTTCCAGCTCGTGCGCGAGGGCCGCCTCATAGCCGGACGTCATGTTGACGAGGTCCGCGCCCATCAATTTAAGCGCCTTGACTTCCGCCCTGGTCTCATACCTGGGCCCCCGCGTGGTCGCGATTATGCCCCCGTCCTTGAGCTTTATCTTATCAGTGCCTGCAATCTCGAGCACCCTGTTGCAGAGAACCCTGTCAAAGGGTTCGGTGAAATCCACGTGCTTTATCCCCCCGGAAAAGTCGTCGAAGAACGTGACCGGTGCGCTGAACGCTATCATGTCCCTCAGGATGACCAGCTCCCCGGGCTTGTGCTTTCCCATGGAGCCGCACGCGTAGGTCGCGAATATCGCGCTCGCGCCGAGTTTTTTCAGCGCGTATATGTTGGCCCGGTAGTTTATCATGTGGGGCGGAATCTCGTACCTCTCCCCGTGCCTCGGGATGAAGAAGAGCTCCTCGTCCAGAACCTTCACGTGATTGACGGCGGCGAGCCCGTACGGGGTCACGACGTCGAGCCTTTCTACTATCTTCCCCAGCCCCAGATATCCGGTTCCACCTATGACGGCCAACATGGGCTTAGATTGGACTCTAACCTTTATACGGTTTTCGAGGGTAGTATTAGCGGTAATCCTATGGTTTCACTTGACAAGGCGATTCTCGCCACTTATGAAAGGGAGGGCAAGCGCTTCGAGCTCTACGTGGACCCGGACGCCGCCTATTCCTACCTGGAAGGCCAGAAAAAGGACCTCAAGAACATCCTCGTGGCGGAGGAGATTTACGAGGACGCGAAGAAGGGCGAGCGGGCGAAGGCCGCGGACGTCCAGAAGATGTTCGGCACGACGGACATCATGGCGGTACTCGAGTACATCCTAAAGCACGGCGAGGTCCAGCTGACCACGGAGCAGAGGAGGAAGAAGCTCGAGGAGAAGCGGAAGCAGATACTCGCCATCCTCCTGCGCGAATCCATGGACCCGAGGACCAACACCCCGCACACCCCTACCAGGCTGGAGAACGCATTCGAGGAGGCGCGCATAACCGTGGACCCCTTCAAGGACGCCAGGGAGCAGCTTCCTGACGTGATAAAGAAGCTGCGGCCCCTCATCCCCCTGAAGTTCGAGAAGGTGAGGATCGCGGTCAAGATTCCGGCCGCCTTCGCCCACCGCGCCTACGGGACGCTCAAGGGATGGGGCATGAAGCAGGAGGAGTGGGCGAAGAACGGCGACCTCATCTGCGTGGTGGAGATTTTCGGGGGCGAGCAGGGCGATTTCTACGACAAGCTCAACAAGATGACCGCCGGGCAGGTGGAGACGAGGGTCGTCGGCACGGGACCGTAATCCCCTGTCCCCACAATCCTTTTAAGTTTATTTCCTTATATATTTGTGTAAGTGATTTGATGAATGATACTGTGGAAGCTGCGACTCAGGGGCGCAAGAGCCTTGGCCGGGCGAAGGAAGCCGTTATAGCTGCGGGAGCGTTGTTCCGGCTCAGGAGCCCGGCTCTGGAACTCTCCCTCCGGCGGGTCGAAGCCGGTTCTGCTGCGGCAAGGGATTACAGCCGGCTGGAGAGACTTAACGATCCGCGGCGCATTTCCAGGGCGATAACTGCGCTCCAGGATGCCTCGGCCGCACCTACGGCGGAAAACGAGGAACTGGAAGCCAAGCTCGCCGTCCGCCTTGTCACAAACGGAGCGGAGCGCGAACGGGCGAGGATGGCGTTCATCGCGGGCGGTTCCGGCGCGCTTGCCGGGTTTTGCACAACGCCGTTTCTGGGCTTCGGGGCTGGTTCTGCCGCCGTGTTTCTGGGAAGCGTTTTAGCGATAATCGGCTTCAATTCCAAGACATTGAAGGCAGTGGAAAGGGTTGCCGGAGAGCTGCTTCTCAGGCAGGGGAAGCACGAGCTGTCCGACGAGACGAAGGCTGCCCTTGCTTTCCGGGCTCCGATGGATGCCATCAGGGAGGCGGGCGCCCGAGCTTCTGGCAGGACGGCTGCGGTACTCGCCCGCTGCGTCGAAAGGCGCGAGGCGGACGAAGCATGCAACAGGCTAATGACTGCAAGAGGGATTGATGAGCGGGAAGAGGAGGAGCTCGTCCGGAAGGTGTGCGAGCAAGGGACCGGCGAGCAGGCTAAGAGCCTGTACCTGAGCAGGAAGGCCGTTTCCAGCGCCTCGCTCTCGATGCTCGACGGGCGCCTTCATTAGCCGTGTGGGCGCCGGATAACTCTTTTTTAAACCTTTCCCTACCTAATTTCCCCGTTGAGAGATGGACTGCCTGAAATATATCTCTATATTCTGGCGTGATGAATAACGGCGGCGGAACCGCTGCACTTTGCGACTGCGGATCCACCTGCCATAAAAGGTTGATTTGATGAACAACAGGAGGATAATACTCCCAGGAGAGAAGATAGCCGACGGAAAGGTGAGCGCGCCGGGCGCGTTCGTGCAGGGCGAGGCCACCTTCGCCGCGGTCATCGGCATGATGGACGAGGAGGGCCGCTTCATACCGCTCGAGAGGAAGTACCGGCCGATCGTCGACGACACGGTCGTGGGCATGGTGACCGACGCGAGGCACGCGGGCTACGACGTGGAGCTGAACCTCCCCGACGTGGGCTTCATCCCGTCGAGGGACATACGGCTCAAGCTCGAGCTCGGCGACTTCGTGGTGTGCCGGATCAGGGAGGTCAGCGAGGTCGGGCAGGTGGACCTGGGCGAGGTGCGCAGGCTGCCCAAGGGGAAGATAATCGAGTTCCCGCCCGCCAAGGTGCCGAGGCTGATAGGAAAGAAGATGAGCATGATAACCATGCTCAAGGAGAACGTCGGGGACATCATCGTAGGCAACAACGGGTACGTATGGATATCCGAGAAGGCCGACGTCCCCCTGGCGATAAAGGTAATCAAGATGATAGACGAGGGCGCGCACTTCCCCGGGCTCACGGACCGGGTGGCGGCGCTTTTCGGCAAGGAGAGAACGGGTGAATGAATGGCAAGCTCAGTTTCAGAAGTCAGGATGGTAGTCGACGGGAAAAGGATGGACGGCAGGTCGCCCGAAGACCTCCGGCCGGTGAGGATCGAGGCAGGGATACTGCACGAGGCGGACGGTTCCGCGTTCGTCGAGTGGGGCGGGAACAAGATACTCTGCGGCGTCTACGGGCCCAGGGAATGCATCCCCAGGTTCGCGGCGAGCCCGTACCGGGCGCTCGTCAAATGCAGGTACATGATGTCCCCCTTCGCGTCGCTCGAGGAGCACAGCAGGTCCGGCCCGAGCAGGAGGAGCACGGAGCTGTCGAAGGTCATACGGGAGGTTTTCGAGAACCTCGTCATCTCCGAGAAGTTCCCCAACACCCAGATCGACATCTATATCGACGTGCTGCAGGCTGACGGCGGCACGAGGACAGCCTCGATAACCGCGGCCGCGGTCGCGCTCGCGAACGCCGGGATCCCGATGAGGGACATGGTGGCCGCCGTGGCGGTCGGGAAGGCCGACGGCCAGCTGCTCGTGGACCTGGGCAAGGCCGAGGACAATTTCGGCCAGTCGGACACGCCTGTCGCCTTCTCGGGCAGGGACAAGGACATACTGCTGCTGCAGATGGACGGGCTTCTGACGAAGGACGAATTGCTGCGGGCCATAGACATGGCCCAGGCTGCGACCGAGAGCATACACGACCTGCAGGCCGACGCTCTCAGGAGATTCTACGAGCAGCCGTCGCAGAAGAAGTTCAAGATGTAGGAGGGATTGCAATGGCTGAAGAGCTCAAGGACATCGTCATGTCAAGGATAAGGAAGGACGTCCTGGTCACCACGCTCGCGAAGGGCACGAGGTACGACGGGAGGACCTTTGACGCGTTTCGGGAGATAACCATACAGAAGGGGGCGCTGAAAAGCGCGGACGGCTCGGCGCTCGTCTCGATCGGCGGGACCAAGGTGCTGGCTTCGGTGAAGTTCGACATCGCGACTCCGTTTTCTGATCGGCCCAGGGAGGGCGTGCTCATATCCAACGCGGAGCTGCTGCCGACCGCGTCGCCGAGCTTCGAGCCCGGCCCGCCGGACGAGAACTCCGTAGAGTTCGCGAGAATCGTGGACAGGGCGGTCCGCAGCGCGGAGTGCGTGGACCTCAAGTCGTTCTTCATCGAGGATGGGAAGGTGATGTCCCTTTTCATCGACCTCTACGTGATGGACCATGCGGGCAATTTCATAGACGCCGGCACGCTGGCGGCCGCAGCCGCGCTCGCCGACGCGAAGATGCCGAGGCTGGAAGGGGCCAAGATAATCCGCGGCGAATACACCGGGCCGCTCAACCCCCGCGCGCTGCCGGTATCCGTGACCATGATAAAGGTCGGGAAAAACTGGCTCGTGGACCCCTCGCGCGACGAGGAGCTGGCGCAGGACGGCAGGCTGACGATAGCCACCACGGGGGAGCACGTGTGCGCTATCCAGAAGGGCAAGGGAAGCATCACGAAGGGCGAGCTCGCCGAGGCGCTCGATATCGCTTTTAAAAAGGGAAACGAGATAAGGGCCATGATTGAAGGGTGAGGGCAATGAGGACGCAGAAATTCGGTACCCGGCTGAGGAAGCTCGCGGACGCCGCGGACAATGCCAGGAAGACCAAGTACGAATGCCCCAAATGCGGCAAGAGGAAGGTCGTCCGCAAGGGATACGCCATCTGGAAATGCAAGTCCTGCGAGGCCGTGTATGCGGGAGGGGCGTATTCGCTCCGCACCGAGACCGGCGAGATCATGCTCAGGCTCGTGAAGGAGTATACGGCTCCGCGGTGATGTTATGGGAGAATACAAGGACCTGAAGACGGGCGCGATGGTGGAAGTGGCCGACGAGAAGAACTTCGCCTTCCCCTCCACGGGCGCGAAGATGCTGCTCAAGCCGAGGCCGCCCATAGCCAAGGAGTCCGGCACGGATTAGGCGTGTTCCGTGTCGTGTGTCCCGTGTTCCGGGACGCTGGACAGGAAACGCGGAACGATCCGCGGATGGGCTTATGTGGACAACGAGCAGGTATGCCTCGGAAGGGACACGGAAGGCCGCCAGGAGGCGCGCGTCCTCGTCCGGCTCGGTTTTCTGCGCGCGCGGCAAAAAAACCATCGCCGCTCTCGCCGAGTTCGCGAGGCGCTCGGGTGAAGACACGATAATGGTGGTGGAGGAGAAAGGCGGGAAGCCGTCCGTCATAGCTTCCGTCGAGGTCCTCCCTGGAGGAGGATGGCGCTGGGCGGAAAAGAGGGGGTTTGATGAGCATGCGGGCAAAGGGAAGCTTCGTGGTGGAGTATGAATCCGCGGCCGAGGCCCGCGCCGCCCACGCGGCCCTGTCGTCGGAGAAGGGTTTCGAGCGGGCGCGGTGCTCCATCCATGCGCAGGGGAGCGCAGTGGCGTTGGAGATAGATGCGGACGACATCGTCGCGTTCCGCGCGGCGGCCAACAGCCTGCTCCGCAACCTGCAGGTTTTTGAAGCTATCGGGAAGAATATGTTTGCCCGGGGGAAAAGCCAACGTTAATCCAGAGGTCGATGACATGAAGAAGGAGGAAGCAGGAAAGCTTGATGAAAAGATCATGGAATACGAGAACATGGAGAAGCAGCTCGAGGTCGTGCTGATACAGAAGCACCAGCTGCAGCTGCAGCTCAACGAGCTCAAGCACGCGGACGAGGAGCTCAAGAAGGCCAAGGGCGACGTATACAAGTCCATCGGCTCGCTCATGATCCTCAGCAACCGCGACGAGGCGGGAAAGGACATCAAGGACAGGCAGGAGCTGGTCGATGTGAAGCTGAACGCGCTCGGCAAGCAGGAGGAGAAGCTGCGCGAGTCCCTTACAAGCGCCCAGAAGTCCCTTCAGGAGAGAATGAAGGAGTATGGCCAGCAGCAGGGGAAATAAGCCCTTCGCCGGATTCCTTTCGGAACACGGGAAAGAGCGGCTCGTAATCACATCGCACAGGAAAGCCGACGTCGACGGGCTCTCGAGCGCCTACGCCCTGCATAAGCTTTTCCCCAACTCCATAATAGCGGTCGACGAGCTCGACGAGGCCGCGAAGGGGCTCGCCGAGCTGCTCGGCATCGCGACAGTCCCGCTCGAAAGCCTGGACAGGAAGAAATTCGACGGCCTGGTAGTCGTGGACACAGCCGCCTACACCCTGCTTCCGAAGGCGCGCGGATGGAAAATCCTTCTCATAATAGACCACCACCACCCCGAGGGCAGGGACATGGAGGCGGACACGCTCATCATAGAGGAGGACTCGCCATCCACGGCGGAGATCATAGCCGGGCTCCTGCCGGATGTTGACAAGGATTCCGCGTTCGCGCTCTCTGCAGCGATCATATCCGACACAGCGAGATTCAAGACAAGCACCGCGGGCACCTTCGGCACGCTCGCGAGGCTGATGAAGATATGCGGGGCCGGCTACCACGAGCTGCTCGACATCGCCGAGCCCGAGCACAGGTCCGAAGTGAAGATGGCGATCCTCAAGGCGTGCCAGAGAGTGAGCATCTCGTATGTGGGCGGGCTGGTCATCGCCACGTCCGAGGTCGGCTCGAACGAGTCTGACGCCGCCCAGGTGCTCTCCGAGGCCGCCGACGTCGCGTTCGTCGCGAGCTGGAAGGACAAGGAGCAGGAGACGCGCATATCGGCCAGGGGGCGCAAGTGCGTGGAGGTCCCGCTGAACGAGGTGATGAAGGAAGTCGGCACCTCTCTCGGCGGGAACGGGGGCGGCCATCCGAAGGCGGCGGGGGCTTCCGTGAAGGCGCACACGGGCGAGGCTCTGGCGAGGTGCATGGAAGCGCTCACGGCCAGGCTGGAGAAGCGGCAGGCAGGTTTGCAATCCTTGTAAACTTACGAGACATATTACTTCTACGTGAACCCCCCCTAAGCCGACTGGAAAAACCATCCATTTTCAGAATCAGAGGACCAGAGTCTCCTCTCTCGCCGGCCCAAATTGCGTTTCCCGTTTCGGGTTTCCGGTTTCGCGTTTTGGGTTATGTTCTTTTTACGATTACTTTTCCTTTTTCGCTTGCAGGCAGGCCGAGAAGATAGCCGTTTTTTATTCCGAACAGACCGTTGTATTCCTTCATCTCCTCCGCTGCTTGGGCAAGCTCCTCCTCTTCCTCGTAAAACGTGATTTCAGCCACTTCTCCTGATTTGAAGACATAGTCGAAGGTGTGGCTGGCGACTTTCTGGTTTTTGTAGAGAATCGGGTATTCCAGGGTTCCGAATTCAAAGCCTCGCAGCCGTAACTCCACGGCGACCGCGTTCGGGTAGATATCTCTCGGGCTGTACCTGAACTCGGTGCCAAGCAGGTCCAGGACAGTGCGGCCCGATTCTGTCAGCGCCTTCTGCAGGTTCTTCGTGCACTCCGGCTTTTTGCAGGGTGCTCTTGCCGGTTCCTTTGTCCTGCTCACCTTCTCTATCTCCACAGACGCGTCTTTCTTGTTGAAATTAAGCAGGAATCCGCGGTCTATGTTCATGGAATTGAGGTAAACCTTGGCTTGCATCAGGTGGTCTTCGGTTATTTTGTTTGCACACTTCATCTCAAGCAGAAATTCCTTTTTGCTTCCGCTCCAGAGCGGATATAAAACGCAGTCAGGCGTTCTTCCGCCTATGCAGTGATTTTTGTAGATGATCTCTATATTTCGCTGGCGCTCGTAGGGAATTCCCCGGAGCCTGAATTCATGCACGAGGGCTTCCTCATAAACCCCTTCGTTATATCCTGACCCGAGGGTTTTGGATACCTCCTTTGACGCATCGAGCAGTTGGCCGAGGACGTTCATGGAGCCACCTGTTTTGCCAGTGATTTTCTCCAGTCGGCGTTTATGGCGCCGTATACAGATTTGAAGAGGTCCGCCTGTTTCTTTGACCAAATCTTGTTAGGTTTTCCCTTTATCCATTCAGCATAAATATCAATGATTTTGAGAGCTTCAAGAATGTCCTTCTTCCGTTCCTTTCTAATAGACGCCACACCAGCCATTCAAAGCACCGCCTTTCTTATCTCTTCGGATACCTTGAGTTCATTTGCGAAGTGCAAAACCTTGCCTATTTCTATTTTATTCTTGAAAAGGTCGTATAGGAACCTTGCATCCTCCAAATCCTTTCTGGAACCTAGGAACATCTTGTACGCTATTTGCAGTTCGAGAGGAGATATGGAAATTTCGTGTTTTTTGTTAAGGATAACTCGGTAAGGGTTGTTAAGAGTGAACCAGTCCAGTTTTGATTTTGGTTTTTTTATCTCCATATTCGGGGAGATCTCGCCTTTTTTTGCAACGCGCCATGCTATCCCTTCAGCATAAAGTTTTTTTGCGGTGTCCAAGGAATCAGCGTTGATAATCCAGTAATCCTTCAGAAGGGAACTGTATAGCTTTTCCAATTTAGTTGAGTCCAACTCTTCCAAGAATATGTCTATATCCTCAGTAATTCGTTGTCTTCCAAACAGGAGTATCACATATCCTGATATGTAGACGTGCTTTATGCCCAGCTTTTTCAGAACGCCGGAAAAATCGATAACGAAATCATCGAGTATGGAAGTGACTTTATCGAGTTGAATCTCATTTCCTTTTACCACTATTTCCATTCGCACACCTGAGAGATAATGAACTAAGCTGAATAGTAATAAAAACGGCTCAGTTGCACCTTACCCCCCGTCTATTCGTGCCCTGACACTATAAGGATGGCTCTGGCGGTGGCACCTACACAGAGTTGCACCTTACCCCCCGTCTATTCGTGCCCTGACACCCGTGATCATCGCGGCTATTGTCGTCATCTACATCTAGTTGCACCTTACCCCCCGTCTATTCGTGCCCTGACACGAAGAGCTGACTTCCCTTCGGGGCGTCACAAGATTCGTTGCACCTTACCCCCCGTCTATTCGTGCCCTGACACCTGAGGCAACATAGATTTATATACCCAGGAACGCCCGTTGCACCTTACCCCCCGTCTATTCGTGCCCTGACAC
>Ga0315277_10012740_pt1 | contig 10526 bp, 8 predicted proteins | sample YL17G05_15_MG_FD_203695 | JGI IMG/M metagenome (GOLD analysis project Ga0315277, IMG submission 203695) | Sediment microbial communities from Yellowstone Lake, YNP, Wyoming, USA - YL17G05_15 | ecosystem: Environmental > Aquatic > Freshwater > Lake > Sediment | place: USA: Wyoming | collected... | reverse complement strand
TCTCCAGCCGCACGGAGAGCCGCTGAAGGGACATACCGAGTTGGTGGTGGGCGTGGCCTTTAGCCCGGACGGCGCGCTGCTGGCCTCCAGCAGCTTTGACCACAGCATCAGGCTGTGGGATGTGGCCGACGGGACGCCCATCGGCCGGCCGCTGCGAGGCCACACCGACAAGGTGTGGGGCCTGGCCTTCAGCCCCGACGGCGCGACGTTGGCCTCGGCCGGGTCGGACAGGGCGATCAGGCTGTGGGATGTGGCCAATGGCAAGGCCGCCAGCGATCCCCTCCTGGGGCACGAAGCCGCGGTGTTTTCCGTGGCCTATAGCCCCGATGGGAGCACCCTGGCCTCCGCCAGCAGTGACGATACCGTCCGCCTGTGGGATATGCCCGCCCGCCAGCCACACGGCCAACCCATGAGCCACAAGAGCGCCTGGCAGGTCGCCTTCACTCCGGACGGCAAGTCCCTGGCCTCGGTGGGAGAGGGCGGCATCGTTCTCTGGGACGTCGCCACGCTCAAACCCACGGGCGAGCCCCTCACGACGTACAGCAGCCATACCGCGGCAGTACTCACCGTAGCCTACAGCCCCGATGGCAAGATCCTCGCCTCGGGCAGCGCGGACCACACCATCCTCCTGTGGGATGCGTCGTCCGGCCAACCGATCGGAAAGCCGCTCGACGGGCACCAGGGCCCCGTGCGCAGCGTAGCCTTCAGCCCCGACGGCGCCATCCTCGCCTCGGGCGGCCTCGATGGCCTGATCATGCTGTGGGATGTGGCCCGCGGCGAGAGGCTCGGCGAGCCGATCCAGGGACGCCCGGGGGCGGTGCTCAGCGTGAGCTTTAGCCCCGATGGTCGCACCCTGGCTTCGGGGAGTTGCGCCGAATTCGCGCAGGGCACGGGCCCCTGCCAGGCCGGCGAGATCCGCCTGTGGGACGTCGCCACCCATCAGCCTAGCGGGTCGTCGCTCACCGGTTTCGCCTCCCTGGTGTTCAGCGTAGCCTACAGCCCCGACGGTCGCGTCCTGGCCGGGGGCAGCTGGGATGGGCAGGTCATCCTGTGGGATGCGGCCACCGGCGCGGAACTCGGCGCGCCGCTCGTGGCTCGGGGGGCCGATGTGTTCGACCTGGCCTTCAGCCCCGACGGGCGCGTCGTCGCCGCGGCAGGCGAAACCCAGGAGGTCTTTCTGTGGGACGTGGCCACCGGCCAACCCGTCGGGCAGCCGCTCACCGGCCACAAGGACCTGGCCCTCAGCGTGGCCTTCAGCCCCATCAGCGCCACCCTGGCCTCGGGGAGCGCGGATAGCACCATCATCCTCTGGGATCTGGCCACCGGCCGCCCGCGCCGCGCGCCCCTCACCGGCCACTCGCAGGCCGTGCTCAGCGTGGCCTACAGCCCCGATGGGCGGATCCTGGCCTCGTCCGGCTGCGCAAAGATGAACCTTGGCCGCTGCACCCAGGGAGAGATCCGCCTCTGGGATCCTGCCACCGGCCAGCCCCTGGGCCAACCCCTTCTGGGGCACACCGACGCCGCCGGCCGCGTCATCTTCAGCCCTGACGGCAAAATGCTCGCCTCGGCCAGCGCCGATCACACCCTGATCCTCTGGGATCTGGCTTCCAGAAAGCCCCTCGGCGAGCCCCTCGCCGGCCATGACCTCGGGGTCTTTGGCCTCGCCTTCAGCCCGGACGGCAAGACGTTGGCGTCCTGCGGCCAGGACACCCAGGTGATCCTCTGGGACGTCGCCACGCGCCGACCGCGCGGAACACCCCTCAGCGGGCACGCCGACAGCGTCTTCTCCGTCGCCTTCAGCCCCGATGGCCGTATCCTGGCCTCCGGCGGCGCCGACCACCGGGTCATCCTCTGGGATGTGGCCACCGGCCAGCCCGTGGCCCCGCTCAGCGATTACAGCGACTGGGTGTCCAGGGTCGTCTTTAGCCCGGACGGGAGCACCCTCGCCACCGCGAGCGGCGACGGGGCCATCGTCCTGTGGGACGTCAACCCCGCTTCGTGGCAGGCCCGCGGCTGTGAGCTGGCGCGCCGCAACCTCACCCGGGTTGAATGGGCGCAGTACCTCCCCGGCCAGCGCTACCGGCCAACCTGCCCCCAGTGGCCGCTGGAAGGGAAGGCCGCGGCTGCGCCGTGAGGTGATCGAGCCGCGAACGGCGCCCAGCGCCTCCTGGCCCACGGCACGCTTGCCCTGGCGCAGTTCGCGAACTCGATCTCCGTGACCGTGGTCGAGAAACCGGATACATAACCTCCTCTTAACGTGAACCTAACCACGCCTTAACCACAAATCGCCCCATAGATGGTAAGATGTCCACATCAACTCAGCCCGTTCGCCGCTGAGGCGAGCGCTGCTTCAGGTGTGAGGGGCAGAGAATGGAGCCGATCGGATGAGGATTTCCAGACGCGATTTCATGCGCTATGCCGGGGCAGCCGCGGCCACGTTGGGGCTGAGCGGCGTGGAGCTGGCGCAAGCCGCCGAGGTGCTGGCATCGGCGACCAGCCCCGCCGTGATCTGGCTCAGCGGGTCTGGATGTACGGGGTGCTCGGTGTCGCTGCTCAACGCCGTCAACCCCACGATTGATCAGGTACTGCTCAATACCATCAGCTTGAAGTACCACCCCAACCTGATGGCCGGAGCTGGCGACCTGGCCGTCTCGGCGGCTACCTCCACGGCGACAGCCGGGGGGCATGTGCTGGTCATCGAGGGGGCGATCCCCACTGCTGCCGATGGGCGTTACTGCTACGTCTGGTCGGAGGCCGGGAGCCCGGTGACCATGGCCCAGGCGGTGACGGCGATGGCCGCGAAGGCCATAGCGGTCGTCGCCGTGGGCACTTGCGCTTCATTCGGGGGCATCCCCAAAGCCTACGGCACGGCCGCGGCCAAGGGGGTGGGGGATCACCTGGGCAAGCCGGTGATCAATCTCCCCGGCTGCCCCGCGCACCCCGATTGGATCGTCGGCTCGCTGGTGGCCTTGCTGGCGGGCACGAGCATCGCGCTCGATAGCTATCGCCGCCCCACGGCCTACTACACCCCGGACACCATTCACAGCCGCTGTCCCAGGCGGGAAGGGGAGGAGATGAGCCGGTTCGGGCAGAAAGGGCTTTGCCTGGAGGAGCTGGGCTGCAAGGGACCGAGCACGCATGCCGACTGCGACCGTCGCCTGTGGAATAACAGGAACGGCTACTGCATCGGGGTGGACGGTCTGTGCATTGGCTGCACCGAACCCACTTTCCCCGCCTTCCCCCTGCACCGAAATGGAGACGACTGATGGCCGCACCCGTGCATAGAGTCTTACTGCCGCTGACGACCAATACAAGCACAGGTGGGGGTGTTGGTGGGACGGCGACCACCATCAAGATGGACCCGGCCACCCGGCTGGAGGGGCACCTCGAGGTGACGCTGCAGAGCGATGCCGGGAGGGTCGTCTCCGCCCAATTGGGCGGGATGATGTATCGCGGCTTTGAGAACCTGCTGCTCGGCAAGGACCCGCGCGACGCGGCGCACATCACCCAGCGCATCTGCGGCGTCTGCCCGACACCCCACGCCATGGCGGCGGTGATGGCCGGCGAGGCCGCGGCCGGCCTGAGGGTCACGGATAACGCGCGTATCGTGCGCAACCTGATCCTGGGCGCCGACTATCTGCACTCGCACATCCTCCATTTCTACCATCTGGCCCTGCCCGACTTCATCAAAGGCCCGGCCATGCCTCCCTGGACCCCGGCGTACCAGGTGGACCTGCGCCTGAACGACACCGACAACCAGCGCATGGTGGACCATTACGTCCAGGCGCTGACCGCTCGCCGGCAGGCTCATGAGGCGGGAGCCATCTTTGGCGGCAAGTTGCCGCACACGGTCGCCTACGAGTACGGTGGGGTGACGACCACCCCTGATGCGAGCATGGTTACCCGCTTCCGCAACCTGCTCAACCAGGTTCTTGCGTTCATTGATAACGTCTATGTGCCCGACGTGGATTTGCTCGCCGGCGAGTACCCCGAGTACTACACCATCGGCCGCGGCTACGGCAACCTGCTCGCTTTCGGTGTCTTTGACCTGAATACCACGGGTTCATCCAAGTTGCTGGCCAGGGGCCGCGTGGTGAACGGCTCGACCGCGGTGCAGGGCATTGACCTCAATGCCATCCTGGAACAGACCCGCTACTCCTGGTACAACGATCCCGGCCTGAACCCGTCAGGCGGCACGACGCAGCCCAACGCCACCAAGGCGGGGGCCTATTCCTGGATCAAGTCGCCCCGCTACGGGGGAGTGGCCTATGAGGTCGGAGCCCTCGCGCGGATGTGGATCAACGGCGACTATCGCCGCGGGATCTCGGTCATGGATCGCCACCAGGCGCGGTCGCACGAGGCGAGCAAGATCGCCCATGCCATGCTGACCTGGCTGGGGCAGCTCAATCTGGGTTCGCCGTGCTACACAGCGTACACGCCAGCCACGTCGGGCGCCGGCATCGGCCTCACCGAGGCGCCGCGTGGGGCATTGGGGCATTGGCTGCAGGTGGCCAACAGCGTCGTGTCTCGCTATCAGATCCTCACCCCCACCTGTTGGAACTGCTCGCCGCGAGATAATGCCGGGGTGGCAGGGGCGCTGGAGAAGGCCCTGGAGGGCACGCCGGTGGTGGACTCGGCCCAACCCGCCGAGCCCCTCCGTGTGGTGCACTCCTACGACCCCTGTCTCTCTTGTGCCGTGCACTGAGCGCTTCTGGCCACGCTGTGGCGGAGATCCGCCGTCGCGTGACCTTCGGGGAAAACAGCGAACAGGGGGACATCTCGCTAACGCATGTGAGGTCGCATGAGACAACCCGCCGGACGGCAGGTGCAGGTAGCTCTGATCCTTGTCGCGCTGGTATCCGTGGCGATAGGCCTGGCCTACCTTCCCAAGGCCACTGTGGCCGAGGACTCTGACATGAACAGGATCACAACCAGGTACCCGGCCATCATCGGTTCTCGCATCGATTCGTGCGATCTGTGTCACACCAGCAACATCCCCGACCGGAATGCCTATGGCAGGGCCTATAAGAGCCACGGCAGGAATACGGCCGCCCTGGCAGCCATCGAAGCGCTGGATTCCGATGGGGATGGGTTCAGCAACCTGGCCGAGATCCGGGCCTTCACCTTCCCGGGCGACAAGAATGACCACCCGGCTCAAGAGCCGACCGCTACGGCGCCGGCCACGGCGACGGCCCAACCAACCGTCAGGCCCAGCAGCATGCCAACCCTGACGCTCGTCCCCACCGTGGGGCTGCCCCTGCCGTCGCGAGCCTGGTTGCCTATCGTGTTGAAGTGATATAGTTGTTTCCTCCCGCAGACCGGCAACCTGCGGGCCCACCAAACCGTGTCGGTTTCATGGTTAGGCGTTGAGTGTAAGTGCAAAGGGCGCCAGGCCTCTCGCTAGCATAGGCGGAGGTACGGCGCCCTTTGCGATGCACGCTACAATGCATCACCCTCCAACGCCGCGAGCAAAGGCCGGCCAGGGAGCGCCACCATAGACCGATCATGAACAGGCCCGCGGGCTGGGCGTCTGCGAGCGCGGCGACCCCTGGGGAAGCGGATACCAGCAGATCGAATACCTGAAACAGGCGCTATGATTTCGGCTCCCCGTCCGCCCGAGGCTCAGCGCAGGTGCCCTTTGGCCTGGTACTCGGCGAAAAGCCGGCCCCAGGGCTGGTCCTCTCGCCAGCGCTCGTAGATGCGCCGCTCCTTCAGTGGCCAGCGGTAATAGTCGTGGTAGGCCTCGGAGACGAAAGATGCCGCGTGCACCAGGGGGGTGTGGAAGAGCAGGTTCTGCAGGACTTTGGTGGGGCCGTACCAGGAAAGCCAACCCATCACTCGGTGAAAGTTGACTCCCACGCGGAAATGCCAGTTCTCGGCGGACACATCGTCGCCGACGATCTCGATCTCCCGTGGATCGCCGACGCCCAACCCCTGCTCGTGTGCCAGGCGGATGTAGCCGATCTGCAAGGGGTCGAAGCCCATCATCTTGCTGGCGACGGCGTCTATGGCCACCTGGTCGCCGCCAGCCAGGATCACGTTCTTCTCCACGGGGTCCATCACCCGCGGCCCCGTGCCGTTCCCCGCTGTGGTGCCATCCATCACCGCAAAGATGCCGCTATGGATCTCTTGCTGGATCTTGAGCAGATCCACTAGGGTTTCGTGAATCCAGGAATGGGTATAGTGGCGGTTGGTGGTCAGGAGCCCCCCGAAGGCGTTCTTCATGGCCCCGGTGGTGGTGGTATAGATGTGGCACTTGGCCGTCGGCAAGTGCACGATGCTCTTGCCCATGAAGAAATCGGGGAAGCGCAGCCCCTCGGGGTAGATGCGCTTGAGCACGCTCATCTCGGCCTTGGGCTCATAGGGCACCCACTTCATGTCGCTCTCTTTAAAGTTGTAGAGCACAGGGATGTTGTAGCGTCGAAAGATCGGCAAGTAGTTGTTCAGATCCTCGCCTTTGAAGGCGCTGGTCACCACGGTCTTGTTCTGCACGCAGATCAGCTTGTCATAACCGCGCGCTTGCAAGGCCAGTGCCACGCCCTCCAGCTGCCAGGGCGTGGTGTTCGCGCTGGGGAAGGGGTAATGCCAGGAGATGTTGTCCTTCAGGATCACCGTCTTGCCCTGCGGCAGATAGCGCTCCACCTCGGCCAACCCCAACAGGCGGTCGTAATCCTCCAACACAGAGCCGGGGCTGGTGTGCAGGACGGCCACCCTGGCGCGCATCGTCATCGCGGTGCTCCTTCCATGCGGCCCCAAGGGATGATACGAGCTTGCATCGCCGAACCTGTGAGCATTCTACCGCAGCCGCGCGTGCGGGTCAAAACCAGACTCAGCGCTGCGCCGGAATCCGTGTTGCGGGAGGTTCCCCTTCTTCTGCAGGGTGGGTTTCCTCAAGGGCGGGCGCTGGGAGGTGGCATCGTTGCGGCCATCAGTGCGCGTTCCTCAACACGTCCGCCAGGAACACCGTGGACAGCACATAGTCCACATGCGCGCCATAGATCGTATGGTTGGTGCTCGGGTCCGCCAGTGAAACCTCGAGCAGGTACTGGTAGCGCGCATTGTCCGCCGTCGTCAGCGGCGAGCCGGCAAGGATGCGGGTGACGATCGCCGGCGAGAGCGTACCGGTGGAGTCGGTGGCGGCGATGTTGGCGAAAGAGCCGAATAATGCACCTCCTACTTTGGACCTACTGTTTCCGCTGATGAACGCTGGCGGTTGCCTCAGGTTTGGTCGCTATCCAGTCAACGTCGATATGCTCGCGCGCTCCCAGCCGCTCCATGAGCTCGCCGGTATGGAGTTGCAGGTGGCGGATGTTGTACAGTTGCAGCTCCAGTTTGCCGAAAGGCAGCCACGGGAAGCCGGACGTCTCTGCCTGAAGGTTAAGGACGGCCAGCTGCGCCTGCACCTGCTGCCAGCAGAAGTCTAGATAGGCGAGCACTTGCTCCTGGGAATAGGCCTCGCCGATCCGCGGCTGGTCGTGGGGTGGCGAGGGCAGAGGCCCGAGACGCTCGTACTGCTCGCGGTGATCTGCCCAGGGCCTGAACTCCTGTAAGGAGTTCTGCAGGTACAGATGGGTGTAGAACAGGGCATGATAGGCAACGTGCCAGAACCTGTTCCTGTCGTCCGGGTTGTCCCATAGAGAGGGCGGGCACCTGCTCACAGCCTGCCATAGCATCTCCAGGGCTGCATGATACTGCGCACGAATGGCTTCGCTGTTGTTCATAGTCTATCCTTTCTCCTCACGGATCCTGCAGCGCTCGGACATGCCTCAACGGTGCGCCCTGGGCCCACTCCCGCGCAGCCCATGGCGGCCCAGGCACGATCCTGCGGCCCCCGAGCGCATTTCGGGCCAGCAGCGTGCCCCTTATGTGCCCCGCCCTGCCTTCCGCGCCGGCCGGGAGGCGCGGCGCCCGATCACCAGGAGAATGGCTGCCCAGGATGGTAGCCCCTGGCCCATCCCCCTTTGTAGACGGTTACGGCCCCCTTGCCGCAGGCGTGCCACTGCCCATGCGGGTCATCGTCCAACATGCCCGTCTGCTCGTCAACCATCTCCGGCTGGTCGGCGGACGGACGATCGATGAGCAGCAGCAGGGTCACCTGCCTGGCACCCAACTAATGAAACCAGCGCACTCCCGTCTGCCCGGCACGCTGGTGGTTATGGTCGGGGGCGGCCGCGGTGAGGCTGACGGCCACGGGAGCGTCCGGCCCGCCGGCCAGATCGATGGCCGGTCGGTCCGCGTCAGCCATTCGCCTGCCGAACTCGGTCCCCCCTCCAGGAGAATATGGCCCGTCATGTTCACCTCCTTTGGGCACCGTGCCCCGGTCGCCGGCTGGCCCCCACCGCAGGGCTGTGGCAACGCCGGGCTACCCTCTCTTGTTGGCAAGAGAGCGAATGCGCTGCAGGTCCAATTCGCCGGCGGCACCCCAGCCCACTTTGCCGGCGGGGATGGCGGGGCGCAACTCCTACCCTTGATAGGGTTCCCCTTCCCCGGTTTCCGCTCACCACAGGGGCCGCAGCGAGCGGGCGATGGCGTCAAAGTAGCGCTGGTCGCCATAGCTGTAGATGCGCACGCTGTAGCCGTTCATCACTGCGATCAGCGCGTGCATGCCCTGCACCTGTTCCGAGTCGTACTCCAGGCGAATAGCGGATAGGCCGCTGGGCAGGAGCAGCTGCTTCTGGCTCCTGACGCTCTGCACCTGGCCGCTGATCTCCAGGGCCAAGCCCTCCACGGTCTCACCCGTGGGCAGTGGCTGGGGCACAATATCCATCTTGGCGGTGCCCGAGATGGTCCCGCCACGGCCGGCGACCACGCGGGTGTCGTAGGAGGTCAACACGGCCACGCTGCCCGGCTGGCCCTCGATGAACCACCCGGCGGGGTAGTCGAGGACGTAGCCCACGACCGTATCGGTGTAGGAGGCGGTAGCGGTCAGGGGACTGGCCGGGATGGGGTACGCTTCGATCCCCTTGTGGTCAACTGCCGTCGGAACCGGCGTTGCCGACGTGGCCGGCGTCGCCGATGCTGCTGGCGTCGCCGATGCTGCCAACGTCGCCGGGGGGGTGGCCGTGGCCGGCACCGCACTGGGCGTGCTCTCCACGGCGGGCCCGGTGGCGGGAACCGCCGGCCCCTCTCCGCCCAGGGCCCTGACCTCCGGGGTATCCTGCCGGCGCAAGGCTACCGGGGCGCAAGCACTCATCAGTACCAGCACAGACAGGGCGCATAGGTGGGTCAGTGTACTCATTATAGCCTGTATATCTCTGCCATCTATCCCTTGAGCCCCGTCGTCACTATCCCTTGGATGATGTATTTCTGCGCAAAGAAGAACACAATGATCATCGGGAGGATGTAGACCATGATCGCCGCCAACGTAAGCGTATCCAGCGAATACCCCTTGGGGTCTGTGTAGGCAGTGGAGAGCAGGACCCCCAGACTGGTCCTGTCTGCGCTCAGGAAGATGCGCGGTGTGAACCAATCGCCCCAAACCCACTGGAAGTGGAAGATCGAGGCCGTGGCGATAACCGGCCCTGAGATAGGCATAAAGATCTGCCAGTAGATACGGAAGCGGCTGCAACCATCCACTTCCGCCGCATCCTCCAGGTCTCTGGGGATGGCGGCGAAGAACTGTCGGAAGAGAAAGATATGGTAGGAGCTGCCGCCGATGCCCCAGAGGATCCAGGGCCAGTAGGTGTCGGTGAGATGCAGCTTGGAGAAGAGCATAAATGTGGGGATGGTGGTGACCATTCGCGGCACCATGAGCATCGAGAGCACCAGGATGAACATGACGTTCTTCAGCGGCGCTCGATGGCGTGCAAAGCCGAACCCGGCTAAAGAGCTGGAGAGCACCGTCAGGATCGTTGACGGCACGGCCATGAGCAGCGAATTCACAGTGTGCTTGAGGAAGGGGTACTTGAACACCGCCAAGTAGTAGTTTTGCCAATGAGCCACCGTGGGGAAGAGCCGGATGGGATAGCTGGTATACTCGTCCTGTGACCTGAGCGATACGAGCAAGATCCACAGGACAGGCATCACGACGAGGAAAGTGACGAGGAGCAAGACGAGATAGCTCAGGACCCGCCTCACCACCTCCCAGACGCTGAATCGTGTCGTTTTCCGCATCCTGTAATGGGCATGGACGGCTACTTGCACTTGGCTCATCTTGCCTCTCCTTCCTGGGCCACCTCATAATAGACCCAGTACTTGGACGTGGCAATGACAACCACCGTCAGGATCAGCACGAGAATAAAGAACAGCCAGGAAAGTGCCACACCATAGCCGAAACGCTGAAAGTCGAATGTCTGACTGTAGATATAGATCATGTACATGAACTTGTCCTGAGGCATGTTCACCGTCCCCCACATGCCAGCACGCCCATAAATCAAGATTGGAACATCAAAGATCTGTAGAGACCAAATAAGGCCCATGATAAGCTGAAAGAAGACTACGGGTGTGATGAGGGGCAGGGTGATACGCCGGAAGAGGTGAAAACTGTTGGCCCCATCCAGACGTCCTGCCTCGTACAACTCCACCGG
>Ga0315277_10012739_pt1 | contig 10526 bp, 7 predicted proteins | sample YL17G05_15_MG_FD_203695 | JGI IMG/M metagenome (GOLD analysis project Ga0315277, IMG submission 203695) | Sediment microbial communities from Yellowstone Lake, YNP, Wyoming, USA - YL17G05_15 | ecosystem: Environmental > Aquatic > Freshwater > Lake > Sediment | place: USA: Wyoming | collected... | reverse complement strand
ATCGCCGCCTTCTGTTCCGCCGTAAACTTCCTCCGACTCTTGCCCATGACTCGTTCCTCCATTCGGCCAAGACTCTATGTGTCTTAACCGAACCGGGCAACTGTCGGATTTCAGGAGAAGCAGAACATCTCCTCGATGTTATATTCGATGGTCTCCAATTCGCGTCGGGGGAAGTATTGATGCCGTCCGGCCACCAAGATATATGCCCGACGCTTTCCGCCAAGGTAATCTTCTTTGAATCGTGAAGGATCAACCTCTTGATGTGTTGCCGAATCGTATCCATACCAACGCAAAATGTGGTTGCGGGTTCTGCGAATCAGAATATGGGCCAACAAATCCGGCAGCCTTTTTTCACCATTTTCGATTTTCCTAAAATACTCTTTCAGATCGGGCGGATCCACGGGTAGATCCGTCTTGTCATCCTGGTGGAACAGCTTGATCTGGTGATATACGTCCCAGGCGCTCTTATTCCGTGGGGTTGCCGTTAGAAAACAGCAGTGCCGTCCCGTTGACAAAAATCCCTGAAGCACCCGGTACCGTTGCGTATCGGGGTAGCGGAAGTTGTGGCTTTCGTCCACGAGCACGAAATCCCGGTCTCGGTATTTGACATCCTGCGCAAGGATGCTTGCCGTCCCGCCATTGTTTTCCTTCAAGAAGCCCGTCGAGAGCACTCGCGCATTGAGATGGTACACCTCGTTGTATCGCTCCCACATATCAACAAGTGTGGCGGGGCAGACAATCAGGGGACGGGCGTGCTCGGTTCTTTCGAAGTGCTTCACGACGGCGGCGCCGACATAGGACTTGCCCATGCCCACCACATCGGCGACAAAGGCGCCCCCGAAATCCCGAATCATCTGCACGGATTGCTTGACGGCCACTTTCTGGAAATCGGCCAGACGCCGCGTGATCTCATCATCCCAGAGAATGTCCTTCTCGTCTTCCCCCTCAAGCCGGTCTCTGACCAGCGTGTATAGGGTCTTCATGTAAATGTCGTAAGGCCTGACCGCTGCCGCGGCCCACGATTCCTTCATTTCTTGCATCAAGGCTTCGTCAAAATCCGCCGACTCGTCCCATAGATCATCGAACCACCGGACCAGTTCTGCGTGGTTGTCATTCCCCTGCACGACCACGTTGAGTTCCGTGTTATGCGTTACACCCGAAAGCGTGAGGTTCGACGACCCCACGACCGCAATGCCCTTCTCATGGCGATCCACGGGCTTCCCGCCGCCGTCATAGACCGTTCCATAATCGAAGATGTATGCCTTGGCATGAAGCCGCCCTTTTGTATAAACCCTCACCTTCAGCCGCTTTTCTTCGATCATGCGGACCAGCGACTTGACCAATGCTTCGCCTTCATCCGTCTGGTCCATGAGGGCGATGCCGGAGCGGACGTTCTCGGCGGTTTCGGCGGCCATCCGTTTGACTTCCGCCCGCTTGGGATAAACTTGCTCCTCGACAGCATTGGCAACGAGTTCGAGGCGATGGTAGCCCTCGGCCAACTGTTCCAACGTGTCTCGATTGGTTGTATTGCCGATGAGAAGGCGAAGCTCTTTCACCCCGGTCAGTTTTCCGGCCAGGCTGGTCAGGCCCGAGAGGAAGAAGTAGCCGACGGCAAATCGCGCCGCCTCGGTCGAACCCAGAATCCGGTTGATGTGATCAACCAGTTTCTCTCGCCGGTTGTCTATGATGTCATGGGTGGGCATGCATTTACTCCTGTTCGTGGCTTGCCTTGTGCGCCGGCAGCGCTTCCACCGGGCAGCCTCTTATCGTTCACTCTCGTCAAACGGCGCTCCATGCCCGCGCAATTCGTCCGAAGAAATCAGACACTTTCTCGAAACGAACCCGAACGCCACGCATGGTTCGAGTGAAAGGCCGCGAGACATCCTGAGCAAGAACAACGTTCTCGCCTTTCGGATAGTGCCGCCGAAAAACGCCCAAATTGGCCGCGTCGAACTCTTCCGCCGACCACTTGCATTCCAGGGCCAGCGGCTCGCCGTGGGGTTGCGCCAGCACGAAATCCACCTCGTGTCCGCCTTTGTCCCGCCAGTAGAGGATGCGCCGAGTCTGCAAGTGAGCTTGCATCTCATTCAAAACGAAATGTTCCCACACAACCCCCAAATCCTCGCGGCGCAATTCACTCCAACCGCGATAGTAGCACATGAAACCCGTGTCGAACGCATATACTTTTGGCGCCGAGACGATCTCGGTGGCCCGGTGGGTGCTGAACGGGCGCACAACATGAACGACAAAAGTTGCCTCGAGTGCGCGCAGGTAGTTCGCGATGGTGCCGCGGCTCACTTCGCACGGGCGCGCAAACCGGCTGGCCTCAAAAATCCCGCCGCTCTGGGCCAGCGCCAACTCGGCGAATCTCTGGAACGAGTCGCGCCGCTCCAGACGAAACAGCTCCTGGATGTCCTTGGCCCAATAGGCATCCATCCAGTCCTGGAAATCGCGTTCGGGAATCCGGTCCGCGAGAAAAAACGGAGGCAGCCCTCCGCACAGAAGACGATGGCGGAGATCGGGGCGCTCGAAATCGCGCAAATCCTCCAAGACCATCGGCGTCAGCCAGAGATCTGCCTTGCGTCCCGTCAGAGTGTCCCGGAATTTCGTGGACGCACCCAACATGGACGAACCCGTGGCCAGAATTCGCACGTCCGGAAAGTGATCCGCCGCAATCTTCAACAGTTCCGAAGGATTGGGCAGGCGGTGAATCTCATCGAGCACCACCCGGCGACCACGCAGCCCATCGAGAAACCCCTCCGGGTCTTCCATCATCCGCCGGACCCGCGGCAGTTCGCAGTCAAAATACTCCACATCGGAGAGGCTCTGACAGAGACAGGTTTTCCCCACGCGGCGCACGCCGGCCAGCCAGGCAACCGACCGCTTGCGCCACAGATTTTCGATCCGATTCAGCCAGTATTCGCGCCTTACCATACGACACCCAACTGGCATAAAGTATGACCAAACGCAAGTGAATTGTCGTTTGGTAAATGCGATTTCTGAGCACTCTCCCGCCTGTCTCGCAGTCCGGCGCTCAATTGCGAACCGCAACTACAGCCCATACAGCGCCGCCAGCCGCTCGTTGATCTCCCGCTCCCACGCCTCACAGCCGACGCCCTTCGCCGCAAGGCACTTCTGAACAAGCGCGATGAGGGAGATGATGGAAGGTCGGCTCCATGCCGTGTGGGATTTGGATTTCGATCCTCAATCCCGATATTCATCAGCGTTTTCTTATCGTCTTTTTTTCTTTCTTTTCTTCTTTTTTCTGTTTGACACGCCCGCGCACTGCGAGCGACCCTTAAGCCGGAATCTGAACGCTGGCTCGTCTGGCTAGTAGGATTCCTCCGGGGGCCGAAAGGCTCCCCTTCTTTTTTCCCCTACAGACGGACAATCCCCAACGGGTCTGCCGTCGAGGCCGCCGTGCAGAGAATCGGCTGAAGCCGCAGAAAATATCTATGCCCGCCGGTTCTGCGCATATACCGGTTCGGCGCCAGATGCTGATAGAGAAGAAAGGCGCAAAGGTCCGTCGCCTGAATGAAATACGAATGGTCCGAATTCCGAAAGCTGGGATCCTCGATGATCTGGGTCAGCGGGAGATTCCGATATCCTACGCCGAATTCCGGCCGGTGAGGAACGGGATTATACCGGCGCATTTGCCGAAGCAGCAGCGTCAACTTCTTGTCGTCTGTGTGGTCGGGGAAAACCATGCCCCGTTCATCCGGATTTGCCGGTCCGCGGAAGTTGCGCCGGGAAAGCGTATTTTCAAATCGCTGGATCAACGCTTTCCACGCGCCTTCGAATACATCATAGGGCGGACCCTTGCCTTGCTTGTCCACGACGATGTTGATCACATTGAAATCGGTCATAGAGGCGAGCAGGTTCGTAAAAAGTCTAACAATCGTCAGGCGGTCATTTCGCGGAATACGGAGCAAATCGCCTGACCTGGTGATCATCCTTGCGGCATGAATCTCCTCGCGCAGCCTCAGATGAAACCGATCTCGAATCTGGCGGCGGAACGCGGTCATCTGATCCAGGCACTTGCCACCGCAATTCGTGAATCACCAGACCCGTCAGAACAAGATACCGCGTGGGCGAGTTCTGCAGTCCGCAATCGCCGCTTTCATCCACATACATCAGGAACATTCATCATCTCCTTCTGTCAGTTTCGTTTGCTCACAGCCCATACAGCGCCGCCACGCGCTCGTTGATCTCCGCCTCCCACGCGTCGCAAGCCAGCCCCCGCACCTATTTCCAAATCAAACCCGCCCAGAGGTAGAGGTCGCGGGCGCGGAGGTGGAAGCGTTCGCGGGGAACGTTGAGTTTGCCGCGCAGCGCGCGAACGGAATTTAGGACGGTCCAAAGGCCCCGTTTGTCTTTTCGCGCCCACTCCGGCGGATTCTTCTGAATCTGCTTTTCGAGATCGTCCCATGCGACCGCAAACGGAATGCCTTCGGGAACGGTCGCGGAATGCACGACGGCTCTCAGAAGCCTTGGGAAGTTGGATGCGTTGGCGGATTGGCCTTCCACGACCTCAACCGCCGCCCGGATTCGGCGGTCCTGCCACAGCGCCGCCGCCCATTCGTCAAGCGAGACCGGGCGACCGGGCAAAGGGTGCGTTTTGCCCTTGACTGCATCAGGCAGGTCCGGGCGATCCTCCAATCGTCGGTGAACGAACGCCGGCTTCATGCCGTGTGGTTTGTGGGTTTCGACCGGTAGATCCTATGTTCACCGGCGTTCCTTTTTAAGTCTCCGGTTTGCCTGAGTCGGCGGCTTGTCTTTCAGGAAAAAAACGCCGCGTCAGAGTGACATGCCGACTCCCCCGCGCTGCCCCAAGGCCATGCTTCCGGCAAATCGCACAATCCGGCCTCGACCGGATTACGATCAATGTACAGAATACAACGCTGATAGCGCTCCTCATCGCGAATCCAATGATCAAAACCCTCATCCTGCCAAAAAGCCCCATGTCTCTCCAACAGCCGGTTTGCCTCGCGCGCAATATAACCCTTCAATCCCTGGGTGATAACGCGCAACGGCTGATACTGTGGCTGATGTTGTGGCGCAGGCTTTTCAAGTGGCGTGGGCTTTCCAGCCTGCGCACATTTAGCAGCCTGGAAAGGCTGCTCCACTTCCGCCGGCTCAAGCAACACATGCACGTGATTCGGCATGATCACATACCGATGTAGATGATACCGCCGCCCGTGCCAGAAATACAAACTCGACCGCACCAGCTCCGCAATCCGCGCCTCACCCAACCATCGCGGCCCCACCCCAGACCGCGCCGCCTCGGCCAACGCCACATCTGTCTTGGCGAACAAAGCCTTGCCCACCCGTAGCGCCTTCTCCCGGGGCGATTCATTGGCACGCGCCGGCAACGCCAGCAGTCGCTCCCGTTCCGCGCGCAGACGTTCCACAGCCTCGCGCGGCAGAGAATCCGCCAGTCGCCAAGTCAGAAAAAGAACAGCCCCATTCGGCTGCCAATGCGGCAACCGCCTCCGGTAAAACTGTGGCGCAGGATGTGGGGCAGGCTTTCCAGCCTGCCTTTTCTCTTGTCTCTCTTTTCCCAACCTTCCAGTCCACCCTTTCTCTGGTCTTTCCATTCCAACAGTCCAGTCACGCCCACATCTTGCAGGCTGGAAAGCCTGCACCACTACAGACCATACAGCGCCGCCACGCGGGCGTTGATCTCCCGCTCCCACGCCTCGCAGCCGACGCCCCGCGCCGCAAGGCACTTCTCAACCAGCGCAACGATGGCCTGCCGCTCGGCGGCCGAGGCGGTCGGGATGGGGATTTGCGCAACATACTGTCGGATGAAGCGAAGATATCCACCGCGAACTTGAGCGCTCAGCTCAATATAGAAATCCTCAACAGGTTTTGAGTTGAGAACGCCGACCAAGTATAGGTCCGCGACGGGTATAATGTAGGCAGTATTTCCCAAATACGCACCAGCAGTGTCAAAAGCAAAACGTGCTTCGCTGGCAATGTCAGGGAAAACGATTTTGGGTTTGGAAAAGTATTCGTGATAATCGGCACCGTAATGCGACATAGCAAACCACGGAACTCTGCCTTCTATTACTTCAGGACGGCGGGATAGTTTGCTTTGGAAGCTTTCAAGATGACGTGCAATTGAAGGGTGCAGATCAATCGGAAAATCCCACGGGATATGAATCACGTATAGGTTAGGATATGTAATGCTCCAACGCTTGATATCTCGTCCTCGAAAGTGGGGTCTGATGTATTTCGCGGCGCTTCGATCTTGTTCGATTAGTTCTTCCTTCTTTTGTCGCGTTATAACAAAGGCCTCATTTAAACCCATCGTAAGACCACGATAGATTAGTTCGCGCACGTATTCACCCAGCGGCTTTCCCGCATTCCGAACTTTTCCAACCGTCGCTATGGATTCGGAGCCCGTAAGTAACCAGTCCAATCCACTTAGCGCGCTGGGCGGAAGTCGCTGGCCGTCGCGCTGGATGAGGGCAAGGACGTCGGGATAGGGCGGTTCCAGCGACTTGACTTCCGTAAACAATGGCGTTTGTTCCCGCTTTCTGCCAAATGTTTCTCGCCTGACCTTCTGCGCAATGAAAATCATGGGATATGACGTCGCGCTTTGGAACACAGGAAGACTGCCGAAATCGGTGATGCTGTGGACGCTGAGCGAAGCGGCGATGTGTTTGCGCAGTTTCTCGCCATAGGCCGCGCGAAACCATTTGTTCGACGAAATAAAGACCAGCATCCCGTCGCGCCGCAGCAGTTCGATGGCCCGCGCATAGAAGAAGCAGTAGAGGTCGGCCGTTCCCGCGAAGATTTCAGGATAGAGCGCCTTCAAGCGGGGCTTGAGGTCTTTGAGCAGTTCCTGCCGGACGTAGGGCGGATTGGCCAGGACGATGTCGAAACCTCGGCGGCCTTCGTGGGCAAACACTTCGGCGAACTCGACGCCCCAATCAAAGCCGGCGGCGGTTTGGCCGGGATGGATTTCTTCGGCGATTCGGAGGCGCAGATCGTCAATTTCCTTTTTCAATTTGCCCTTGTTGCCATAGAGGTTTTCCCGCCCATATTTTGCCTTGCTCCGCTCGAATCGTTCGATGAGGTCGCGCGCCAGAAGGTCGTATTGCACCGAGGCCGGGTTGGGGCCTGTGAGGCTGTCTGCCTGCTCGATCTTGAAGTCGAGGTTGGGCAGGGGTTGCGGAACGTCGCCGTCGAATTCGACCGACAGCGAAAGCCACAGGCGCAGGCGCGCGATGTTGACGGCGATGGGATCAATATCCACGCCGTAGAGGTTGTTCTGGATGATTTCGAGTTTGCGTTCGTAGTCGGTTATAGGGTCCACGTGGCGGCTGGCAAAGAGCGACTGACGAAGGGCGACCAGTTCGTGCAACATACCGACGAGATAGGCGCCAGAGCCGCAGGCGGGATCGCAGACGCGAATGGCGCGAAGTTTTTCCAAGACGGCTTCCGGATTGCTCAGGCCCAAAGGATCGCGCGCCTCGACGAATTGCTCTATTGGTCCTTGAAGTGGTGCAACCTTTCCAGGCTGCAAAAGTAGCGCAGGCTTTCCAAGTGGCGCAGGCTTTCCAAGTGGCGCAGGCTTTCCAAGTGGCGCAGGCTTTCCAGCCTGCGGAAGTGCTTCTTTGGCAGGCTGGAAAGCCTGCCCCACTTCTGCCAAATAACCTTTCAGGGCCTCGCGGCACATAAACGAGACGACAGGGCGGGGCGTGTAATAGGCACCGGTGTCGTGGCGGCCGGTGACGAGTTCCTCAAAAATCTTGCCGAGCATTTCAGGGTCCACGGCGACTTCGATGTCGAGTGGTGTGTCTTCGGCAACGGTGAAGTTGTAACGTTCGAGAAGTTCGTCGAACATTCGGATAAAGGTGGCGTTTGTGACTTTCAGGTCGGCGTCCGAGATTGTCGTCTGCGGCTCGAACAGGCCGCCGTTGAGGAAGGGAATGCTCTTGAACTGAGCCAGAGCACTATCTCTGTCTCTTTTTGGAGTCGCAAGCGCTTGAAAGAGCGGCCAAAGGAACTCCGAGTAGTAGCTGGCAGATTTGCCTTTTGTCCGATGCTCCTGAAATGCTGCCGCGAGGTAGTCATACCTACCGTCGAGCCAGCCTTTCTTCTGAATGAAACAGAGAAAGAGGAGGCGATTGAGGAGAATAAGCCCGGCGTGGCGGGCTTTGGCTTCGTCTTTCAACCCACGGAGAATGTCGGGCATGATGCTTTGCTTGTAAATGTCATCGAGAGTGCGGAAGAACTCGGCCTGGACTTTTTCGACATCGAAGGCATCGTCGTGTCGGTCTTGAATTGCCAGAGGTGACGGAGTGCGGAGATCTTCCAGGTCGAGCATAGCCAGCCGCTCGGAGGCCGTGCGAAGGCGCTCTTCGGGTCCGACGGTGATTCGGCGAAAGAGTTGCCGTCTGGCGGTGTCTTCGTCGTATTTGGTGTTGAGGAAGTGCCAATGGTCTTGCTGGCGATTGGAGAAAACAAACAGCGAATAGGGATGCTGAGAGAGCATCCGGGAAACGACGGGTCGCTCAAGCCCACGAAGCAACTGGTCGCTAGCAAGACGACCGTAGATCACGTGGAAGTCGTTGCCTTCGCCTCCAGCGGCAAACAGAAGCGGGTCTTCGGCAAGGGCGTCGTGCGTCGCGTCGGTCCAGCCCCGACGTGACAAAGGCTGGTTGACGCGCTCATAGTTCAACTCCGACCAGAACAGGCTCTTGAGTTGGTCGAGACTGCGAAGGCCACTCAGAAGATCGAACACGGCTTGCTGACATTCCGGTCTGGCCATTCGTCTTCCCTCCGAGGTCAGTCCGCTTCCCGGTCAAAATGAGATTTGAACGAGACCGAGTTTGTCGATAACGCTCATCGCCGACTGGAGGTTCTGGCCCACTTTCTGGACCTCTGTGACCGGCCAGAAACCGAGAGCACGACGGAACTCCTCTGGCAGCCCTTCTGACTCACGCTTGACTTTCTCGAGCTGTTCTTCGTTCGAGACGGCAATGACTTTCTGAACTGTCGGACTGCTCTTGGCCTTCTGAAGATTCAGCAGCAGGCTGTCAATGGACCCGGTCTTGTGAACTTCGAAGACATACGTCACCAGGCCAAGGTTGCCAATGCGTGCGCGCCAAACGTTGTCAACACGTGCCCCGTGGCCGACCCAATCCAGGATTGTAGCACCGGAATCGAAATCGAAGTACCCCCGCCATCTGCCTTCGACATAGGCGCGATTATAGGGCCGCCAGGGTGCCGGTCCCAGCCACCGGTCCCAGTCACACTCGTCCCGCGGCGGCTCGGATTGGGCTGGAAGCCAATCGAAGTTGTTTTTGGGACGATAGCTCGAGGCACGCAACGTATGGAGATTCCCCAACTTTCCGCTTTGGACAAGGTTGACGGCAAACTGGAAGTTGGCAATACTGCGCCGCTGCGTTCCGGCCTGGAACACACGCCCATACCGCTTTACGGTATCGGCCAACTGCTTGCAGTCCTCCATCGTGATCCCGCAGGGTTTTTCGCTGTAAACGTCCTTGCCCGCCTTCGCCGCCAGAATCGAGGCCAGCGCGTGCCAGCGGTCGCCCGTGGCGATCAGCACCGCATCAATATCCGGTCGGGCGAGCAGTTCGTGCATGTCCCGATACACGGCGCAATCCTTGTTGCCGTAGTGGGCATCGGCCGTGGCTTTGACGGCTTCGCGGCGGTTGCGTTGAGCATCGCAGATGGCCACGAACTGCACGTCCTCTTCGTCCATCATGCATTTCAGCACGTGCCTGCCGCGCGGGCCAATGCCGATGGCGCCCAGCACAATCCGCTCGCTGGACGCAACGGCGCCATCTTGCGCGCGCACTGGGCAAAGAATAATCGTCGGCAGCATCGCTCCGCCTGCGACGGCGACCGATCGTTTCAACAATTCACGGCGCGTGATTGACCGAGTTCTCTTCTCGTTCCTTATGAGGGATTCCTTTCATCATAGTGATGCACTGCGGCAGCCTTCTTGATCCGGCAATCACCGGCCCAAAATCCACTAACCAAATCACTGCATTGCACCAACAACGGGCCGTTCTCAAGAGAGAAAACTGGCAACCGCAGTTGCATGGGTCCATGCCAACCACCTTGTGTTCTCTTTTCTCGCTTCAACCCCTCGCGAAAAGCCTGAGCGCAGTTTCTGACCGAAAAAGCACAAACATCCCTCAAATAGAGCAGCCGAACATTCCTTGGTCTCCGCCGCCACTGCCAAAAACAAATTGAAGTGATTCCACTGATTCCGCCCCGCGCCAGCCTTCTCTGGCCATCAACAGACACTTCTGACCGATTCCGCTGCGGCATAAGAGGATCTTGGAATCTCCGCAATGAAGTACATGCTTCTATTCCAAGATCCACTGAAGAAAAGCGCATGGACACGAAAGATGTCCTAGTGGTTCTTCAAGTCGAATTTGATGGAAAAGCGAGGTGCCATGAGATTCAAGAGTAACAGTTCGTTGAAACCCATTTTGCGAAAGGAGCGTGCCCATGTGCCGGAAGAAGGTGTACGTTGTCAC
>Ga0315277_10012738_pt1 | contig 10526 bp, 9 predicted proteins | sample YL17G05_15_MG_FD_203695 | JGI IMG/M metagenome (GOLD analysis project Ga0315277, IMG submission 203695) | Sediment microbial communities from Yellowstone Lake, YNP, Wyoming, USA - YL17G05_15 | ecosystem: Environmental > Aquatic > Freshwater > Lake > Sediment | place: USA: Wyoming | collected... | reverse complement strand
CTTCGCCCGGCTTTGCCCCCTGGGCGATCTTGATCTGGATCTCATCCGCGTTGACCAAATAGTTGGTGGTGACGCCGAAGCGGCCGGAAGCCACCTGCTTGACCGCGCTGCGGCGTTGATCGGCAAAACGGGCGGGATCCTCTCCTCCTTCGCCGGTATTTGATCTGCCGCCGATTTTATTCATGGCGGCAGCGATGGTTTCGTGCGCCGGCCCGCTGATGGAACCAAAGCTCATGGCGCCGGTGGCAAAACGTTTTAAAATGTTCTCGGCCGGCTCAACCTCTTCAATAGGGATCGTTTCCCTTTTCTTGAATCTAATCAAGCTCCTCAAAGTGGTTGGATTCCCTGCTTGATTGTTGATCAATTCAGAAAATTCTTGGTAGCGAGCGTAGTCATTTTTGCGCGCCGCGTCCTGCAAAGCGGCAATGCTGTCCGGATTCCACAGGTGGAACTCGCCGTCGCGCTTCCACTGGTAAAGCCCGCCGCTATCTAAAAGTGTTGTCTCGTCAGCAAACGCTTCAGAGTGTCGAAGCTTCGTTTCTTTCGCAATGATATCAAAACCGGCCCCGCCGATGCGTGAGGGTGTTCCCGCAAAACCTTTGGCAATTATCTCTTCATCCAAACCCAGGGCCTCAAAGATCTGCGCCCCGCGGTAACTGTTCAGGGTCGAGATCCCCATTTTGGAAAGGATCTTCATGATCCCTTTGTTGACGGCATGGCGGTAATTATTGATCGCGGTCTTTGCGTCGAGGACCATGTCTCCCTGCGCCACGATGAAACTGACCGCCTCATAAGCAAGGTAAGGATTTACGAGCTCCGCGCCATAGCCGAAAAGGAGCGCGAAATGATGGACTTCCCTGGGTTCCGCGCTTTCTACGATCAGTCCGACCCGGGTCCGCAGGGCCTTTTTTATTAAATGATGATGCACCGCTCCCACCGCCAACAGCGCGGGCAGAGCGATCCGTTTATCATCCACTCCCCGGTCGCTGAGAATAATGAAAGTGTATCCTTCCTGGATCGCGGCTTCGGTTTCTTGACATATCCTATCCAGGGCTTTTACGAGCTCAAGATGTACTTTGGGAAATTCCCCACACTTAAGTGTGGGGAATAACAAACTTATTGTTTTTGTCTTTAATTCGTTCTTCCGAATGGAACGGATCCGTTCCAGCTCTTCATTGGTCAGGATCGGCTCTTTGACCCGCAGCTTATGGCCATGCTCGGGTGTCTCTTTCAGGATATCTTTTTGCGGGCCGATATAGCTCTCCAGGCTCATTACCAGTTCCTCCCGGATGGGGTCGATCGCCGGATTGGTCACCTGGGCGAAGAGCTGTTTGAAATAGTTATACAACAGCTGCGGCTTACCGGATAAGACCGCGTGGGGGGTGTCATTCCCCATGGAACCGACCGGCTCCTTGCCCTTTTCCGCCATGGGCCGGATGATCAGCTTCAGGTCTTCGCGCGTGTAGCCAAAGGCCTTGAGCAGAGTCTTAACGTCCAATTTTTCTTCTTCCTCCGTGCTTACCCGGTGCAGCTCATCCAGCTCCACCATATTCTCTTTGAGCCACTGGCCGTAGAAGCGGCGGCTGTAGATCTCTTCTTTGATCTCCTCATCCTCCACGATCCTGCCTGATTCCGTGTCAATATAGAAGATTTTGCCGGGCTCAAGTCTTCCTGAAGCCTCGATGTTTTCGGGAGCAATATCCAGGACACCGACCTCCGAAGCCATGACCACCATTCCATCCCTGGTAACGATATAACGCGCCGGGCGCAAACCGTTGCGATCGAGCACGGCGCCAACGTGTTTTCCGTCGGTAAAAGCAATGGCCGCCGGGCCGTCCCAGGGTTCCATGAAGCAGGCGTGGTACTTATAAAAATCCCTGACCTCTTTATTCATCAATTTGTTCTGCTCCCAGGCGGCGGGGATGAGCATCATCATGGCGTGGGCCATAGACCGGCCGGAAAGAACCAGCAGTTCAAAAACATTATCCAGGCAGGCGGAATCGCTGCCCCCCGGCACGATCACGTCCAATCCGCGAGCCTTCATCCAGTTAACGTTGCCGCGCAAAGTGTTTATTTCCCCATTGTGCGCCAGGAACCGGAAGGGCTGGGCCAGATCCCAGGTAGGGAAAGTATTGGTGCTGTAGCGCGAATGCACGAGAGCGATAGCGCTCTTTAGATCCGCAGCTTTGAAATCCGAGAAAAAGTTTTCCAGCTGATAGGGCATGAGCAACCCTTTGTAGGCAATGGTGCGCGAAGATAAATTGGTGATATAAAAATCGGCCGCTTGGATTTCTTTTTCAATTTTGCGTCGGATCGCATGCAGCTTGCGCTCAAAATCCAGCTGGGTGTTAACCTGTTTGCCCTTAGCAATGAAAGCCTGTTCAATCACCGGCTGTGTTTCGCGCGCGGTCTTGCCGATCTCGGAATCGTCTACCGGAACTTTTCTCCAGCCCAGGAATACCTGCCCTTCCTGTTCCACCACCTTTTCAAAAACGTCTTTGCAGATGCTGCGCAGTCTTGCATTCTGGGGAAAGAAAACCAATCCGGTGCCGTAAGCGCCAGGGCGCGGCAGATTTGGAAAAACTTTAGCGTAGAATTCATGCGGGATCTGGATCAGGATCCCGGCGCCGTCGCCGGTCTGGGGATCCGCGCCCACCGCGCCGCGGTGGGCTAAGCGGCCGAGGACCGCAAGTCCCTGCTTGACGATGTCATGAGACTTTTCGCCTTTGATATTAACCACAAAGCCGACTCCGCAACTATCGTGTTCGAAAGTCGGATCGTAGAGTCCCTCATAGTATTGGCAAATACTTTCTGATCTCATATTCGGTGACCTGGATGCGGAACTCGTCCCACTCCTTTTTCTTGATGGCGATGAACCGCTCAAAAACGTGATCTCCCAGCGCTTCACGCACCAGTTCGCTTTTTTCCGTGATCTGGATTGCCTCGCCCAGGCTGGCGGGCAACGATTTGACGCCGCGCTCCGCTCTCTCTTCATCGTTAAGGTGATAAAGGTTGAGCTCCATCGGCTCCGGCAGTTTATACCCTTCTTCGATCCCTTTCAGTCCGGCCTGGAGCATGACAGCAAACTGCAGGTATGGATTGCCCGACGGATCGGGACAGCGCAGTTCCATCCGGGTCGCGGCTTCCTTGCCCGGCTGGTAGCCGGGAACGCGGATCAGGGCAGAGCGGTTCCTTCTCGACCAGGCGATGTAGACCGGCGCCTCATAGCCAGGGACCAGCCGTTTATATGAATTGACCCACGGCGCCAGGATCGCGATCATTTCCGGGGCATGCTTGAGAATGCCGGCAATATAGGATTTACCGACATCGGAAAGATGGTATTTATCTTTTTCATCGTAAAAGGCGTTGGTCTTTCCCTTGAAAAGCGATTGGTGGCAGTGCATCCCGCTTCCGTTCTGGCCGAAGATCGGTTTGGGCATGAAAGTAGCATAGACGCCGTTCTTGGAGGCTATTTCCTTCACCGTTAAACGGTAAGTGACCGTATTGTCCGCCATTTGCAGGGCGTCCGCGTAGCGCATGTCGATCTCGTGCTGGCTGGGAGCGACTTCATGATGGCTGTACTCGACGGTGATACCCAATTTTCTTAAAGCAAAAACGGTTTCACGCCGCAAATTTGACGCCATATCCAGCGGGGTAAGATCGAAATACCCCCCTTCATCCAATATTTCGGTGCCGGTTGAATTTTTAAAATAAAAATATTCCAGTTCCGGACCGACGTAAAAATGGTCAAATCCCGCCTTTTTCATCTTTTCCAGGGCCCTCTTCAGAACATAACGCGGATCGCCTTCATAGGGTTTGTGCTTGCCGACCGACGGCTGGAGGATATCGCAAATCATCCTGGCTACCGGCTTATCTTCCGGCCGCCAGGGAAGGATGGCAAATGTTTCCGGATCCGGAGAAGCGATCATGTCGGATTCTTCAATTGACTGGAACCCGGTGATCGATGAGCCGTCAAACCCCATCCCCTGCGTCAGCGCTCCTTCCAGTTCCTCCGGCCCGATGGCAAAACTCTTCAGTATCCCGTTGATATCCGTGAACCATAGCCTGATGAACTCCACCCCGTTATCTTTTACCGCTTTTAAAACATCTTCCTTCGTTGTCATAATTATCTCCCCCTTTTGCAACTATTATAGCAATGTTATTGCCACGGTCAATTCGTTATTAATCATACATTTTTGTATTTAGTGGCTTAAATATCTACAATATTGTATATTTATAATGCCTTCTCGCCCCTCTCTCCGGTTCTGATCCGGATAACTTCCTCGACCGGCAAGATAAAGATCTTTCCATCCCCGACCTTGCCGGTAGAGCAGACCTCCTGAATGATCTTCACGATCTTATCCGCATTTTCATCGGTAGCAACAATTTCCACCTTGACCTTGGGGATGAACTCGACTCTGTACTCTCCCACTCGCCATTCCAGGGTGATCCCCTTTTGCGCGCCGCGGCCTTTAACTTCGGTCAGGGTCATGGAAGAGAACCCTTTAGCGTCCAGCGCTTCGCGCAAGTCCTCGATCTTTTCGCTTCTGACGATAGCTTCTATCTTTTTCATTTTAGTTCTCCTCCTTTATGACAGGGTTGATTCCGCGTGCTGGGAGATATCGAGGCCGACCAGCTCCTCATTCTCGGTGACGCGCAGGCCAACGATAAGATCAATGAGGGTAGCCAGGACATAAGTCACGACAAAAGCAAAGGCCGCAACCACTGCGGCGCCAACGAACTGTGTCCAGACCAAGCCGGGATTGCCGTGTAGCCATCCGTTTGCTCCGGCGGGATTAACCATCTTACTGGCGAAAAATCCGGTGGCAAGGACTCCCCAAAAACTCCCCATACCGTGGCAAGCAAAAACATCCAGCGACTCATCAATTCGTAATTTCATTCTTAGTACAATTACGTAATACGAAATGGCTGCGGCAATCCCGCCGATTAAGATGGCGGACAGGGGACTGACAAAACCGGAGGCGGGAGTGATTGCCGCCAGCCCCACCACCGCACCGGTTGCGACTCCAAGGACGCTGGGCCGGCGATGCAACCAGCTTAAGATCATCCAGACAATGGCCGCCGCTGCGCCGGCGGTATTAGTGACCACCACCGCCTGCACCGCCAGGCCGTTGGCCGCGAGTGCCGATCCGCCGTTAAAACCAAACCAGCCGAACCACAGCAAAACCGCCCCCAATACCACCAGGGGAATATTGCTTGGCTCCATATTATCCTTGCCGTAGCCGATGCGTTTGCCAATGACCAGAGCGATTGCCAGTGCGGAAAAACCGGCAGTGATATGCACCACAGTTCCTCCGGCGAAATCCAAGACTCCCATATTGTGTAGCCAGCCGCCGACACCCCAGACCCAGTGGCAGACCGGGTCATAGACCAGGGTGGCCCACAGGCCGGTAAAGATCAGGAAAGCGCCGAACTTTATTCTTTCCACGAAGCTGCCAACGATCAGTGATGGGGTCACGATGGCAAAAGCCGCTTGGAAGAGCATGAAAGCCAAAGCCGGGATGGTGGCAGCGTACTCGATATTTGGCGCCTGACCCACGCCCAGGAGTCCAAGCCATTTCAACCCGCCGATCAGCCCAGCCTTAGTCGGGCCGAAAGCCAGGGTATAGCCGAAGAGAACCCACTGGACACTGATGAGGAAAAGGGCCGCGAAGCACATCATGATGGTGGAAAGGATGCTTTTTTTTCTCACCATTCCGCCGTAGAAGAAGCCCACCGCCGGGGTCATCAGGATAACCAGAGCCGTTGAGATCAGGACCCATGCCGTATCGCCTGTGTTGATCATTGCTACACCTCTTGCCCAAGTACCAGCAATCTTATTGCCATGAGGGAATACGAAGGAAAATTACAATTTTGTGGAAATTGTGCCGACAATTTACTTTATCGTTGACAGAGGGGAAATCGAGGGATCATAAAAAAAGGCCCCGATCTCTCGGGGCCTTGATTATCAACCGTTCTTTTTATTAGAACTGGCTGTATTCGCGTCTTGGGCCGCGGTCGCGGCTTTCGGACTTCGGTTTCGCTTCATTGACCGTCAGTTCGCGGTCGCCCCACTTCTGCCCGCTCATCGCGGCGATAGCTTTAAGGGCGTCGGCGTCTTCCATGTCAACAAATCCGAATCCGCGGGACTTGCCCGTGAACTTGTCGGTTACGACCCGGGCTGAGATCACGTTGCCGAATTCTGAAAACTTGGTTTTCAGCTCGTCATCCGTGGCTGACCAGGGAAGGTTGCCTACGAAAATGCTCTTCATGTACTAATTCTCCTTTTTAGTATTGTTCTGCTGATTAATGGAGGGAAACCCGTTGAGGGAACACCTAAGCAAAAAGACGCAGAGACTTTTAACTACTTACCCATTAACTTCGACTCTTCTATCCTACCCTATTATCGGCCGGATTGCAAGCAGATTTCACTTTATTTTTAGAATCCACTACCACCAGATCCGCATTCTCGTCTCAAAGGATATCCGATGATCAGCAGGCAGAACATCAGCCAATCAGAAAATCAGGTCGCTGATATTCTGTTGCCCTGATATCCCTCCTACTGATACCCTGATGTTCTGATATCCCGATTGATTGACAGAAAAAGACAGACTATGATATAATTGGGTCATTATTTGGGTCATAAGTGGGACATAAATGTTCAAACCTAATTATCAACTGACCAACACCATCATCAAACACCTGACCAGGACCACCGAGGCACGCGAAGCGGTCCTGCGTTCCCCGATCCTGCCGAGTGTTGAGGACAAGCTCCGCCACGACGCCCTGATCAGCCGGACCTATCATTCGACCAGCATCGAGGGGAACCCGCTGAGCCTGCCCCAGGTCAAGGTCATTGTTGAGGGGGGCAAACTGACTGCCCGAGCAAGGGACAAACGCGAGATAGTCAATTATGCCAGAACCCTGAAATACCTGGAAAAGATCGCCGGCAACAAGTCAATAAAAGAACCGGTCATTCGCAAGCTCCAGGGGATGATCACCAGGGACATTCTGCCGGCCGGCCGGTGCGGCGGATACCGCAACCGGATGGTTTATGTGGTCAATAATATCGGACAGACGGTCTTCACGCCGCCAGAGGCCAAGCATGTCCCCAGGCTGGTCAATGATCTGGTCAAATGGCTGAACAGCGGCGCCTCGCGTGATTTGCATCCGGTCCTGGCGGCCGGCATAGCGCATTACGAGCTGGTCCGGATCCACCCTTTTATTGACGGCAATGGTCGCGCGGCCAGGGCTTTGGCAACCCTGATCCTGTATCAACGTGATTTTGACATTAAGCATTTCTTCGCGCTGGATGATTATTACAATGAGGATCGCGATGCCTATTATGCCGCTCTACAGTATGTTGACCCGGCCCGGCGCGATCTTACCCAGTGGCTGGAATACTTCACCGAAGGAGTGGCAGCTCAGATGGGCAAGATCGAAGCCAGGGTTGCCGGCCTGGCGCGCGATCCGATCTTCAGCCGCCTCAAGCAGCGGGTCATTTTAAAAGAACGGCAGTGGCAGATACTGGAATTCATCAAGGAGAATGGTCGGGCTACCAACCTTGAATATCAGAAACTTGCCAACATCTCTCGCGAAATGGCCAAGCGCGACCTGGCCTTTCTAGTCAAGAACGGGATCCTGAAGCAAAAGGGCCGCGGCCGGAGTGTTTATTACACGTTTTGATTGCGTCACGCGTTTCGCTCCCCAAAGCATTGACACCCAGGGAGAACAAATCCCAAATTCTAATTACCCAAATCCTAAACTATTTTGGAACATTAGAATTTAGATTTTAGAATTTGTTTAGAGTTTAGTATTTAGAATTTGACTTGGTAAGATGGCGGTGGGAGAATATCGGCAAACACCAAGGAGGTTAACGTTATGCTAAGAAAGATCGGTTACGGTTTTATCGTCTGGGTGGTCCCTTATGTTTCCGCCATTCCGCTGTTAGGGCTGATGCGGAGTGATCCGCATTTTTTCAAGACGCTGATGATCCTGATCGGCGGTCTGACCGGGGCGATCTGTATCGTGCTTTATTTTATGAAGGTGGAAAAGGATTATTTGCAGGAAGGCATTTGGCTGGGAGTCGTATGGCTGGTACTCAACTGGTTATTGGATTTTGTCGCGCTCCTGCCCTTATCCAAGATGCCGTATTTGCAGTATTTCAAAGAGATCGGCCTGCGCTATCTGGTAATGCCGGCGATGAGTATCCCGGTCGGGTATGTTCTGAGCAGGAAGATAAAAACTTAGGACGTTCGAAGCCAGCGGAAGGATGAAATAAATCCTAAACTCTAAATCCTAAACAATATCTAATATCGAAATCCAAATAACCAAAACGCGTTTTAAATTTGTAGAATTAGTATTTTGAATTTGTTTAGGATTTAGCCTGCCGGCCGGCAGGCAGGGATTTTGGATTTGACCTGATAAAATGGCGGTGGGAGAATAAACCACTATGAAAAAGCTCATCGTTGGTTTAGCGTTCGGCGCGGCGGCCGGACTGATCGATATCCTGCCGATGCTGGCGATGAAGCTTCCCCTGGCCGCGAACCTCTCCGCTTTTTCGCTCTGGGTCGTCGCCGGCCTGCTCATCGCTTCTGCCGATCTCAAACTGAACAGCGCCGTGAAGGGGGTGGTGATCGCCCTGCTTGTCTTTCTCCCCAATGCTTTTTTGATCGCACAGAACCATATCGCCGATCTCCTGCCGCCGCTGGTGATGACCGTCATTCTGGGGAGCGCGCTCGGCTGGTTGATCGGGAAATACGGTAAATAAATTACGAATTACGAATGCCGAATTGCGAATTATGGTGTCGCTGCGCGACGCCATTAAATAACGCGCCGAAGGCGCACATTCATTCGTAATTAGTAATTCGGAATTCGTCATTTCCCAACAGTTGACACCCAAAGATGGCGGTGGCAAAATCATTTAGATGGCGCGGAAAAGCCGATATTTTCAATTAAGATTGGGATCGCCTCGATACGCTTATCTTCTTAAATAAGTATAAAACGGGAAATTGGGGAAATCCTTTTCTTCTTGCCTTGCCAGCTCTTCCATTAAGCTGAAATCAGCTCCACTAAATACTTCAGGCAACCTGAATTGACGGGAAATAAGACGGGTCCCCGGCCTGGTCTCTAAAAGCTTGGGCCGTATTTCCTCAAAGAAATTGTCCGCGAACGGCCTAAAGAAAAAAACCACCTTGAAGGGAGACAGAGAGATCCGCATGAAATCCGTATTTATGAATTTAACATTATCAATGCCGAACTCGGAACGGATATTCTCTGCTTGTTCAAATACGGCCTGATTGCTCTCATAACCGGTCACTCTTTCAAAATGTTCAGCGGCCCCATAACATGCCGCGCCTAAGCCGGAACCGAGGTCCACAAATTGATAACGCTGAGGAAGGGAAAGTTTGTCAAGATATTCCAGGAACCTGGATACGGGTGTTCCCTGATATGCCGGATCTCGCGGGCCATCCAGGGGAATATATATGCTGCCGTAAAATTCTTTGATCCCCCATTCTTTCGGCAGCAACTTTATTTCCGCCTCTTTAATTCTTGCTTGAATTTTCTCCACGTTCTGGCGAATATGGGTCGTGCCGGCGATCCTCATATCACCTCCTCGAAAAAAAGACCGGTTAATTTCACTAAAATCAAATGACCCAAACGTCCATTACTGAGAATTTGGCGCTTGGATCTTTTGATTTGACAGAAAAAGATTGCAGTGGGAGAATACAGGCAAACACAAAGGAGGCCAAAATAATGCTAAGAAAGATCGGTTACGGTTTTATCGTCTGGGTGGTCCCTTATGTTTCCGCCATTCCGCTATTAGGTCTGATGCAGAGCGATCTGATATTTTTCAAGACGCTAATGATCCTGGTCGGCGGACTGACCGGGGCGGTCTGTATCACGCTTTATTTTATGAAGGTGGACAGGGATTATTTGCAGGAAGGCATTTGGCTGGGGGTCGTATGGCTGGTACTCAACTGGTTATTGGATTTTGTGGCTCTCCTGCCCTTATCCAAGATGCCGTATTTGCAGTATTTCAAAGAGATCGGCCTGCGCTATCTGGTAATGCCGGCGATGAGCATACCGGTCGGGTATGTTCTGAGCAAGAAGATCAAGGCTTAGCTCGCGGCAAAGCGGGCAAAAACCTTCCCGCGAAATCGATTGAAGGGACTTTGACTTATTTTCACCACTGTGACGAAATTCCGTCACTTTTCACCCTTTTTAGCCCCCTTTGAGCGTGGCAATAAAATTGCTATTCCTTTTTCAAGGAGGCACAACTATGAAAGACATGATACCTATTGGAAGCATTGAAAATAAGATTCACTTGATCCGCGAGCAAAAAGTGATGCTGGATCGAGACCTGGCTGAGCTATACGGGGTTCCGACCAAAGTCCTGAATCAAGCCGTTAGGAGGAACCAGGAAAGATTCCCGGGGGATTTTATGTTTCAATTGACCTGGGCGGAAGCTGAACATTTAAGGTCACAAATTGTGACCTTAGAGAATATTGCGTCGAAAAGGGGCC
>Ga0315277_10012737_pt1 | contig 10527 bp, 7 predicted proteins | sample YL17G05_15_MG_FD_203695 | JGI IMG/M metagenome (GOLD analysis project Ga0315277, IMG submission 203695) | Sediment microbial communities from Yellowstone Lake, YNP, Wyoming, USA - YL17G05_15 | ecosystem: Environmental > Aquatic > Freshwater > Lake > Sediment | place: USA: Wyoming | collected... | reverse complement strand
CTCGAGAGGTTTAGTATTGCGACAGTTCGGATACGCAGAACAAGCCAAGAATAAACCACTCCGTCCACTTTTTATGACCATTTTTTCACCGCATTTATCACACATTTCACCCGTCTCAGCAGCTTTTGACATCTTGGCAAGAGATTCTGCTAATCTTCCCTCAAAGATTTTATAAAACTCCTGCAAAACCGTTATCCAATCCGTTGTCCCTTCAGCAATCTTATCCAGCTGGTCTTCCATTTGAGCAGTGAATTCAACATCAAGTACTTCAGGAAAGCTCTTGATGAGTAAATCCGTAACAAGTATTCCTAAATTGGTTGGTGCTAATCTTCCCTTTTCTTTTACCACATAGTCTTTTTCTAAAATTGTGCTAACGATGGTAGCGTAAGTTGAAGGTCTCCCAATGCCCTTACTCTCCAATTCCTTTATGAGGCTTGGTTCTGAGAATCTTGGTGGGGGCTGAGTAAAATGCTGATTGGGTTTGAGTTCGAGTAATTTTAATTGTTCACCCTTTGATAATTCGGGCATATTGCCTGTGATTTCGCTTTCATCTTTTTCGGGTGATTCATCAATACCTTCTTCATAGACTTTTAAGAAGCCATCAAATTTCAGAACAGAGCCTGTGGCTCTAAAGAGGTATTTCCCCTTCACTGAAATATCTATTGTGGTCTGGTCATAAATGGCACCATTCATCTGACAGGATACAAACCGATTCCAGATAAGGGTATAGAGCTTGAATTGATCAGGAGTTAAATACTTTTTTACTTTATCAGGAGTGTATCTCATTGATGTGGGGCGAACAGCCTCGTGTGCATCCTGAATCTTCCCTTTAGTCTTATAAACTATAGGAGATCCAGGAAGATAATTATTACCAAAATTATATTCTATAAATTGCCTTACTTCATTTATCGCATCGTTAGAAATTCGTGTGGAGTCCGTTCGCATATACGTAATGAGTCCCACAGGACCTTCTTCACCGATTTCAACACCTTCATAAAGCTCTTGGGCTATCCGCATTGTCTTCTTGGAATTAAAATTAATTTTTCTTGCCGCTTCCTGTTGCATTGTACTTGTGATAAACGGTGGAGTAGGATAACGCTTACGTTCTTTTTTCTCAACATTTAGAACAACGAAATCTGCACCTTTTAAATCCTGAACAATTGTGGCTGCTTCCGCTTCCTTTTTGATTTCAAACTTTTTATTATCAATCTTAAAAAGAGCGGCTTCGAATCGTGGTGGATTTTTCCCTTCTAATTGGGCAACAATCGACCAATATTCCACAGGAATAAAACTTTTAATTTGCTGTTCTCGTTCGCAGATAATTCTCACCGCAACGGATTGCACTCTACCAGCGCTTAATCCTTTTCTAACATTCTTCCATAATATCGGACTAATCTTATAACCGACAAGTCTATCGAGAATACGTCTCGCTTTCTGTGCGAGATACAAGTTTTCATCAAGCTTCTGAGGGTTTTTTATAGCGTTCTGGACAGCATTTTTCGTGATTTCATTAAAAACGGCACGGTGAATATTTTTATTTTTTGACTTAATTTCCTCAGCAATATGCCAGGCGATAGCCTCACCTTCTCTATCAGGGTCAGGGGCAAGATAAACGCTTTCTGCCTGTTCAGAAGCCTTTTTAATCTCCCTAAGTATCGCCGATTTCCCCTTAATGATTACATATTTCGGTTCAAAATTATTTTTAACATCAACACCAAGTTCTTTTATGGGCAAATCTTTGATATGCCCCATAGAAGATTTCACCTCGAAATCATTGCCTAAATACTTTTTTATTGTCTTAGCTTTTGCTGGAGATTCGACTATGACTAATGATTTGGGCATAAATACTTCTCTTTCTTAAAAGTTCGTAGTGCCTGCTTTAGCAGGTATGGGTATCAACTACAAAGCGGGAATTAATTATAGATTATTTATATTTCACTAAATATATTTTATATGTCTTTTCCCTTACATATTCAACAAAAAGGAATAATAATATATTCTAACCACAAAAAACACGAAGGAAAACAATAGACCACGGATTAACACAGATAAACCCAAAAAACGTCATTCCGAACTTGTTTCGGAATCTCATTAATGCGGGAAATAAGAGATGCTGAAACAAGTTCAATACGACAAGGCACGGATAATCACAGATTTTACTTACTAAGATTTTTTTAATATAGATATCTAATCTGTGGAAATCCGAATGTATCTGCGTGAATCAGTGTTCTATTTTTCTTCCAGAACTTCGTGGTTTATCTATTTTGAATTGTCAGTTGTCGGTTTCACATTATGAATTTTCTTACTTCCTTATACTTTTCGTCCTCTGCAACTAACTTTCTTAATTTTCCAAATTATAACTTTTCTCACTAAAATCAAACGTGGTATATAACCAGTAGAGAAAATGATTTGTAAAGGAAAAAGTTTAAGAATGGTTTTTTCAAAATAATTCTTCAGGCATTACAATGATGAATCCAAAAAACTCTTTACATCCCATCTCCCTTTATGATTAGCTTGATTTTGACGAAAAGGTAATAAGAAAGGTATAGAGCATTGTGGAATTTTCTTATCGAAGTAGGAACATATTGCACGTGTCCGAAAATTGTAGGGCATATACAATATGCCCCGACAGTTTATTGTTCCGATATTATACAGAATATTAAATTATCTTTCTTTCATAACATATTTGCTAATTTCGACTTTTATAGATTTTCTCAAGGACTTTATTCATTTACTACCACCATCATTTTACTCTTCATTTTCCTGAGTTTTTCATTTTTCTTTTCTGGTTCGGAAACAAGTATCTTTTCCATTAATCCAATAACATTAAAGCGTCTCAAAGATAAATATGGTAAAATTGCCAGTCCTCTTCAATTCCTTCTTAATAAGCCTGAAGATACCATCACAACGATTCTCATCGGCAATATGTTCGTCAATATCGCCTTTACGCTTACCGCCGCTACGATGATTTATAAAATCATTGGCAAATCTCCTCTCATTATATTCTCCGTTAACTCAATTCTCATTACTTTTGTGATTCTTCTCTTTGGAGAAATCACGCCGAAGTCAATTGCGATAATTAATGCAGAACATCTTGCGACATTTGTCGCTTATCCTGTTTGTTTATTTTATTATCTCTTTTCACCGGTAAGATTAGTTCTTTCTGGTATCACGAAATTATTAACACATTTTGTTAAGAAGGATATTTATCAAGACGTTTATACAACTCGAGACATCAAAGCACTGATTTCACTGAGTGAATTAGAAGGCGTTCTGGTAAAGGAAGAACGGGAAATGATAGAAGGAGTATTTGAGCTGGGCGAACGTACAGCAGCAGATGTTATGACTCACAGAACTGAGATGGAATGCTACGATATGAACACACCTGACGAGAAGATGAGAGAAATTGCAAGGACTTGTAAGCATACACGATTGCCAATTTATGATGGGAAAATCGATACGATTGTTGGCATTCTTCATATCAGAGAGGTCTTACTCAATCCCAATGAGCCATTTAAAAAATTCCTAAAGGAACCTTATTTCATCCCACCATCCAAAAAACTCGTGGATTTGCTTAAGGAATTTCAGGAGTCCTCAAACCAGATTGCAATTGTAGTAGATGAATTTGGCGGAACTGATGGGCTTGTAACCATTACCGACATTCTTGAGGAGATTGTTGGTGATATTCGAGATGAGGATGATATGGAGGTAGAAGATGAAATTAGGAAATTATCATACCATAAATATCTCGTTTCTGGCAGAATCGATATTAATAAGCTCAACGAGTCACTCAATTTGAATTTACCAGAAAACGAATACAGAACTCTTGCGGGCTTGCTTATTCATCAATTAGGAGAAATTCCCAGAGAAAAAGAAGAGGTATTTATCGGCAATTGCAAATTTACTATACTCAGAGTTAGCAAAAGAATTATCTCCCGTGTTATTATTGACATTGAGGAAGAAGAAGTAATCGAAACGGGTGGTGAATAATGAGTATTATAATATTTATTTACATGTTTTTCGTGTTGTTGCTAATAATAGGAGCAGGATTTTTCGCAGGTTCAGAGACCGCAGGCATTTCCATCAATAAGGCTCGGCTTCATAGCCTCGTAGAAATGGGTGATAAAAAGGCAATAATTATCAGTGACCTTTTAAGAGACAAAAGGCAATTTATAGGGATGGCACTGGTCGGCACAAATATATGTATTATCATTGGGACTCTTGTAGCAGAAAAAATTATTAATTACATAATGCATCACGATATTTTCTCAAGCATAACATCAGAGGTTGGAATCTTCATCTCGCCTGAGGTTAGTGTTATCACACTACTAATTATGACGCCTATCTTCTTAATAACGAGTGACATTATTCCCAAAGTAATTTTTCGATACAATGCAAATACAATCTTAATTGCCATTGCAAAACCAATTCAATTTCTCTATTCATTCTTATCTCCCGTTGTCAACTTTTTCACAATGTTGTCCGATAGTATAATAAAGCTCTCCGGACATACGGGTTCATCAAAAGCATCGTTTATTTCAAAAAAAGAATTCAAACTTATGGTTGTGGAGGGAGAAAAATGGGGCGCAATTGATACAGTAGAAAGACGTATGATTTATGGAATACTCGACTTGAGCCGAACTATTGCACAGGAAGTAATGATTCCAATTATAGATGTTCAATTACTAAAAATTAGTGATTTGACAATTGAAAATATAAAGAAAATAGCTAAAGAAGCAGGGTTCTCTCGATTTCCTGTTTATGAAAATAGGGTTGACGATATAAAAGGATACATTGACATTTATGAGATATTAAGTTTGAAAAAAAGTGATGAGGTTGATTTAAAGAAATATATCCGAAAATCCATTAGTGTTCCCGAGACAAAACGTCTGGATGATTTACTACGCAATTTTCTGACATTAAAACAAAGTGTAGCTGTTGTCGTGGATGAATACGGGAGTTGCGTGGGTTGGGTTACGATAGAAGATATTATTGAAGAAATCGTGGGTGAGATTAAGGATGAGTTTGAGAGATTAGAACATCATTTTAGCAAGATTGAAAATAATGTTTATATTGTAAGTGGAAGTGTAAGTTTAGCCCATTTCAATCAGAGATTCGGTTCAAGTATACCAATGGGAATGTACAAGACATTAGCGGGCTTTCTATTAAGTAAATTTGGTCGCGTTCCTAACGAAGGAGAAAAATTCACTTTTGATAAATTTTTATTTGAAATTTCAGAAATAAAAGGTCATAAGATTTCAAAGATTAAACTCACCATACTAAAAAAGTAAAATCTTAGAGCGTTTAGAAATCTTTGCGACATAAATATCGCTCTAACTCGGTTTTTAGAAAGCAGGATAAAATGGATATAGATAAATATCTCGAGACAGCGTTTGAGAAAAAAGCTTCGGACGTTCATTTAAGAGCGGGGCAAAAAGCTCGTATTAGAATTGATGGCGAATTGAGCGCCTATGAAGAACTCGAAATGTCTGAGGAAGATATCTGGAAATATCTTTCTAAAATAATTGTTAAAGAGAAAATTGAAAAATATAAAGAAACTAATGAACTCGATTTTGCCTTCACTTTAAAAAACATCTGCAGAATTAGAGCCAATCTTTATAAACAAAGAGAAATGCTCTGCGTCTCAATGCGATTTATCCCCCTGAGAATTCCAACCCTTGAAGAACTCTACCTTCCCCCTGCCGTATACAACTTCGTGAAATTAGATAAAGGACTCGTTCTCGTGACAGGACCAACGGGAAGCGGGAAATCCACAACTCTCGCCGCAATGATTAATTACATTAATCAGCATCGCAAATGTCATATTATGACAATCGAAGACCCGATTGAATTCGTTTATGAAGACAAGCTGGCAACGATTAGTCAGAGAGAAATTGGCGTGGATACTAATGCTTTTGTTGAAGCGTTAGTTCATAGTTTCAGACAGGATCCTGATGTCGTTTTAATTGGTGAGATGAGAGACCTTGAGACGATGCAAACCGCAATCACTCTCGCCGAGACAGGTCATCTGACATTTTCAACTCTTCACACTGACCATGCCGCTCAGACAATTAATAGAATCATTGATTCATTCCCACCCCATCAACAGACCCAAATTAGAATGCAACTCGTTGTCTCACTCCAGGGAATAATTACCCAGAGACTTCTTCCAATGAAAGGGAAAAAGGGAAGGGTTGCTGCAAGAGAAATTCTCGTAGCTAACTCTGCTGTGAAAAACCTTATCCGTGAAGCAAAGGTCCAGCAAATTCACTCCGCAATCCAAACGGGAACAGAAGATGGTATGATAACACTGAATCAATCTCTTGGATTTTTATATGAAAAAGGATTGATAGCCTTTGAGACAGCCCTTACCGCATCGTATGATAGAAAGTCATTCATTGCAAAATATGGTACATAGACAATTTAGAATGGAAAACTGAAGCCACAAAAAACACGAAGATAAATAATTAGCCACGAAAGGATGCAAAATAATACTAAAGATATTTTTTGAATTTTCGTGTTCTTTTGTGTTTTTTCGTGGCTTATTTATTTTTATTTATGATACTTCTTGTAATTCGTGATTACTTTTTAACAATTTAATTTTTTCTTAAAACTCTTTCACTAAATAAGGGCTAACTTAAAGATTTTCAAAAAAACCTTGACATTATAACCTGAAAACTTAAATTAATTTAAACTGTTAATTAATATAATGATAGCTGGAGGCTTAAAATGACAAAAGCCGAAATTGCAAAGCTGGTTGCTAATAAAACAGGTATATCAAAAAAAATGGCAGCGAAGACTGTTGATATTTTTCTCGATTGCATAAAAGAGGCACTGAAAAAACGCGAAAAGGTATCTATCGTCGGTTTTGGAACTTTTGATACAAAGGTGAAAAGACAAAGAAGCGGAAGAAATCCGAGAACAAGAACTTCCATTATTATTCCTGAAAAAATTGTTCCCTTTTTTAAAGCTTGCAAATCATTGAAAAATATTAAATAAATTTTTTAACAATAAATAACTTGTCAGAACAGACGTAGCAGTCTGTAAAGTAGTTCGAAAGATTAATTTAAGGGGGTAGACCTATGACATCACTCTTTACCAATTTAATCGTATTAGCTATGCAGCCTTTTCAGAAGTATTTGCTTTTTGGAGGTATTGCTCTATTAGTCATCGCAATCGTTGCTAAAGTATTACAGAAAAAGTAAGTTGGCTTTTTAACAACTGTATTAGTGGGACAAAAACAATTGTAGTGGGATCAAGGTTTTCATACAGAATTTGGTGGAAATTAAGATAGCAGAAAATTAACCACGAATAATAAATTAAAATCTTTTTCGTATTTCTCTATGAACTTCGTGGCTAAATGTAGGGAACGGTTTAAAACCGTTTCTTACAACTTGTTCTACTTTAATACAAAAAAAGATTCTCACTAATATCTTTAAATTAGTATCTCTATTTTAATTAAAAAATATCTATTCAAAATACCTTCATCGTTTTGATGAAGGTATTTTTTTATTCCTCTCTTTATAGATAGGAACTACATTTTTTCCCCACTACTATCTTATCTCTCAATATCATAATAAAACTTATCTGCATCTTTTTGATTCTTTCCTTGAAGTAATTTCAATACAAGTTTAGGATTACGGAATATAAACCAATCGCCAAACTTATCAAACTTTCGACAGGATGTCTGAATATATGCCTTTGTGATTTTCTTGAAACGTTTTCCTTGCTTTTTCCCATACGCCTTCAAACGCAGTGCAAAATCAACATCTTCCACACTCACAATGCTCTCATCAAATCCATCAACCGCAAAGAAATCTTTCCTATAACACCAGAATAATCCGCCTGAAACTCTATACAACAAGACAAGTGGATACAGTATTAAGATGAGAGAAACGAGAATCCCGACTGATATTCTCTCCGGAATAATCCGCACACCTCCGCCAATATATTTCCCTGAACTTAATAATCTGTCAACTTCTACGAGCATATTCGGAGACATCGTGCTATCCGCATCAATCATGATGAGAATTTCTCCACGAGCCCCACGAGCACCAGCATTTCGAATTTTAGAAAGACACTTACTATCATTACGAACAATCATCGCATTATGTGCCCTCGCAATTTCTTCCGTCCTATCTGTGCAACGATTAATCACCACAATTATCTCAACCTGATTCGGATATGACTTCGAAGCCTCCCCAATCGACTCCAAACACTTCCCAATATATCTTTCCTCATCCCGTGCAGGAATTACGATGGAAAATTTAATATCTTGTTCCATAAAATAACGGCTCTCCAATTATTTATGGGATAAATAATATTTTATTAGGCAAATGACAAAATTGGAAACGTAAAAAGGCCTGCGAAATAATAAATAGAATTATGAGTAAATATATGAAAAACAAAACCGTCTTAATATAATAAGCTCTTGTCGTTCTATCCATAATTATTCCCTCCACATTTTCTTGCGGAATTTAAAACAACCAACCATCATCGCTTTTTTCGTTACTCATAAATAAAAATCCAAAAATCGATTATAAAGATTAGTATATAGGATTAGACGATATAATCAGAAAAGAATAACACTATTTAATTTTATTTAACCTATTAAAATTAAGGTCGTTATTGAATCAGAATTCAAAAGGGCTGGGTATCAAAATATTGATGCTTTTCTTGAAGATATAATTTTTGAGAAACAACTGTCTGCTATTATCATTATAGATCAAACTACATCAGATTTAGAGAATGTATCAAATCAATTAAGTAAAAAATAATAGCGGGGGCAATAAGATCCCCCGCTCGTTAAGCTAGACAGACAGAAAAGTGTTAATAGGTCTGTGTAAACAGTATATATCAATTTATCTTTTTTGACACACTCTTTTGTAATTCGTGTAACTTCACTTACAATTAGAATCCCCCGAAATACTTCAAAAACGAGATTGCTTCGTTGCGAGGAACAAAGTGACGAAGCAATCAGACTGTTCGCAATGACAGATACCCCTTTCCTTAATCTTCTCCCTCAAGGGGAGAGGAAACGAAAGGTAACATCGTATGTCAGATTGTAGGGATTTGATTTATCAAATCCAAATAATTGGGCGTGATAAATCGCGCCCCTACAAGAAACACGTGACATTACGAGAAATCCGTAATGGATAGCAAAGCAATCTCGCCGTTATAAGTTTTTAAATCAATCACATAGAATATTAAAAAAAGTATTGGACAAATTAATTTGAGGTTATATTTAATAACAGTATTTTCTATTAAAAAAGGAGGGATTAAGATGAATAAGAGTGTGTTACTCAGATGTAGTATTGTTGGTATTCTAATGGTTTTATTAGTATTTACGGGTTATGCTCAACAACAAAAAGCAGCAGAGGGAACGAAAGAGCAACCTCAAAAGGTCATTGAATTATCCTATAGTATTTTCTTTCCACCTACTCACATTCAATGTCAGACCGCTGTCGAATGGGCTAAGGAAATAGAAAAACTTTCTGGTGGAAGAGTGAAGATTACTACTTTTCCTGGTGGTTCCTTAACCAAGGCGCCTGAAGTTTATGTTGGCGTTGTTAATGGAATTTCTGATATCGGGATGAGCTGTTTCGCTTACACTCGTGGTCGCTTTCCTTTGTTAGAAGGTTTGGATTTACCTTTGGGGTATCCGAATGGTATAGCTGCCACGAAAGTTGCGAATGAAATGATTAAGAAATATAAGCCGGCAGAAGTTAATGATACCCACATTCTCTACATTCATGCTCATGGCCCTGGAATTCTTGCGAGTAAAAAGCCGGTGCGTAAGTTGGAAGATATGAAAGGATTAAAAGTCAGAGCCACAGGTCTTTCTACTAAAATTGTTGAAAGCCTGGGAGGAAATCCTGTAGGAATGAGTCAGCCTGAAACCTATGAGGCTTTACAAAAAGGCGTGGTAGAAGCCACATTATGTCCCATTGAAACACTCAAGGGTTGGAAACAGGGAGAGGTTATTGATTATGTAATTGATACTTCCTTCATCGGTTATACAACGGCTATGTTTGTTACTATGAATAAAGAGAAATGGGATAAGTTACCCGAAGATATTAAGCAGATTTTCAATGAAACAAATGAGAAATATATCCTTAAGCACGGAGAAGCCTGGGATAGGGCTGATGAGGAAGGCACTGCTTTCGTTAAAGAACTGAAGCACGAATTTATCTCTATTCCTGAATCGGAAAAACCATTATGGATAGAAAAAATCAAACCCGTATTGGATGATTATGTAAAGAATATGAAGGAAAAACAATTACCTGGTGAAGCCTTTTTGAAAGACTTGCAGGGATTGATAAAAAAACAAAAAGGAAGTTGAAGCTGACGAATGAAAGACCAAGATAATTCTTCATCTGTAGGGAATGGTGTGAAACCGTTCCCTACAATTTATTTCAAGTTGCTCAAACGAATAACTTTATTATTTCTGGGTATATCAATATTGGGAATTGTGGTCGCAATGTCCGTGACCTGTCTCGATGTTATCTGCCGAATCTTCAGAATTTC
>Ga0315277_10012735_pt1 | contig 10527 bp, 7 predicted proteins | sample YL17G05_15_MG_FD_203695 | JGI IMG/M metagenome (GOLD analysis project Ga0315277, IMG submission 203695) | Sediment microbial communities from Yellowstone Lake, YNP, Wyoming, USA - YL17G05_15 | ecosystem: Environmental > Aquatic > Freshwater > Lake > Sediment | place: USA: Wyoming | collected... | reverse complement strand
GGCGGCACCGCCACCAGTGAGGTGACTGTCGCGGGATTTGATCGGTCCAAAGCCTCCATCCCCGATATGACGTATCTCTACACGAGTCCGGCCGAAGCGCTGCGGGAAGGGTGGGCGGATGCCCTGCTCCTGGTGGTCTTCAGTATCCTGTTTTTTGCGGTCGCTTTTGTGCGGTTCAGCCAATACGACGTGCGCTGAGCCGATTTGACGGAAGGACACGAAGATGATTTGGAAAATCGCCCAAAAGGAATTCCTGCTGAACCTGATGACGTTCAAGTTCGTGGTCGGCACCGTCGTGTGTATCGTTCTGACGAGCGTCTTCGTGCCCGTTCTGGCGAAGGAATATCAGCAGAAGCTGAAGGCCTATAATGAGAACGTCGCCACCAACGAGGGCAAGCTCCGGCAGGTCGTTGTCTACAAGGACCTCGCGCCCACCATCTATCAGCCGCCGGCGCTGCTGTCGGTCTTTTGCGAGGGGCTGGCCCGGCACATGGGTAACTCCGCGAAGGTCGATCTAAGCAGTGTCCCCGAGATCGATCCCGCCCCGGCCAACGTCAATCCCTTTCTCTGCATTTTTCCCACGCTGGACCTTTCGCTGGTGTTCAAGGTCGTCATCAGTCTCTTGGCACTGCTGGTTGCCTACGACGCCGCATCGGGCGAGCGGGAGCGCGGGACGTTGAAACTGACATTGTCCAACCCCGCCGCCCGGCACGAGGTGTTGCTGGGCAAGCTGCTGGCGGGATTGTTGACGCTGGTCGTGCCGGTCACGGTGACCTTCTTGGTGGCCCTTCTGATCCTCGGACTGTTTCCCATGATAGACCTGAATGCCTCCGACTGGGTTCGCATCGGCCTGCTGTACGTGGCGTCCCTCGTCTTCGTAGCCGCCCTCTATAACATCGGTCTGCTGTTCTCCTGCGTCGTGCGCAGCTCGGCCGTCTCTCTCGTGCTGGGATTGTTCTCCTGGGTGCTCTTTGTCATCGTCATTCCCAATGGCGGCGTTTACCTGGCCCGGCGCGTGCACACGCTCGAGCCGAAGCAGAAAATGGAGAGCCAGCTCGCCGCGCTTCGAGAGGCGGAGGAACGCGAGCGGCGGGAACTCCAGAAACAACTGACCCCCGAGGGCTCGGCGGGGTGGGAATCCGATGAGGGCAGCCCCTTTGGGGGATGGTATCCGCTCTTGTGCACTCCCTCTGGCGCCATCTACCGTCAGAAACAGTACGCTCTGCTGAATCCACTGCAAATCAGGTACGTGGACAAATACTGGGAAGTGAGACGCACCTATCTGGCCGCGCTGATCCGGCAGGGCGAACTCGTGAACAACGTCTCGCGCGTCTCGCCCATCTGCCTGTATGGGAACGTGGCCGCGGCGCTGGCGGGAACCGACCGGGCCGGAGTGGAGTCCTTCCTGGATGGGGTGCGAGCGTACCGGGAGCGAATCATCGAGTACATGCGCGCCAGGACCGATAACTTCTCTGCGCCGTCTTATTTCACCCCCTCCACGCCGGAGGAGCGGATCGAATTCGAGAAGTGCGTGCAAATCGAGGATCGTGAAGCCTCGCACCAACGGAGCCAGCAACTCAGGAACAAAGTGACCAGCCGGATCGTTCCTCTCGAGTTGCGCGATCTGCCGCGGTTTGTGGGCGCGCTCGGCACGGCGGAGAGTCTGCGTCGTGCGCTTCCGGACCTGGCGCTGTTGATTGTTCTGAACGCCCTGTTCTTTGCTTTGTCTTTTGTGGCTTTTCTCCGATACGACGTGCGGTAGTCTGTGATGCAAGGGACGAGAAATGATGGTTTTGGAGAAGGATCATGATCGGCCAGATCGCCCGTAAGGACATTCTGGGAAACCTCGTGAGCCTGCGTTTTGTCCTTTCGTTGCTCCTGGTAATCGCGCTGGCAGCCACCAGCGGGTTTGTCTTTGTGGATGAATACCGGCTGCAAACGCAAGACTACCGGAATCAGGCGAACGAGGCGCTCGCCGGTTTCCGAGAACGAGCCGGGCAGCTCTATCAGTTGGCGTTCTACCAGCATCGCATCTATCAGAAACCGAAGCCACTCACGTTCTTTGCGGAGGGGTTCGAGCAGTCCCTGCCCAACTCCTGCACCTTCAACGCCTTTACAGTCCGGTTACCGGAGGCCCAGCATCAGCGTAATTTCCTGCTGCCGGCGCTCAGCAATCTCGACTGGGTATTCCTGACCGGCCTGATTCTGAGTTTCGTGGCACTGCTGCTGACCTATGATTGCGTCTGCGGAGAGAAGGAGGCCGGGACGTTAGGACTGATGCTGGCCGGGTCCATCCCCCGACATAAGGTCCTGGCCGCGAAATATCTGGGTGCGATGTTCACCGTAGGTATCCCTTTGCTCGCCGGTGTCCTGGTCAGCCTTATCGTGGTGGTCGCTTCCCGGGACGTGGTGTTCGGTGCCGGGGATTGGCTCAAGATTCTGATCCTGGTCGTCTTGTCTTTCCTGTACCTGTCGGTCTTTGTGCTGCTGGGCATTCTGGTTTCCAGCCGCACGGCTCACTCCGCCAACGCAATGGTTATGCTCCTGCTCGTGTGGGTAGGATTGGTGATCCTGATACCGAGCTTTGGCAGGGTCATCGCCGAGATCACGTCCGCAGGCTCCAGTCCGCAGGAGTGCCAGCGACTTCTGAAAGACGCCTATGAGCAGGTGAACGCCGACTATGAGGCCGGCAAGTTTGGCGAGAATGCCGGCGCGCGGTCGCCTAACATTGCCGACTGCAATCCGCCGGCGCGCGCCCGGTACATCAATGCCGGAACCGAGGCGGAGAATCGGGCCATCGAGGACTGTTACCACCAGATGCTGGCCCAGGCGTCTGCGGGCCGGAATGTCGCCTGTCTCTCGCCCACGGCCATCTATCAGCGCGCGGCGGAGGCCATTGCCGGTACGGGACTCAGCCACGGCGTAAGTCTGAACAGTCAAATCAAGCGCTACCAGACTGAGCTCCGCGAGTATATCCGCGCCCAGGATCGGGAAGACCCGCAGAGTCTCCACCTTCTCTTCGATGAAGAGAACTCGACCGAGGAGTGGAATGCCATCTCCAAAAAGCCGGCAGATTTCGCCGCCGTGCCCAAATTCCAGGAGCAGGATCTGACGTTGGCGGAGTCTCTGCGGTTGGCTATATGGGACATCGGCTTGCTGGTTCTGTTCAACGTGGTGGCCTTCGCGGCGGCTTTCGCCTCGTTTCTGAAATACGATGTTCGCTGAAAGGAGACGCGCCGTGGCCCCGGGAAGAATAGTTCTGCCTGTGGAATCGCGCAGGGGAAGATAAGACGAACCTGAATGGAAGGGAGACGGAAATGAGAAGGAATCATCTCACACGAGTATCGTCAGGCTGTCTGCTGTGCCTGCTCAGTCTCTTGGCGGGCTGTGGTTTCAATATGGCCAGTCACGATATGCAGGCAAAGTACGAAAGAACGGTCCAGTTGTCAGCCGCCCTGGCGCGGGGCTCGCTGTTTGCCGCCGAGACCTATGATGGCTTCATCACGATCAATGGCGCCGACGTGGGTGACTGCAATCTGACCGCCACGATTTTTGCCCGAGCAAGCACCGAGGAAAACGCCCGGAAGCTGGCGGAGAAGACAAAAGTGCGGCTGGAGCGGTTCGGCCACAAGCTCACCCTGAAAGTCGATAAGCCTATTCTCTGGCGGAACCAGTTCGTGGGCGTCGGCCTTGACGCGCAGGTCCCGTGTCAGACGAATCTGGAGCTTGTCGCACACAACGGAGCCATAGGGATCGCAAGCATGGCCAGCCGGATCAACGCCACAACCTATAATGGTGACGCGACCGTTGAGGAGCTTTCCGGCTCCGCTGTCCTTACCACCCATAATGGCTCCATCACTTGTAAGGAGATTTCGGGTGTGGCGCGACCGACGACGTACAATGGTAGCATAAGGATCTATTGCTCCGAAGCCGCTCGATCCGCCTGCGACATATCGGCTGCCACCTTCAACGGCGGCATCGAGTTCGCGGCACCGCCTGATTTTTCCGCCACGGTCGAGGCCTCGACGCAAAATGGCTCAGTCAATGCGGAACTGCCGATAGCCATCAGCAGTAGCGAGCTAAAAGGAACCATCGGCACGGGCCAGGGCAAACTACATCTTGAGACTCACAATGGCTCCATCAGCATCAAACAATAACAAAGAGGCTCTCCTCCGGTCGAAAAGGAGGGGAATACGGTGGATCGAGGATAACCATGCTCTGGAAAATTGCCCAAAAGGAGTTTCTGCTGAACGTCATGACGTTCAAGTTTGCGGCGGGGACGATTGTCTGCGTGGTGCTGTCCGCGGTCTTTGTGCCCCTGTTGGCGAAAGACTACCAGCAGAGAGCGAGGGCCTACCGCGATAATGTGGCCCGCAATGAGGCCGAGCTGCAGAAGGTCATGGTCTACAAGAATGTCACGCCCACCATCTTTCGCCCGGCGTCGGTGCTGTCGGTGTTCAGTGAGGGATTGGAAAAGCGTGTGGGCGACTCCGCGACCATCGAGCTGGACAAGATCCCGGAGATCAGTGCCGCCGCGACCCAGGGTAATCCTTATCAGACCGTCTTCCCGGTTTTTGACACATCCCTGATCTTCCGCATTGTCCTGAGCATCCTGGCCCTGCTCGTGGCGTACGACGCGATGTCCGGCGAGAGGGAGCGCGGGACGCTCAAACTGATGCTCTCCGGTGCGACGCGGCGCTCCCAGGTGCTGCTGGCCAAGCTCGCGGCGGGACTGCTGGTCCTGGTGGTCCCGGTCACCATCACCTTTGCGCTGGGCCTGGTGATTCTGTTGTCCTTTCCGATGGTTGACTTGACGCTGGCGGACACGGCGCGCATCGCGCTGATGTACGTCGCCTCGCTGATCTTTGTCTCGGCCATGTACAACGTGGGCCTGTTGTTCTCCTGCCTGGCCAAGCGATCGGCTCTTTCGCTGGTGTTGGGACTGTTCCTCTGGATTCTCTTTGCGTTCGTCATCCCCAATGGCAGCGTCTACCTGGCGGCGGAAGTGCGGCCCCCGGAGTCGCAGGAGAAGATCGATGGACAGATGCTGTCGCTCCGGCAGGAATACGAAGGCGAGCTGGACAGGGACAGGCCCCAGGGGCCTTCCAATACGAGCCAATCGGACGCCCGGGACGCGTTCGGGCGCGGCTATCACCGGCTGCTCAATCGAGCCTACCTGGAGTACCTCCAGGAGTGCAGTCGACTGGAGTACCCTCTGAGAATCCGGTACGCCGACAAGTTCTGGGAAGTGGAGCGCGGCTATCTCAACAGCCTGTATGAGCAGAGATATCTGGCCGACCGTCTCTCGCGCCTCTCTCCCATCTTCCTGTATGACAACGTGATGTCAACGCTGGCCGGGACGGATATGGCGGCGTTTCACCGCTTCATGGACGGCGTCCGGGCGTACCGGGCGGACATCGTGGAGTACGTGCGCGCCAAAACCGAGGGTTTCTCTTCGCCTGCGCTTTTCACACCTTGTACGAAAGAGGAAGCCGAGGAGTATGAGCAACTCCTGATGCAGGCCCGTCAGGCCAAGAGCCAGGCAGAGATGGCTGCACTTATGCAGGCTGTCAAGCCACGATGGGAGAAGATCATGGCGGACACTCCCAGTCTCGACTTGCGGGACTTCCCGGTGTTCAAAGTACCCGGCGCGCTCGGGAGTCTTGCCCGGGCGGTTCCGGACCTGGGGCTGTTGGTCCTGGTTAACTTGCTGTTTTTCGCACTGTCTTTCTTGGCGTTCATGAAGTATGACGTGCGATGAATGTGGAGATACAGCTTCCGCTGGAGATGGAGGATAAAACATGATCCGTCAGATTGTCGGCAGGGAAATTCTGGAGAACATCCTGAGCCTCCGTTTCGTTCTTTCGCTGCTTTTGACGCTTTCGCTCTTTGCCGCCGGCGGGGTCGTCTTCGCGCGGCGCTACGAGAGGCAGTTGGCGGACTACTCCAAGAGGACGAACAAGCACCTGGACGCCCTGCGGGAGCAATCACAGCAGCTTTATCGCCTGGCATTCTACAAGCAGGAAATCTACAAGAAGCCCCAGCCCTTGACCTGTTGCGTGGAAGGATTTGAGAAGTCCCTCCCCGATTGTATCCGTTTCGACGCCTTCGCCAGTGACCTGCCCGAGCTCCGCAGCCAGAGCAACTTCGTCCTGCCCCATTTCGGGGACATTGACTGGACCTTCATCACGTCCCTGATTCTCAGTTTTGTGGCGCTTGTCTTCACCTACGACAGTGTCTGCGGCGAGAAAGAGACGGGCACCCTCGGCCTGATGCTGGCGGGCGCGGTTCCCCGGTACACCGTGCTTCTGGCCAAGTACGTGGCCGCCATGCTCACGCTCGGTATCCCTCTGTGCCTGGGGCTCCTGGTAAACCTGATCATCGTGGTCTCCTCCGACGGTGTCGCGATTGCGCCCGGGCAATGGTTGAAGGTCCTGGTGATCGTGCTGTTATCGTTTCTGTTTCTTTCGTCTTTTGTGCTGCTGGGCGTGTTTGTCTCCAGCCGCACGGCTTATTCCGCCAACAGCATGGTGATCCTGCTCTTGGTGTGGGTCGCCCTGGTGGTCCTTGCGCCCAGCTTCGGGCGAATCGTCTCGGATGTGTCCTCTCAGGGCACTACCCAGGTGGAATTGCGCAGGAGGCTGGACGAGGCGTCGAGACAGGTTGACGACCAAGCCCACGCGGGCGTCTTTGGTGAGTACGCGGGCAACATGAGCACCAATTTGAAAGATCCCGGGAACAATCCACCGGCGCGGGCTCGATACAGAACGGCATCGGTAAACGCCAGAAATCAGGTTATGGAAGAGCACCACCGCGCTTTGTTGACCCAGGTCGCGGCGGGATGGAACCTTACGTGTTTCTCGCCTGTCGTGATCTACCGGCGTGCCACGGAGGCGATTGCCGGCACCGGGATCAGCCATTGTGTGAGCCTGCGCCGGCAGATCCAGCGCTACCAGGATGGGCTCCTGCAATACATCCGCGACGAGGATTCCAAGGACCCCGATAGTCTGCACCTGATCTTTCCCGAGGAAGGCTGTGCGAGCTCCTGGGGGACGATTTCTCACCAGCCCGTGGACTTCGCGACGGTGCCGCAGTTCCAGGAACGGGACGTCGCTCTGGGCGAGTCGCTCCGAGTGGCTGTTTGGGATATCGGACTGCTGGTTCTGTTTAACCTGGTCTTTTTCGCGGCGGCTTTCGTGTCCTTCATGAAATATGATATCCGGTAAAAGGAGGCTCAACATGGTCCGCCGGATTACCGAGAAGGCGTTTCTGCTGAATGCGATAACGTTCGAGCTCGTCATCTTTACGTTGGCCTGCGCATTCTCGTCCACGTGCCTGGGCGTTCCGTCCGGGCAGGCCGCGCCGGCGCCGGCGCAGCCAGCGAGCGACGGAAATTCGGTCGCTGCCGGCAAAGATCCTGCTGCCCGGCCGGAAAGTCACACACCCACGGAGAAAAAGCCGAGCAAGCTCATCGCCTGGTGGAAGCTCGATGAAGCCACCGGCAGCGAGGCGGCGGATTCTTCCGGCAACGGCTGCGTAGGCCGGCTCGTGGGGAATCCGCAGTGGCGGCCCGCCGGTGGGAAGGTCGGCGGAGCTCTTGAGCTTGATGGCGCCGACGACTATGTGGAGATCAAGAATGAGCCGGCATTCGATATCTCGGACGCGATCACCGTCGCCGCCTGGATCAAGGTCAACCAGTTCGACAGGCGGTGGCAGACGATTGTCTCCAAAGGAGACTCGGCCTGGCGGCTCCAGAGAACCGCCGAGGAGGACACGCTCGCCTTCCACTGTACGGGAATTGAGACGGTTGGGGGGCCGTGGCCCATGGGTACCCAGGGAAACAACCGCGTCCATGACGGTCAATGGCATCACGTGGTGGGGGTCTTCGACGGCTCTACGGTATCGTTGTACCTCGACGGCGCACTGGGCGGCTCCAGCAAGGCTTCCGGCACGATTCAGGCGAATAACTTCCCTGTCGTCATCGGCGATAATGCGGAAGTAGGCAACCGCAACTGGAATGGGCTGATTGATGAGGTCTGCATCTTGGGCTGTGCTATGGATGCCAACGAGGTCCGCGCGCTTTACGCGGGCGAGGACCCGGTGACGCTCGCCGAGAAAATCGGCGACCGTCCGCCTGTAAAAGCCGCAGTCGTCCGGCCCGAGCCTCAGTCGCCGTCGGGGGGTGGCAGCGCCGGCAAAGGTGTCGAAGGCGATTGGCAGGTAGTCTCCGAGGCGGCGGGTCAAAACGTTGTCATCAGGATCACGAGAAAACCGGATGGCACCCTCACGGCCGCCGCCGTCGGCGACGATCCGGAGCAGGTCCTTCCTTTGGAGCAGGTCACTTTTGAAAACGGCATGCTGCGTTTTGCCGTGACGGCCCAACAGGGCATTTTCGAGGGTACCATGAGCGAAGATGGTTTGAAGATTGAGGGTAAATGGCGGCAAGAGGAACAAGTAAGGCCCGTGGTATTGAAGCGCGCCGGCGCAGGCCGGGTGCAGCCCACGGGCCCCGGCAGCGGTCACGTAATGCCAGCCTCGGAAAAGCTACTCCCGGATGCCGCCCGCGGGGGGAGCCACAGGGCGACGCTGCTAATCCTGGTTCTGGTGCTGGTGGGTTTCGTGGCTGTGACGGTGCGTTTTGTCGTGCGAATGGTCAGGTGACAAAACAAGGAGTGTTCCGATGATCTGGAAAATTGCCCGAAAAGAGTTCCTGCTGAATCTGATGACGTTCAAATTCGCGGCGGCCACGAGCGTTTGCATGGTCCTGACGGCGGTCTTCACGCCCATTCTGGCGAAGGATTACCAGCAGCGACTCAATGCGTACCGTGAGAACGTCACCCGGAATGAAGCCGAAATGGGGAAAATCAAGGTCTACGAGCATCTCAAGCCGACCGTATTCCGGCCGCCGGCCGCTCTTTCGATCTTCAGTCAAGGGCTGGAGAAACAGTTCGGCAACTCCGTGAAGGTCGTCTACAACGAGGTCCCGGAGATCAGCGTGGCGGCGGCCAATCACTACCTGTCCATCTTCCCGGTCTTCGACGCCTCTTTGCTCTTCAAAATCGTCATGAGCGTGCTGGCCCTGCTGGTGGCGTACGACGCCGTATCGGGAGAACGGGAGCAGGGGACGCTCCGCCTGATGCTGTCCGGCACGACCGCACGGTATCAGGTACTGCTCGGCAAGCTGCTGGCGGGGCTGATGGTCGTCGCGGTCCCCACCGCCGTCACCTTCATCGTGGGCCTGCTGATTCTCCTTTCCTTTCCCATGGTGAATCTGGCCGGCTCCGACTGGATTCGGATCGGATTCATGTTCCTCGCCTCCCTGCTATTCGTGGGGACGATGTACAACCTGGGGCTGTTGTTCTCCAGCGTGGCGGGCCGGTCGGCGACCTCCCTGGTGCTTGGGTTATTCTTCTGGGTCCTCTTCGTGCTGGTGATTCCCAACGCGACCATTTACGTGGCCACCCAGCTTCGCCAACTCGCGCGGGAGGACCAACTGAACGACCAGATCGCCGCCCTGATGCGGGAGCGCGAGCAGGAATTCAAGGAGCAGTACACGCTGTTGGGTCGCGGCGTTTCGTCCGGCAGCAGCAGTACGTCCGATGTCACCGACGCCTTCGGGCGCTTCTACATGCGCTCCTGCAACAACGCCCTTATGGAGCGTAATCTGATACGGTATAGCATCGGCGCCCCGCTGGAGGTCAAGTATGCCGAGAAGCAGTGGGAGGTGAAATACAACGGCTACCTGCGCGGCCTGTTCGAGCAGAGACGTCTCGCTGGCCATCTCGCGCGGATTTCGCCGATTAGCCTGTATGAGAACGTGATGTCGGCGCTGGCCGGGACCGACATGGCCGGCTTTCAGCAGTTCATTGACGGCGTTCGAGCCTACCGCAATGACGTCGTTGAATACCTGCGTGCAAAGACCAACAACTTTTCTCTACCGTGCTTCTTCACGCCCTGCACCGAGGAGGAGATGGTGACGCGGCCCCATACCGACAATGCGCCCGCGCTCGAGGTGAGTGACGCGCCCCAGTTCCGCTACACACGCCATACAACGGAAGATCTGCGCCGGGCCCTGCCCGATTTGGGGCTCTTGGCCGCCGTGAATGTGGTTTTGCTCGCGCTAGCCTTTGTGGCGTTTGCACGCTACGACGTGAGGTGAGGCATGTCCCGGAAACCTGAATACCACTTGATGATGACGGAGGTCAGCCGATGATTCGCCTGATTACCGGAAAGGACATTCTGGAAAACCTGTTGAGTCTTCGCTTCCTGCTCTCGCTCCTTCTCATCGTGACGCTGTTCACGGTGAGCGGATTTGTGTTTATCGGCAAGTATCGCCAGCAGTCGAGCGATTACTGGGAGCGGATGAATCAGAACGTCTCCAAGTTCCGTGAGCGGTCGACGCAGCTCTACAAGCTGGCGTTCTACAAGCAGGAGGTCTATCGCCGGCCGCAGCCGCTCACCGTTTGTGCCGATGGCTTCGAAGGCACTCTGCCTGATTGTGTCCGGTTTGACATGTTTTCGAGCGAC
>Ga0315277_10012734_pt1 | contig 10528 bp, 6 predicted proteins | sample YL17G05_15_MG_FD_203695 | JGI IMG/M metagenome (GOLD analysis project Ga0315277, IMG submission 203695) | Sediment microbial communities from Yellowstone Lake, YNP, Wyoming, USA - YL17G05_15 | ecosystem: Environmental > Aquatic > Freshwater > Lake > Sediment | place: USA: Wyoming | collected... | reverse complement strand
TGGACCGGACCGAACGATTCACTCCGGGACGTGCCTCGATCGCTTTGGCCAGGATCGGGACGAGGAAGGCTGTCGAGGCCGTTTACAGGGCGGCCGGGCTTCCGAATATCCAGGCGAAAAACGACCTTATGGATGCACTAGTGGTGCGTCTCACAAATAACTTGGCTTAGTCATAATCATCGGAAGACGCACCACCGGGGGGAGTTTGAGGGGGACGGCGTCGTTCCCCTCAGGGGGTCAGCGGAGCAAAGCGAAGCGCCGAGGGGGGGCTTGACTCCCCCCTGGAAGTGTCCCGTCTATGCAGACGACTTAAGCAAGGAATTTACGAGACGGGACACTAGGCGCGCTCAAGACGGCGAAGGCCGAGGAGCTGCTGGTCAAGGTCGTTTTGGACGAAAACGCGGGGGCCCTGCGGTATGCCGCCGCCCGCGCGCTCGGAGAGAGCCCTTCGGCGAAAGCCGTCGCGGCGGTCACGACCTTACTCGAGTCCAAAGCCTGGTACAACCGTGTCGGGGCCGTCGAGGCCCTCGGCAGGACGAAGTCCCCGGGGGCGATCCCCGCGCTCGTGAAGGTTCTGTCCGATGAATCGAGGGTCGTCCAAGCCGAGGCCCGGAAAGCGCTGGCCGGATTCGGCCCTCCCGCTATCGAACCCCTTGTGAAAACTCTGACGACGGCCGGGCAAAAATCCCGCTGGCAGATCGTCTGGGTCCTGGGCCGCATCGGCACGGCTCGGGCGACCGACCCGCTCCTCGCCGCGTTAAAGTCGGCGGATTGGATGGAGCGGTCCGAGGCGGCCGTTTCGCTTTCTCGGATGGAGGACAAATCGATCGATTCCCGATTACGCGTGCTCGTCGAGGGGTCCGATCGATCCTTCGGCGAAGAGGCGGCCTGGGTCCTTGCCGCCAGATCGGCCGCGAGCCCAAGGACTAAGCCCTGGACCGATGCCCAACCCCCCCGAGAACGGCCGTCCGCCGGAAGCGGGCGCCCGGCTCCGCCTGAAACTCTCGCTTTCGGCGGCCGCGTTTATCCGGTCTATCCGGCGACCGTCCGGTCCCGGCCGCCTCTCCCATCGCCGCTAAACACGCCCGACGGCGCTGAATACGTTTTGGCGCTCACGAGCGCCGACGAATGGGCGGTCTTTCCCGTCACGCCGGGAAACATCGAACCGGGACGGCCCCATCTCGCCATCGACACGGCTGATTTCCCCTCCCTAGCGGCGAAAGGGCTCCACGCGGAGGACGAGCTCGCCCGAACCCGGATGATCACCGGGCGCTCGATCGCCGAGATCACGGAGCTCGGGCGTCCCGGGGCTCTCTCGACGGATGGATTCATGCCCGAAGACGAGGACATCCTGAGCGTCCTGGCCGGCGACAACCGGCTGGTCGCCCGGCTGGGCCTCAAGCATCCCGATCTGGCCCGCCCGCTTTACTACGTCTGGAACATGATGCTCACGGACCTCCGGCTCAACCGGTGGAACATGGTCAGGCACCGCTGGGAGAACATCCGGTCCTTCCTTTCCGACGGGAAGACGGTTATGGTCGAGGCGCGCGACTCGAAGGGCGGGCAAGAATCGATCTTTGAGGACGGGCTGGGGGGCTCGTTCGGGATCGACATCCGCGGCGATCTCACGGCCGCCGAGGACGCGTTCCTCCGGAAAAAATACGCGCGCCTCACCGGGGAGAAGCTGAATGCCCTGAAAGACAAGTTGACGCACCTCCAGACCGGGGAGATGGAGCCTCATTATATTCAATGGTACGGCTTCTACGAGGGACATACGGCCTGGCGGACCGACCCCATCGTCATCGCCTTCATCTTTGGCTTGAGAAGCCTGGAAGAGATCGAGAGCGCTTTTCCCGAGGGATTGGACACGGTCCTGTTCGCGAGCTACGAGAGGGAAAGGATGGACTGAGCGCGTCCGTCCTACTACCAGACCGTGACCCTTTCTTCCTTGGGGCGCGCCATGGGGCAGCCGGCGGGGCAGTCGAAGGCGCGGGCAAATTCGTCCATGTTCGATAGGGGACCGTTGACCACGTATTGGGCGGGCGCATGGTTATCGGTCTGGACCAGGAGCCGCAGGTATTCGGGACGCATGACGCGCCGCCAATGCTGGGCGTAACCGATGAAGAAACGCTGTTCGGGAGTAAAGCCGGTGCCGTCCGCCGACCGCGGTTTGCCGGCCCACGCCTTTTGAAAAGCCGCATAGGCGATCTTGAGGCCGCCCAGATCGGAGATATTTTCGCTGAGCGTCATTTGGCCGTTGACCGCCAGGTCGGGGAAGGGTTTGTAGGCATCGTACTGCTTGACCAGCGGCGCGACGCGGACCTCGAACTCACGGGAGTCCTCGCTGGTCCACCAGTCCTGCAGGCGGCCGGAGGCATCATATTTGCGGCCCTGGTCGTCGAACCCGTGGGTCATTTCGTGGGCCATGACGGCGCCGAGGCTGCCGTAATTCGCCGCCTCGTCCCCGTCGGGGTCGAAGGGCGGCTGCAGGACGGCGGCCGGAAAAAAGATATCGTTCAAAACGGAGTATTCGGCGGCCACTGTCTGCGGCGTCAGCCACCACTCGTCGCGGTCGACCGGCTTCCCCAGCTTGGCCAGGCTGCTGCGGAGATTGAAAGCGTTGGCCCGCATCCAGTTGAGCACATAGGACCTGCGGTCGACGGTCAACCCCGAGTCGTCGGGCCATTTATCCGGGTAGCCGATCTTGGCCCCCATGAAAGCCAGCTTTCCCAGCGCTTTTTCCTTCGTTTCGGGGCTCATCCAGTCCAGTGCCCGGATGCGTCCGCCGAACGCCGTGCGCAGATTTTCGAATATTTCCAGCGCCTTCTGCTTGGCGCGGGGGCTCGAGGTGCGCTCCACGTAAAGCCGGCCCAGCGTGAAGCCGGCGCCCTGCTCGACGACCTCCTTGACCCGCTTCCAACGAGGGCCCGGCTCCTTCAACCCTTGGATCACACCGCCGTTCCAGGCGAAATGTTCGTTTTCGAACTCGGCGCTGAGCTTCGAGGCGGAATCGTCTATCAGGCGCCAGCGCAAGTAGGTCCTCCAGTCGGCCAGGGGCACGGTCTTGGCCATGGCGGCCACTTCCTTGAAAAAGCCGGGCTGGCGCACGATGAAGTACGAGGCTGCCGCCGGCATGCCGATGGCCGCAAAATAGGCCTCCCAGTTGAATCCCGGCATAGCTGCGGCGAGCCCGGCCCGGGCAATTTTATGGTAGGTGGCAGTCAGATTTTCCTCCTCAGCCCTTGTCATCGATGCCTCGGCCAGACGGGTTTCGAATGCCAGGACCGCCTTCGCTTCTTTGGCGGCCGCCTGGGGATCATCCCCCAGAAGCTCAAACATCCGGGCCACGTGGGCCTCATACTTGACCAGGAGATCCCGGGATTCCTTTTCGGTGCGAAGATAATAATCGCGGTCGGGCAGGCCCAGGCCGGCCTGCCAAAACTGGACGATATAGGCGTTGGGGTCCTTATCGTCGTAATAGACAAAAGGAGTGAAACCGGCGTTGATGCCGTCCAGGTGCAGTGCGCCCAGGACGGCGGTCAATTCCCCCGCAGTGGAGATCGAGGCGATGCTGGAGAGCCGCGAGGACAGCGGTTTGTGCCCGGCGAGCTCGATGGCCTCCTCGTCCATTCCGCTGGCAAAGAAATCCCCCACCTTTTGCCGGGCGCTGCCGGCGGGCCAGTCGCTCCGTTTGGCCGACTCTTCGAGAATTTCCCTGAGAACCTGCCAGGTACGGTCACGCAGCTCCCATGTCATACCCCAGACAGGATATTCGGCCGGGATCCGGGCGTTTTTCATCCAGTTGCCGTTGGCGTAGGTAAAAAAGTCAGCGCACGGTTTCACCTGCGGATCGATATAGGAAACATTGATTCCGCTCGTTTTTGTGTCCTGACCGGCGCCGAGGCAGAAAAACGCCGCCGCCAACAGCGAAAGGGCAATCTTCTTGACCATGATTCTTTCTCCTCTGCTCGCTCCTGTCGTCCTTGGAGAGCATAGGTCGCGGCTCAGGAGATGTCAAACTAAGTCGGGGGTTGCTCAGGGCGGGTCAAAAAGCCACCGAGACGCTCAAAAGCGCCGGAATCCGAAGCGCCACCAAGACTCTGTTCTCATATATTAATCCCCCTTATCCCCCTTGAGCAATCAAGGGGGATCCGCATCAGGTTGGCGTTCCTTTATAAGGTCGGTGGGCGATAGAGGATTTGAACCTCTGACTTCACCCGTGTGTAGAAAGCACCCCGAAAACGTAAAGCGAAGAAAATAATGAAGTTTCCATGCAATAGGCCTGTTTTTTTGGGATCCAGGATTTCGATGGAGTTCGATATCTTTAGATACGTTTTGATATTCCTGATAAACTTTGGGCACAATTTGGGCGCAGTCCTCAGCCTTTGGATGGCCGCGGGCAGCTTCTTTTCTTTGGGTCGAGCTTAAACGCTAGTTGACGTATTCCCGGCAAGAACCGGCCATCCTTTTCCTTTTAAGGATATCCGGATTCGTCGAAGATTTTTGGTGTGGACATGACCGCCTTCCCCCTGAAGGGGCGAAGAGGATGTCCGCAGAGGGGCTGAACCGCCTTTTTATGATACAGAACGAAAAGCGGCAAATAATAATTGTTATTCGATAAAAATATATTGACAAACGAATAAAATGAGCGTATATTTCTTTTGGCGTGATTGAAAGAAATGATGACAAAAGGAGGCCGATATGGAATTTTTCCAGCTTCAACGGGTGACGGGCTTCGCCAAGGTGGCGATCTATCTTGCCTGCGGGATCTGTCTGTTCGGACTTATCTATGCGACCGGGAGCTTCATCTACACGATGATCAAGGCGGATGATCTGAGCAATGTCCTGATAACCGAAACCCTTGAGCTGCCCCCCCTGGCCCGGGAGCAGGCGGCCGGACCGTGGGAGACGGAGAACGGGAGGGTGCGATTCAGACTCTATAAAATTTACGGTGAGTTCTCCTACCTCAATATGCCGCGGGTAATGGTGTTCGCGGCCTTCATCCGGGTTCTTGTCCTCTGGGGACTCTTCTTCATCGGAACGGTGCAGATAGCGAGGGTCCTCAGGGATGTGAGCCATGGAAAGGCGTTTGCCCGCGAGAATGCGAGACGCCTTCGCTTCGTCGGGTACGCGATGGCCGGCGGCGCCCTCCTCAAGTTTCTCATGATTTTTGGGACCCTTATCATGTTCCGGGGTGACATCGAAGTGGTGGGGGGCGCCATCCCGTGGGTTTTCTTCCTCTGGCGAGCGTCGAACCCGGGGCTCCTTCTCGGCGGGATCATCGTGATCGTGATCTCCGAGGTTTTCCGCCTCGGGAACCGGCTCCAGGAAGAACAGGAATTGACGGTTTGAGGCCGCCATGCCTATCATCGTGAATCTCGACATGGAGCTCGCAAGGCGAAAGATGAAGCTCACCGATCTCGCCGAGCGAGTCGGCATAACGATCTCGAATCTCTCCATTCTTAAACAGGGAAAAGCAAGGGCGATACGGTTCTCAACCCTCGAGGCGATCTGCCGGGAGCTTGACTGTCAACCGGGGGATATCTTGAAATTCGAGCCGGACAAAAAGACCGATTCGACGGGCAGCGGCGGAATTCTCTTCGAAAAGGAGTGACCCGAGATGAGAAAAGTCGTCTTACTCGTTCTGCTGCTCTGGATCCTTTTTTTAGTCAGCCTGGCCGCCTGGGAGCCGGGATACGGTCAGAACACGACGCCGCCCCAATCCCCAGAGCGCTTCGCCAAGGTCCGGACTATGATTCTCGAAGCTCTGCAGAAGATCGGAGCGCCTTCCATTTCGATCGCGGTCGCCGAGAACGGAAAGGTTGTCTGGGAGGAGAGCTTCGGCTATGCCGACAAGGAAAAGAAGATCCCAGCGACTCCTGATTCGATCTATGCCCTGGCCTCCATATCCAAGTCCTTCACCGGGACGGGCCTGATGGTGCTGGCCGAGAGGAAGCTCGTCGACTTGGACAGACCGGTCAATGATTATCTGGGCGAGGCTAAGCTGACCGTGCATGCTGGCGACGCCCGCCGGGTCACCCTCAGGAGGATGCTCCACATGGAAGCGGGGATGCCGATGCACTGGAACATCTTCGAAGCTTCCGAGGCGGCCCGCCGCACCCCTCAGGACGAATCGATCCGCCGATACGGGATCGTCGTCAACGAACAGGGCCGCGAGTATGTGTATTCGAATTTCGCCTACGGCGTCCTCGACCGCGTCATCTCCCGCGTCTCGGGCAAGGAATATTCCCGGTTCATGCGGGAAGAAGTTTTTGAGCCGCTGGGCCTGAGCCGGACGGCGGTTTATTTCACTCCCGAACTGGCTCCCCATGTGGTGCAGAATTATGACGCGGCGGGGAAACTCTTGCCTCCCCTCGCCTATGATCATGACGGCGCCTCGGCCGTCCATGCGAGCGTCCGCGACCTGGTCCGTTTCGGCCTGTTTCACTTGAAAAACCGCGTTCCCGGCCAAATACCCATTCTCAGTCCCGGTTCCTTGGATCTGCTGCACGAGCCTTCGCCCTTGAACGTCTCGGAGGCCGGCACGATCGGGCACATGGCCATGGGATGGGGAATCCTTAACCTGGCCGGCCGACACTTCGTCATCGCCAGCGGTTCGGCTCCCGGAACCATGTCTCGGCTGACTTTGATTCCGGAGAAGAATTTGGCCGTGGCCTTATTGTGCAACGCCAGCCTGCCGGATGAACTCGCTCTTTGGAAAATCGAGTGGGAGACGTTTGCCGCCATGATCCCTGATTTTCCCGAGATACCGGCGATCCCGGAAGACAAACCGCCGGCCTTTATCCCGCCCAGGGAGCTCGTCGGCGAGTGGCGGGGCGCCGTCCAAACCTATCAGGGACATGTGCCCATGACGCTAATGGTGAATGGTGGACAGGAGATTACCATCGAGCTCGACGGCCGAACCGGCGGGCCGATTCCGATAACGACCGCCCTTGGCCCCCTGAGCTTCCGGGACGGCTGGCTGAGCGGGCTCTTTTTCGGGTCCATCCCCACGGAGGACGCCAAGCGCTCGCCGCATGTGGTTTTCCTGCGCCTTCAATTGCAGGGAGACATCCTTAGCGGAACAGTCTCTGCGGTGGCCGTCGATAAGTCCTTCGCCCTGCCCTACTGGGTTTCGCTGAAACTGAAGCTGGAGCCGTGAGATGAGCCTCGGCACGACCAAAAACCCGGCCTCGGGCTGGGGAATCTGTCAGGGGCTCAGGCCCGGCTTTTTCCGGATAACCACATGAAACAGAAAAGGCCCTTTTTATCTTCATTATCGGCAATTGCTACTTTATCGGCCTCGATGTTCGGGTATTGCCAGCCCGGCAGAAAACCAATTATTTAGAGGGTCTCATAGAGTTTCTGCTAGAATTGCGGAGCATGGAGATCACCGTAAGCATCTGGATTATTCAAAATATAACGATATGGCTTGAGCCTCTTCGTTCCATTCGTCGTGTCCAGCTCCAGTGTCGGCATGATCATGGGCTGGTTATACATGCGATACGGCCTGGTTTCAGCCATTGCGGCTCATCTTGTTACCGACTAGGTGGTATATGTCCTCCCCAGATTGGTGGCCGCAATCATGTGACCCTGACTGTACAAGCCGAGCATTCTGCGGCCTTCAACCTGCTTCCCGGCCAGAATTTGGACGCAAACATGGACACAACGGCGGATTTGCCTGGGCGCGGGATAGTCCAAAACCCGAGACACTTCCAAGGCTTTTATCTAAGCTATTAACCCCACCTGCCTCCGCTGACCAATCAGGGGAGGCCTACAATCATGTCAGTGTCTCGGACAATGGCCGCTGGGCGATAGAGGACTTGAACCTCTGACTTCACCCGTGTTTGAGAGGCAGCGCAAAAACCTAGAGCACAGAAAAAAAGGATTTTCCCCTGTAAAACGTCCGTTTTCAAAACCTTCCGGGTTTCGATGGAGTTCGATATTTTCGAGAGTCTTCGATATTTTTGGGCACACTGTGGGCACAGTTGTTCAGCCTTGATAGAAGGGAGCGTTTTTTCTTAAGAACACTCCTGCGGCTCAATTAAGCCGACCTTGAAGATTTTTAGGCTACGATCAGGCAAGGTCGAAGCGATCAAGGTTCATCACCTTGGTCCAGGCCGCCACAAAGTCCTGAACAAACTGAGCCTGCGCGTCCTGGCTTCCGTAGACCTCGGCCAGAGCCCGGAGCTGGGAGTTCGAACCGAAGATGAGATCGACACGCGTGCCGGTCCACTTGACTTCGCCCGTCTTGCGATCACGCCCTTCAAATATGTCCTTGGAGTCCGATACGGCCTTCCACTCTGTGCTCATGTCAAGCAGGTTCACGAAGAAGTCGTTGGTGAGCGTCTCCGGCCGCTTGGTGAAGACGCCCTGCCGGGACTGTCCGAAGTTGGCGTTCAAGACGCGCATCCCGCCGACGAGAACCGTCATCTCGGGAGCGGTCAGCGTCAGCAGTTGCACCCGGTCAACCAGCAGTTCCTCTGCCGATACGGCGTATTTGGCTTTCTGGTAGTTGCGGAAACCGTCCGCCTTCGGCTCGAGCACGGCGAAGGAGGCCGCATCGGTTTGCTCCGGCGACGCATCCGTGCGTCCGGGCGTGAAGGGAACGGTCATGTCGTGGCCGGCCTTCTTCGCAGCCAGTTCGACGCCGGCGCATCCTCCCAGGACGATCAAGTCGGCCAGCGAGACCTTCTTCCCGCTTGACGGCTTGCCGTTGAACGTCTTTTGGATTCCTTCAAGAGTCTGCAGCACAGCCTTCAGTCGGTCAGGCTGGTTGACTTCCCAGTCCTTTTGCGGGGCCAGACGAATGCGGGCCCCGTTCGCGCCGCCGCGCTTATCAGACCCGCGGAACGTGGATGCCGACGCCCAGGCGGTCGAGACCAGTTGGGAGATCGACAGGCCCGAAGCGAGGATCTTGCCCTTAAGCTCTGCGATGTCCTTCTCGTCGACGAGCTCATGATCGACAGCGGGCACCGGGTCTTGCCAGATCAGTTCCTCCGCCGGGACCTCCGGACCGAGATAGCGTGAGCGCGGGCCCATGTCGCGGTGGGTCAGCTTGAACCACGCGCGGGCGAAGGCATCTGCGAATTCCCCGGGGTTCTGCAGGTAGCGCCGCGCGATCGGCTCATAGATCGGGTCGAAGCGCAGCGAGAGGTCCGCCGTGGTCATGATCGGCCGATGTTTCTTCGACGGGTCGTGGGCGTCAACCACCAGGTCCTCTTCGGCCACGTCCTTGGCCACCCACTGATGCGCGCCGGCCGGGCTCTTGACCAGTTCCCACTCGTATTTGAACATGACCTTCAAATAGCCCATGTCCCATTTGGTGGGGTTCGGCTTCCAGGCGCCCTCGATACCGCTGCTGATCGTATCGCCGCCTTTACCGTTGCCGAAGCTGCTCTTCCAGCCGAGACCCTGATCTTCGATGCCGACGCCTTCAGGTTCAGGGCCCACATGCGACGCGGGGCCGGCGCCGTGACATTTGCCGAACGTGTGCCCACCCGCAACGAGCGCGACGGTCTCTTGGTCGTTCATTGCCATCCGCGCGAACGTCTCGCGGACGTCGTGTCCCGAGGCGACCGGGTCCGGGTTGCCGTTCGGCCCTTCCGGGTTCACGTAAATCAGGCCCATCTGCACGGCGGCGAGGGGATTCTCGAGGTTCCGGTCGCCGCTGTAGCGCTTGTCACCGAGCCACTTGTCCTCGCTGCCCCAATAAATGTCCTCTTCCGGCTCCCAGACGTCCACACGCCCGCCGCCGAAACCGAAGGTCTTGAACCCCATCGACTCGAGCGCGCAGTTGCCGGCGAGGATCATCAGGTCGGCCCAGGAGATTTTCCGGCCGTATTTCTGCTTGATCGGCCAAAGCAATCGACGCGCCTTGTCGAGGTTCACGTTGTCGGGCCAGCTGTTGAGCGGCGCCAGACGCTGGGAGCCGGATCCCGCACCCCCGCGGCCGTCGCCCATGCGGTAGGTGCCTGCGCTGTGCCACGCCATGCGGATGAAGAGCCCCCCGTAGTGTCCGTAATCAGCCGGCCACCAGTCCTGCGAGTCGGTAATCAGCGCGTAGAGGTCCTTCTTCACGGCGGCAAGGTCGAGCTTCTTGAATTTCTCTGCGTAGTCAAAACCCTCGCCCATCGGATTGGACTTGGAGGAATGCTGGTGCAGAATACGAAGGTTCAACTGGTTCGGCCACCAGTCCCGGTTCGACATGCCGCCGCCGGCCGTAGAGCCTACTCCTTGGCTTTTTCTGTCTTTTTTCATGGATTATCCTCCTTTTGTTGGGTGAATTGCTGAATTCCATTCAGTCTTTTCCGCACTTGCCGCAAAGACCTTCAAGCACTACCTTTTTGCTTGTCACCGTAAACCGTTTGTTGATTTCTGAGGGGACGGCTATGTTGTCGTAATCCTTGTTGTGAAAGTCTATGATGCGGCCGCACTGAATGCACCTGAAATGATGATGAATACCCATATCAGGGTCGTATCGCTTCGCTTGCCCGTACCCCTCAACGACTTTAGTAATGCCGATTTT
>Ga0315277_10012732_pt1 | contig 10529 bp, 4 predicted proteins | sample YL17G05_15_MG_FD_203695 | JGI IMG/M metagenome (GOLD analysis project Ga0315277, IMG submission 203695) | Sediment microbial communities from Yellowstone Lake, YNP, Wyoming, USA - YL17G05_15 | ecosystem: Environmental > Aquatic > Freshwater > Lake > Sediment | place: USA: Wyoming | collected... | reverse complement strand
CGCCGCCGCCCATTTCGCCGTCGAGCCCCACTGCGTGTTGCGCCCGCCGGCCCGGGGAAGCTCGTCCTCGTAGTCGTTGGCATAGATCAGCATGGCCTTGCCGATGCCCGACAGGTTCGTCCCGCAGGTCATCCGGAATGCCAACTGACGCACACGCGCCAACGCCGGCATCAGAATGCCCATCAATAGAGCGATGATCGCAATCACGACCAGCAGCTCAACCAGTGTAAAACCTCGTCTTCTCATGTCTTTTCTCCTTTCACTTCACTTGAGATTCGCAGCCCGACCGTTCTTCTACTCCAGAACTTGATCAACTATGTTGACAGATAACATTTCCTGCCTTCTGACCCAGAAACGTTTGTTTTGCGAACCTCGTGTCACAAACCTCGGTTTCGTCAGAAAAACGGCCGGTCTAATTGCTTGCACGGAAATACCGCTGTTATCGGAATCTCACTGTGGGCACGGGTTTTAGATGCTCCTCACGAAACGTCACCCACGTTTTTTCAGGCAGGCAGGTTCAGGTATGAAGGACGAATCGAAATATGATGACAGTACCGAATACGATATATAACAGCTTTTATCGAACCTACCTGTCTTCATTGCCAATCATAGCACGGGGCCAAAGAGCTGTCAAATAAATTTCGCCAAATTTGCGTCTTGTCTTGAAATTTTTTGACGAGTAGTATCCAGCGTGGAAAGGACTTGGAGTGCATCTATGATCGGCAAGAAAGAGTACGAGCAGGCCAAAGTGCAGTTGTTGGAGCACCATCAGGAGCATCTGCTGACCTTCTGGTTGGAGCTGACGAGCGACCAGAAGAGGCATCTGCTGGACCAGATCCGGGAACTGGACTGGGCGAGAATCTGCCGGTGGGTGGACATCCTGATAAAGCATCCCCCCCAAATCCCGGTGAAACGGTCGGATTTCGAGCCGACCCGCTCCTACAGCCCCCAGCCACATGACGAACAGGAGGGGCAGAAGTACGCCGAAGCCGTTCGGCTGGGCACTGAGTTGATTTCAGCCGGCAAAGTGGCTGGTCTGCTGGTCGCCGGAGGCCAGGGGACCCGGCTGGGTTTCGACGGTCCAAAGGGTAACTACCCGATCAGCCCGTTCAAGCATAAGACCCTGTTTCAGATCTTCGCTGAGACCATTGCGGCCGTCTCCCAGCGGTACCGGACCATCTGCCCCTGGTACGTCATGACCAGCCCCATGAACCATGTCGAGACCGTCCACATCTTCGAGTCCAACCGGTTTTATGGGCTGGACCCGAGGAATATCTTCATTTTCCAGCAGGGAACCCTGCCTAATTTCGATCTTGAGGGCCAAATCCTGCTAAAGCATAAGGACGAGATCGCCTGCTCGCCCGATGGTCACGGCGGGTGCATCAAGGCCCTCCACCAAAGCGGCGCCTTGGCGGACATGAAAGAGCGGGGCATCGAATACCTTAGCTATTGGCAGGTGGATAACCCTCTGGTGAGGCTTTTTGACCCGCTTTTTATCGGTCTGCATGCCCTGGAGGGTGCCCAGATGTCCTCCAAAGCGGTGATCAAGAGCCACCCGCAGGAGAAGGTCGGCAACTTCTGCTTCGTGGATGGCAAACTGACGGTCATAGAATACAGCGATCTGCCCGAGAATCTGGCCGAAAAACGCAATCCGGACGGCTCGCCGGCCTTTCACCTGGGCAGCATCGCCATTCATATCATCAACACGGCCTTTGTCGAGAAGCTCAACTCGGAAGGTTTCTCGCTGCCCGTGCATCGGGCGGACAAGAAGATCAAGCATATCGACCTGCAGGGCAACTACATCGACCCCCCTGAGCCAAACGGCGTCAAGCTCGAATCCTTCATCTTTGACGCCCTGCCGATGACTGATCGGTCGGTTATCCTCGAAATTGAGCGAAGCGAGCAGTTCGCCCCCACCAAGAATGCCACGGGAGACGACAGCGTGGACACGACCCGTGCGATGATGGTGGAGCGCGCCGCAAAATGGCTTGAATGGGCCGGGGTGCCGGTCCCCCGCCATCCGGACGGCTCACCCGATTGCATCCTGGAAATCGCCCCCGGTTTCGCCCTGGACAAGGAGGACGTCAAGGCCAGGCGAAATCAGATCCCACCGATCCAGCCGCATGACAAGATCTACCTGGGTTGACGATTGCGGACTGCGGATTTCGGATTGCGGATCAGGCGGTTGCGAACTTGTGCACGGTCAGGCTGGTGTACTTCTCGCCGGGCGATAGAACCGTAGACGGGAATTGCGGCTTGTTCGGGGAATCGGGGAAGTGCTGGGTCTCCAGGCAAAAAGCGGCGTGCCTGCCGTATGCCTTGCCACCCTTGCCCACCAGTGAGCCGTCGAGATAATTGCCTGTGTAAAGCTGGATGCCCGGCTCGGTGGTGTACACTTCCATGACCCGCCCGGTCTTCGGCTCGCGGACTCTCGCAGCGAGTTTCATCGCCTTGTCCTGGCCGCGAAGGACGTAATTGTGGTCGTAGCCCTTGCCGATCTGGCGCATGCGCTCGCCCATGGCCCTGGGCCGGGTGAAGTCAAGGGGAGTATCTATCACACTGGCGATCATGCCCGTGGGAATCAGGTCTTTATTGATCACGGTGAACGTGCCGGCGTTGACCATCAGCTCGTGGCCGAGGATGTTGCTGCTCTCCGGCCCGCCGAGGTTCCAATAACTGTGGTTCGTCAGGTTGACCACGGTCTTCTTGTCGGTCTGGGCCTCGTAGTTGAAGCGCAGCTCGTCGTCGTTCGTAAGGATGTAGCTGACCGTGCATTGCAGGTTGCCGGGATAGCCCTCTTCGCCGTCCGGACTGAGGTAGGTCATCTTGACCCAGGCCTCGTTTTCGGCCGCCACCGCTTCCCGCGTGGTCCAGACCTTCTTGTCAAAGCCCTCGTTGCCGCCGTGCAATTGGTTGTGCCCTTCGTTGGTCGTCAGCTTATATTCAACGCCGCCAAGAGTGAATTTCGCGTTTCCGATCCGGTTAGCATATCGCCCCACCGTGGCGCCGATGTATGCGCAAGGCTTGATGTATTGGTCGAGACTGTCGAATCCGAGGGTCACATCGGCCAGGTTGCCATGGCGATCAGGGACCTCGAGGGACACCAGGATTGCCCCGAAATTCGTGACGCGTGCTCGCAATCCCTTGGAGCTGGTGAGCGTGTAGATGGAAATTTCCTGCCCGTCAGGCGTCCGCCCGAAGGGATCGGTATGAGCGTTCATAGGTCTGTTCTCCTTTGCACAATACGTTCCTGCCGGGAAACAATCCGTGCGAATATACCGACCCCCGCATTCGATGTCAAAGAGCTTTCCCCGCATCTTGCAGGGGGATACACGACAAGAAAGTGGTGAGGGGCGAGCGCCCTTGCGTAGCGAGGTCATCTCCATCTTGGCCTCGCTACGTCAGGGTGCGATTGTTCGACCATTCCATCGTTCCAGTGTCCCCGGCGTGGTTTGCGGTTGAAGATTCGTCGGGCGGAAGGTAATCTGGGCCGTGATTCGGCGCCACGAGGGCGCCGGACACATAGTCGGAGGTCTCATCATGAGCAGAGGTCTTGCGAAGGCAGCAGAAATCAGAAGATCGTTTTGGGCCGTTTTCGCCACCGTGACGTGCGTAGCCGTGTGCGCGTCGGCCGCGTGGAAGCCAGCGGATAGGCCGCTGATGACGAAATGGGCCAGGGAGGTCTCGCCGGAGAAGGTGCACCCGGAGTACCCCCGGCCGCAGATGGTCCGCGAGGGCTGGCTCAACCTCAACGGCCTCTGGGATTACGCGATCAAGCCGAAGGACGCCTCCCGGCCGGACAGCTTCGATGGCCAAATCCTGGTCCCCTTCCCAGTCGAGTCCGCCCTCTCCGGCGTGATGAAGCCCGTCGGGCCCGACAACCGGCTCTGGTACCGCCGCACGTTCACCGTGCCTGAGAAATGGACTGCCCACAAGAAACGCCTCCTTCTGCACTTCGGCGCTGTGGATTGGGACGCCACCGTCTGGGTCAACGGCAAGGAGGTCGGCAACCATAAAGGTGGTTACGACCCATTCACCTTCGACATCACCGACGCGTTGAAATCGGATGGCGAACAGGAAATCGTCCTGTCCGTCTGGGACCCCACCGACGCCGGCACCCAGCCTCGCGGCAAGCAGGTCCGCAAACCCGGCGGCATCATGTACACCGCCGTCACAGGCATCTGGCAAACCGTTTGGCTCGAACCGGTCAATCCAGTCTACATCGAGTCCATCCAGATGACACCGGATATCGATGCCGGCGTCCTCCGATTAAAGGTAGAGGTCGGGGGTGACGTTTCCGATCCTGGGCTATACAACGTGAATGTCACGCTCGTCGGCAACCCGCCCCAGCGCGTCAGCGAGACGAGGGGGCAGCGAGCGACCGGCATAACTGTCGGAGGGATCAATGAAGAGCTTCAGGTCGTCATCAAGGAGCCGACGCTCTGGTCGCCGGACCAGCCTCACCTCTACGACCTCGACATCGTGCTTGGCAGGAAGGAGTCTGAGGAGGAGACGCAGCCGGGAGGGCGCATGGTATTTTACGAGTTCGCCGACCGCGTCCGAACATATTTCGCCATGCGGAAGATTTCGCTGGGGAAGGATGAGGACGGGATTCTGCGGCTGTGTTTGAATAACAAGCCGCTGTTTCAGTATGGTCCGCTGGATCAGGGGTGGTGGCCGGACGGGCTGTATACTGCCCCGACCGATGAGGCACTGCGGTATGACATTGAGGTGACGAAGAAGCTCGGCATGAACATGGCCCGCAAGCACGTGAAGGTCGAGCCAGACCGCTGGTACTACTGGTGTGACAAGCTCGGCCTGCTCGTCTGGCAGGACATGCCCAGCGGCGACCGCGGCATCGGCGGCCGGGAGCCCGACATCAAGCGGACCGAGGAATCCGCAAAGCAGTACGACCTGGAGCTGACCCGCATGATCCAGGCGTTCGGCAACCACCCGTCGATCATCATGTGGGTGCCGTTCAACGAGGGCTGGGGCCAGTTCGACACGCCGCGAGTCGTGGACATGATTAAGAAGCTCGACCCGAGCCGCCTCGTGGACAACGCCAGCGGCTGGACGGACCGCCGCGTTGGCGACGTGATCGATGTCCACAGCTACCCCGGTCCGGCGGTGCCCCGCCTGGAGGAGAAGCGTGCCTCTGTGCTCGGCGAGTTCGGCGGCCTGGGCCTGCCCATCCCCGGCCACACCTGGCAGGCCGAGAAGAACTGGGGCTATCGCAGCTTCTCGACGCGCGACGATCTGACCAACGCGTACCTCGATTTGATCAGGAAACTGCACCCGATGACCGGCGCTCAAGGGCTGTCCGCCGCCGTCTATACGCAGACGACCGACGTGGAGGTCGAGGTCAACGGCCTGATGACCTACGACCGCGAGATCATCAAGATGGACCCCGAAACTGTCGCGTCGGCGAACAAAGCCCTGTACACGCCGCCGCAGCCGCGCCGGGCCGAAGGCGACAAGCTCATTCCGCCTGCCACGCCCCTGGTCGCGTGCGATCCCTATTTCAGCATCTGGTCGCCGGCGGACAAGCTGACCGACGAGGACACCGTGCACTGGACCGGCAAGCCGCACCGCCTGACCAGCATGGTTCGCATCGACGGCAAACCCTATCGGATCATGGGCGCCAATCCCGGCGCCGTGCCGCCGCTGCCGCAGACGAGTCTCACCGTCCTGCCCACTCGCACGATCTACACCTTCGAGGGCGCCGGCGTCGCCCTGACGCTGACCTTCATGACCGCCGCCCTGCCCGAGAGCATCGACATTCTGTCGCGACCCGTGACCTACCTAACTTACGAGTTCCGCTCCACGGATAACAAGAAGCACAACGTGGCCTTCTACTTTGACGCTTCGGGCGAGCTCACGGTCAACGAAGGCCGCCAGCAGGTGGTCCACTCGGAGCAGCAGATCGGCGACCTCGACGTGCTGAAAATCGGCTCGAAGGACCAGCCCGTCCTCGCCAAGAAGGGCGACGATATTCGCATCGATTGGGGGTACCTCTATGTGGCGGCCCTGGAGTCCGCGGAGCCCTTCACGATGGTTGCGCCGCGCTCGTCATTGAGCAGCCAGTTCGCCGGGCGGGGCGTGCCGAAAGACCTGGATGTGGAGGTGCCTCGGGAAGCCGCCGCGGATACGCTGGTGGCGGCGATCTCCTTTGAAGTCGGCGAGGTCTCTACCCGGCCCGTTTCCCGCTGGCTGATGCTCGCCTATGACGATCTGTATTCGATTCAGTACATGCAGAAGAATCTGCGGCCGTACTGGCGCCGCAACGGGTGGGAGGCCGCCGATCTGCTCCAGGCGGCGGCAAAGGACTACGAGTCGCTGCAAAAGCGATGCGCCGCATTCGATGAAGAGTTGATGGCCGACCTCACGAAAGCCGGCGGGGACAAATATGCGAAGCTGTGCGCCCTCGCCTACCGCCAGTGCTTCGCGGCGGGCAAGTTCGTCGCCGACGGCGACGGGCAGCCGCTGCAGTTCTGCAAGGAGAACCACTCCAATGGATGCATCGGGACATCGGACGTGTTCTATCCGATGGCCCCGCAGTTCCTGCTATTCGGGCCGTCGGTGGCCAAGTCGTTCCTTGTGCCGTTCATGAACTATGCGGCCAGCGACCGCTGGAAGTTCCCCTTCGCCCCGCACGACCTCGGGACCTATCCGAAGGCCAACGGCCAGGTCTACGGCGGCGGCGAGCGGACCGAGGAGAACCAGATGCCCGTCGAGGAGTCAGGCAACCTGCTGCTGCTCATGGCCGCGATCGCACAGATGGAGGGCAACGCCGACTTCGCGGGCTTGTACTGGCCGCGACTGGAGCAGTGGGCCGAGTACCTCAAGGCCAAGGGCTTCGATCCGGAGAACCAGCTCTGTACGGATGATTTCGCGGGCCACCTCACTCACAACGTGAACCTCAGCGTGAAGGCGATTTGCGGCCTGGGCGCGTTCGCAAAGCTCTGTGACATGCGCGGCGACAAGGCCAAGGCAGAGGAATATTCCAGGCTGGCGAAAGAGTTTGCCGCGCGTTGGGTCAAAGAGGCCGACGACGGCGACCACTTCCGCCTGGCCTTCGACAAGCCCGGCACTTGGAGCCAGAAATATAATCTCGTCTGGGACCAAATCCTGGGCCTGAACCTCTTCCCGGCGGAAGTCAAGCGGAAGGAGATGGACTACTACAAGAAGATTCAGAACCGCTACGGCCTGCCGCTCGACAATCGCGAGACCTACACGAAGCTCGACTGGACCCTCTGGACGGCGACGCTGACGCGGGACCGCGGCGACTTCGAGGCGATCGTCAGCCCGGTATTCCTGTTTTGCAGCGAGACACCGGACCGCTCACCCCTGACCGACTGGTACTGGACCAAGGATGCCCGGAAAAGGGGCTTCACCGGCCGCCCGGTCATCGGCGGCGTGTTCCTCCAGATGCTCTACGATAAGGCGGCGTGGCAAAAGTATGCGAGCCGCGATCAGACGAAAGCCGGCAACTGGGCCCCCATGCCCAAGCCGCCCGTGCTCGTGACCGTCGCGCCGACGGCGCAGGATGAGCCTATCGTGTGGCGATATACGACTCGCAGACCTGGTGACGGCTGGTTCAAGCCCGACTTCGACGCGAGCGCGTGGAAGGAAGGCAAGAGCGGCTTCGGCACAGAGGGCACGCCCGGCGCGATCGTGAACACCACCTGGGACACGCGCGACATCTGGCTGCGGCGCGAGTTCACGTTGCCCGAGGGCAAGTGGGACAACGTCGGTCTGAACGTGCACCATGACGAGGATGTGGAGATCTACATCAACGGCGTGCCCGCCGCCACGGCCGGCGGCTTCACGACCGCCTACGAGCCCCTGCCCCTGAACGAGGCCGCCAGGACCGCGCTCAAGCCGAGCAAGAATCTCCTCGCCGTCCACTGCCGCCAAACCGATGGCGGCCAGTACATCGACGTCGGCCTGGTCGAAGTCCGCGAACAGAAGTAGCATTGTCTGTGAATGAGCGTATGTCATTGGGTGCCATGCTTACCGCGTAAGCATGTCCCGGTCATTGGCTCGGACATGTCCACGCAAGCATGGACATAGCACCCAGACTCATGGAGAGCTGGAGGAAGAACGTGACAAGTCCGCACATGACTCGAAGAGGATTCGTGAAGAGCCTCACTGCGGGCGCTTCAGTCCTCGCCGCTTCTGCGACGGCGAGCGAGAGCGCGACGGCAGAGAACAGACGCCCGAACATCGTGCTGATCGTGGGCGATGATCATGGACGAGGCGATCTGGGCTGCTATGGTCATCCCGTCATCAAGACGCCGAACCTGGACAGGCTGGCGACGGAGGGCGTGCGATTCACCAATGCCTTCTGCACCACGGCCAGTTGCAGCGCCAGCCGGTCCGTGATCCTCACCGGTCTCTACAACCATGCCAACGGCATGTACGGGCTCCAGCACGCCGCTCATCACTTCGCCAGTTTCGACAATGTGCGGAGTCTGCCTGTGCTGATGCAGAACTGGTATCGCACTGCGCGAATCGGAAAGTATCATGTTGCGCCGGAGGCAGCGTACAAGTTCGAGACGGTGCTTCAGGGCAACGAGCGCAACGGCGTGCTCATGGCCGACAACTGCCGGCAATTCATCGCAGCCGAGGACAACCGACCGTTCTTCCTGTACTTCTGCGTGGCCGATCCACATCGCGGCGGAGGCAAGGCCGAAGAGCTGCCTCACCAGCCGGACCGGTTCGGCAATCGTCCCAAGGGCTATCCGGACGTCGAGGATGTCACGTATGACCCGAAGAATGCTGTCGTGCCGGACTTTCTGCCGGACATTCCCGAGTGCCGCGCCGAGCTGGCACAATACTATCAATCTGTCTCCCGGCTGGACCAGGGCGTCGGACGACTGATCGAGCACCTGAAAAAGGCCGGCAAGTACGATAACACGGTCGTGATCTACATCTCCGACAACGGCATCCCCTTCCCCGGCGCCAAAACGACGACGTACGAGCCCGGCATCAACCTGCCGTGCATCGCGCGCACGCCCTGGCAGCAGAAGAAAGGCATCACGTGCGATGCAATGGTGACTTGGGCCGACCTGACACCGACGATTCTCGACTTTGCCCGCGCGACGCCGCGAAGCCACGAATTTCACGGCCGCTCGTTCCGCCCGGTGCTCGAACGCGAGCACGTGGAGGACTGGGACACCGTCTACGCCTCGCACACATTCCACGAGGTCACGATGTATTACCCGATGCGCGTCGTGCGGGAGCGGCGATTCAAGTTGATCTGGAACATCGCGCACGGCCTGGAGTACCCGTTCGCCAGCGACCTGTGGGGCTCCGCCACCTGGCAGGCGACGATCCGCGACAAACCCAGGCTCTACGGCAAGCGAACCGTGGATGCCTACCTGCACCGGCCCAGGTTCGAGTTGTACGACCTGCAAAACGATCCGCACGAGGTGAAGAACCTCGCCGACGACCCGCAATACAAAGGCGAGCTCGAACGCCTGCAGGCCAAGCTCAAGGCCTTCCAGCAGCAAACCAAGGACCCCTGGCTCCTCAAATGGGACCGCGAATAGCGCTCGGTGTCGACCGCGAGAGTCGCTGACGACCGCCACAGTCTATTGATGTTCTCGCGATCCTTTGACAATAGCGTTGTGTGACGAAGCGAAGTCCGGATGGAGGGAGACCCCACGCATGGGATCACCCAAGAGTCGCCGCAGGTCTTCGATTCGGTACGCGCCCGTAACGTCATAATGCTGCTGCATGGCACGCACCCAATCTGCGCTCCCCATCTTTCGCCACTCGCTGAAAACCTCATTGCCGTTCATCGTGTTCCGCTCTTTCAGAATGACCTTCAGCAATTGCTCTGGAAAGTCTCTTGTGACACACCCACCGAAACGGTCTGTCTGTTGTCACAACTGCAATCTCGATGGGTCCGCCGCAGATCGGGGCCAAATGTGAGAACTTCATGGCCTTAATGGTAGTATAGATCTCAGCATAAACCAAATCTATTGCCTCACGAATAGGCAATTCGCTCGGGGGCGATAGCACACCCTCCTTGACAACGTCCCACAGCTCCTCCGGTGTTCCTCCCCATTTGCCGCTCTCCAAGATCCCTCGGAACAAGATACCGTCTATGCCAAAGGTGACCCGCTCAATCAGGTTCGGACAACCCCAGTACACAGGTGCCCCGCTCGACAGGCGGCTTGGCGCGGGCATTGAATTCAGCAGCGGATCGAAGATGATTTGATATGCTTCCACGCGCCGGTTCTGTCTCCAACGTCCTCCCAAACAAAACCCAACCGAAAGAGTCCCTTTCCAGAACTCCAGTTCATTTCGCTCCTGATCAGTACGATCCTTCTTCGCATCAAGTGCCTGCGCACGCTGTATTCCTTGCTGGTAGGCTGTTGAATACTCGGTCCAGAAGAGTCCCCCAAAGACGTTGGCTACATCCTCCAATGTCTGCACACCACCCGCGCTGGCCGCATCGGCCGCCTCAGCAATGAGGGTGCGATAACTGACGTGAGGCAAGGCGCCGAGTCCCCAGGTGA
>Ga0315277_10012731_pt1 | contig 10530 bp, 21 predicted proteins | sample YL17G05_15_MG_FD_203695 | JGI IMG/M metagenome (GOLD analysis project Ga0315277, IMG submission 203695) | Sediment microbial communities from Yellowstone Lake, YNP, Wyoming, USA - YL17G05_15 | ecosystem: Environmental > Aquatic > Freshwater > Lake > Sediment | place: USA: Wyoming | collected... | reverse complement strand
CGTTCCTCTTTCCATTGATCAAACATATAGTCAGCTCTCAGTTCAGCTTCTTCTCGGCGACGTGATGAATAACTTTGCATACCAGAACCACAACAAGAAGAGCAGGTACTGTCTGGAGCATAGCCTTCGCCCGTTCCATTGCAGTAGTTACACAAACGACCATCATCGCAGGTGGCACAATCATCTTCAATGTGTTCTTGGCAAGACTTACAAACCTTACTACAAGTCTCTCCATGACTAACAGAGACATCAGACTCTCCGCAATAGTCACAATCGTGAAGGTTACTCATTGATAGTCTCCTTTGTAATTCAATCAAAAAATAAAGCATTTACCCAAATGCATATCGCTAGCATGTATGTATGTTGGATTAGATCTTCTTGCGACAGATGCTGACTATTGTAGTATCCCCACACTAAGAGGCCGATGCCAAGAATCGTCTTAATGTAGTAGCCAACGCCTAGGAAGCGCCCCTCTAGTAGCTTTTTCATAAGTACCTCTTTGTTGTTAATATATTTTTAAATTGTTTTATTATTCAGTATCCCATCCTTCTATTGCGCTTCCTTTTTCTTTAAAGATCTTGTTGCTAAGTCCCTTAGTCCGGGTAGGTCGCTTAGCAAGGCTAGTGCATAGTTGCTGCCACCATTCTCATTGAGAAACTCAAGTGTTTGATTAAAATCATCAAAGAACTTTGTTCGAAGAGCTTCTGGTCTTATATAAGAATTACTTCTTCGACCGAAGTTTATATCATCATAGTTATTTTGTACACGACTACTCTTACCCATTCGGCAAGTGCTCTTATTATATAGTTGCCTGGCCTCTGAATCTTCTTTCAGAAATTCTTTTTGAAAGAAGAAGGTTAGGTCGTACCAATTACTGTTATCTAGTTCTTTCTTACTGCAAAAAGAAATTAGATGGCTGCTTGTGAATTGGGGATGAGTAATCATAGGAAGAAGGATGCTTCTGGCAATACCAATTATAGATGGGATTGATGATGGAGAATAATAAGAAATTCTGCCGAGAGTACTTAGTACCAACTGAAAGGCAACTTCAAAATGCTCAGATGAGCAATGGTCATCTTCAAAGACCGACCTAAGAATTTTATTGGAGTAACTTAGCTTCTTAAGAAAACTTTCAATTCGCTTTGTGTTCATCTTGCGAGCCATAAGATCCCCTTATAAAGTATCATTTAGTAGTCCGGTATCTCTGAAGATAATTAGTAGAGTCTTTAACTTGCCGAGTAGCAGATTTCAAACTCTGATTTGTGGAAGCTGATACATAAGGATACATTATGTTAGCTGTATCAGCCGTGTGGGGAGCACCAAGAGCATGTCCAATCTCATGAACAAGAGTTAGTTGAAAGACTCTCTTATTCGCTAATGTTGGCGATTTCTCTGTGAGATTAAATCTTATAATTCTTTGCCAAACGAAGATCATAGGAACAAAGATCTGATAACTCTCTTGCTCTTGTCCTAGCGAATCTAAGTTATAGAATGTTAAAGGAAAGCCATATGCGTTGGTAACAGCTAACGTATCGTCTTCAAATCCTACTTCACTCATACTCATGTTGATTGAAGTGTAGTCATCACAAGATCTTTTCATTACAATGCCACTCGCATTAAATGCTTTGATCACTTCATCAATTGCCTCAGTATGTTCATTCATCTTAGGATCAGTAATGCAAATGTCTTTACTGAGTCTAGGATAGAGGATATACGAGCAGATGATAATTGCCATTAGATAGGCACATGCTAGTACCAGACTAGTTAGCAGATTGCGTAGTATGCCTTTTACAAAGCTCATATGTCTTTCACCGCACGTTGCTTACGAAGTAATTCCCAATCTTTTTTATTTTTGGCGATAGTCGGTGATTCATCAAAGCCCACCGTCTTCATCTTATACTTGAAGACGTCTTCATTTGACTTACAGTCTGCGCAGGATGTTGTATGTGGAACTAGCTCAAGTCTTTTTGGAAGGATCGGTTGGCTGCATTGGGTACACAGTCTTGACATCAGAGAGTTCCTTTACAACAGTAGTTTCTTTTTCTTCATTAGAAGTTATGTTGTTTATTTCCACCTCTTCTGGAACAGGACTTGTGTCTATCGTCAGCGAGTTGTCAAACTCTTCTTTAGGAATATGAATTTCAATCTTAGTGAGTGTGCCACCCTTATGAGTTCTTTTGTATAAGTTTTTCACCAACTTAGTTAGCTCTTTATTGTCTGGAACCTTTGCTAGGGCATGACTTCTAACCTTACGAAGGTTACCTCTCTTCTTAGGCTCTAAGATGCCGTCGGCGATACCTAACATGACTGCTTCGGTGGCAGTAAGATATAGATCACGCTGACCTATGCCACTCCAGAAGTCTAAAGGGAACCTACTGTTGTCAGCAAGTATCATATTAGTTCTATCAGTAAGCCTTTTTAACTCTTCAGTATCTATCTCACGGTCAGTGATAGTATGATCGATACCGTCAGCAGAACCATTATGATTCATAATAGTAGCGTTAGGAGTCAACCAGCGCTCATCACATCCTACCATAATGACTACAGCAGCACTCATTATTTGGCCAGAGCCAAAGAATTTAATCTGACAGGGACATGCTTGGATAGCATCATAGAACCTTAATACCTCGTATGTATCTCCCCCAGTAGAGCTTAGGTGTAGCTCAATAGGCTTCTTAGGGTATTCTGTTGACATCTTAAGCATTGCGCGCACAGCCGCCTCGACAGAATGCCAACTAATGTCGCTACCATCCTCTTCCATAAGGCCGAAGTGGATTCTTCTATTCTTAAGATCTATTCCTCGAGAGATGATCTCATCGATATCAGTCTTCTCAGACATTCGGTTCCTAATCCTATATAGTAGGTGAAAAGCTATGACTAAAGTCTAATTGACGTAGCTAAGGACTGAGCGCTAGTCAATATTGAGCCTATGGAATCACCCCCTTAAAGACTCTTTGAAAAAACTTAGTCATAGCTTAAGATCAGCCCTTTAGAACTAATCTTAATTTAGGTAGGATAGTCAGAACTTGAATTGGTCTGAAGAAGTTGTGCCCATCTATTAATATAGGGCGAGGATGAGCTCTGAGCAGAAGATAGATCTTCTTGTATAGTAAACCTAATGGTATAGAATTTATACATTACCTTACTTCTGCCAAAGGACATTTGGTAATGCTGCTCTGCATCTTCAGCAGTAAAGTCTGTGATATTAACCTTACGGGCTAATTCAAGAAGACTTTCTACGCGCTGCTCTAAGCTGGGCATTCTTTTCTTTCCTTGACTTAGTTTGTTTTTGAATTAACTCTGCATATGTACGTACATATAGAGAGTCTGAAAGAAGTGCTTCTGCTATTCTAGCTTTAAATATCTTTTCTGCTGCTTTAATCTTAATAAGCCATTTAGTCTTATCACGAATAAAGAAGCTTGAGTCACGATTAAACTCGCGCGTGGCATCTACCTCCACCCAAACGAAGATGGAGACAGGATCAGGTGTGTCAGGATACCAAGACTCTTCTATCGCTCTTTCGATAGAGCCTTCACTAGATCGCTTGTGCATTCTTCTCCTCTATAAGTCTCTGAGTAAGTAGTCTAATGTGAGAGATATTATCTAGTAGAAGAAGAGTACTCCCTTCTTCTAAAGGCAGATTGTACATCTTCTTGCAATAAAACTCTAGAAAGGTTTTGTCATTATTAAAAGACTCTGTCATAAAGGCCTCAATCTTTTCACGAGCAAGACGCTTATTAGCATGAGTACCACTGCTAAAGTATTCACGATATGACTTGTCGCCAAAAAGAGCAACGGAGAGAGTAATGCGCTTCCTATCTAACGTGCCTTGAAACTCAATATACGAAGCTCTGGTGCGTTCTTGGGGAATTACTATCTTACAACTTGCTAAACATGCTTGGAACATTTCCAATGTAACATTCTTAAGTCGTTCGTTTTTTTCTATGTGCTTTAATACTTTTTCTAGCTTCTCTTGAGTCACACCATGCTTCGCAAGTTGCTCAGTAGACATTTTGGTATAAGATGTATTGACTGTTGAAGGATTCACAGAATGAGCACAAATATCAAGCATCTGCTCTTGTGTGAGCGTGATCATCTTTTGTAGACAATCATGATGAATTGTCATGTTAGTACTAAGATGGGCCCTGATCTTCCTTCTATACAAGTTACTCTCGGGGAGCTTATCGCAAGCTATGCACTTTTGTTTGTGCTTTGATTCTCTAGTGGCAGTCATCTCCCATTTGCTTGCGCAGTCAACATGATGCCAGCTAGACTGTGCCGCCTGCGTTCCACGCTGGGCATGGAGGTATAAACAAATGCTACCTGCAGTAATCCTATTGAAACAAGTATCACAAACCTCTTCATCTTTAGAAGAGATCTCTAGGCTAATGCCTGTACAAGACGTGCGGCAAGAGCAGAAGCCATGTTCCATCCTATGTTGTTCTTTTTTGACGCGTCTAACCTGACGATGACCTGGGATCATTACATGCTCCTAATATTCTTAGAGGGCGAAATAAGTCTAAGTACTGTAGGAAGATTTTTAATCATATTATCAAATATATATTGTGGGACATACTGCAGAGCATGTCTTTCTTGCTTAATTGCAGCTAAGCAGACAGCCTCACTCGGGTTATTAATATACTGTAGGGAATATCCATCTTGCTTTACCGCAGCTAAGCAAACAGCTTCACTCGGATTATTAATATTCTTAATGGCCCACCCATTTCTCTTAACCGCTGCCAAACAGATAGCTTCACTAGGATTATTAATATCTTGTATAGCGTCTCCATCCTGCTTAACCGCAGCTAAGCAGACAGCTTTGCTAGGCTTGTGAATGTAGTTGATGGCCCACCCATTTCTCTTAACCGCAGCCAAACAGATAGCTTCACTAGGATTATTAATATATCGTATAGCGCCTCCATCCTGCTTAACCGCAGCTAAGCAGATAGCTTCACTAGGATTCTTAATATGTCGTAAGTTGTCGCCATCATCCTTAACCGCAATTAGACAGATAGCGTCACTAGGATTCTTAATATATCGTAACTTGTCGCCATCATCCTTAACCGCAATTAGACAGATAGCGTCACTAGGATTCTTAAGATATTGAATAACTTCAGAATGCTGCTTAACTGCAATTAGGCAAACAGCTTCACTACAATTAGCCATAAATTGTACAGCATATCCATTTTGCTTAACTGCAGCCAAGCAAACAGCCTCACTAGGATTCTTAATATATCGTATAGCTTCACCATCATTCTTGACAGCGGCCAAGCACACAGCTTCACTAGGATTATTAATATACTGTATAGCTTCACCATCATTCTTGACAGCGGCCAAGCACACAGCTTCACTAGGATTATAAATGAATCGTATACACTGACCATCACTCCTAACTATTTTTAATGCTTCTTTACTATTGCCATCTATGTTTTTCTTGTCATCAAGAGCTAAGTATTCATCATACAGCGATTCGAGAATATCATCCATTATATACTCCTTGAAGAGCAATTGGTGATTGGGCACATAGGACATAGTGGTCGTTTAGCCTTACATGTATATCTTCCGAACAGCACTAGAGCGTTGCTTGCCTGAACTTGCTGATGGTTTGGAATCAACTTGGTTAGATCCTTTTCAACTCCATCTGCAGTTTTAGCCTTTGACCAACCTAGTCGGTGTGCAACCCTTTTAACATGAGTGTCAACTACCACTGCAGCTTGACTATGAATGTTAGTTAGGATGACGTTAGCAACCTTTCTTCCCACACCTGGTAGCTGTACCAAATCATTTAAGTTGTTTGGTATCACTCCATTATGATCATTAATTTTTTTAGCTGTACCAATTAAGGCCTTAGCTTTATTTCTAAAGAATGGAATTGTATTAAGCATTTCCTCTACATCGGATTGAACAGCATCAGCAAATGATTGCAAAGTAGAAAACCTTGCAAACAATGCTGGAGTAATTTTATTAACTTGAATGTCAGTAGTTTGAGAGCTCAGGATTACAGCGAATACAAATTGCCAATCAGGTGCACCCGTACTAAGATCGTGCTCAGGATCTTGAACGTAATCAAGAATAGCATTAAGTTGATCTAGAGAGTTCATTAAGACCTCAATCTAAAGACTCTAACCTGTAAGTTGAGTTTAAGGTTTTGAATTCAACTATTCCATCTCTCTCAAGAAGCTCAACAACAGCTGTGGTTGTTATGAACCTTTTGCCGCCTCGGCTTTTAATTTCAGCATCTAAAGACTCTCCAACAAACACGAATGGCTCACCAGCTACAGGTGGTCTGTCCGCCTGGCCAAGGACATCGTCTGTCCGAAAATTAGAATGTTTAGATTGTAACTTTGTTAGCTTTTGCATGTCTTCTCCTTGTATGTTAACTTAATTTGTTTTTAACCTCATAACGAAAGAGGCGGCCTCTAGGAGCCGCCTCTTGGTATATAAACACCCTAGGTGTTCTGTCGTCGGAGATGGCATCTCTCCGACCTAGGGCGCGACGTTACCGACTATTATCTTCTTCTTCTTTTCTGTCATTGATTAGCTCAATAGCTAGCTCTCTTACAACTTCGTCTGGATGAGTGAGATACAAAACCGTCTCAGTAGACTCCATGAATGGTTCAAGAAGAGTTTTTACTGCTTGTTCAGTTTGATCTAGTCTTTTTTGAACTCTATCATTATCATCTTCGGCTGAAGATAAACGCCTGCGAGCATCATTAAGCTGATCTCTTAACAAGACTATATCCCCTGCAAGTGCAAGTATGGCTGCTGTATATTTCTTTTGATCTTCAGTTTTATTCATCTCAACCTATACAGGGAACTTTAAAAGTGTCATACTATTAACATGCAGAGTAAGTAAGTCACTAATATGTCTAATACGAGCGATCTGTTCTTTTGAGCAGAAGAGTTTATAGCTCTTATCTTTCTTCTTTCTATTACAGGGAACGCAGAGTGGAACTGTATTGTTCATAATGATGCCATTACGATGCTTTAATCCAAAAGTACCGCCATCCACCTTACAAATAAAGTGATGGTCCATCTCGATGCCTTTATCATGAGCAAGGCAGATGGCACATCTATTACTGAACGCCATCATTATAACGGCTCTATACTTATATAAGTATAGCTTCTCAGCAGGTGTATCTCGTTCAAAATCTTCTGGTAGAATATAAAACTCAGCTCGGTGGTCAGCCCACAACCTAGGCTGAATAGTCTTTAGGTCAAAGGGCTCAAGCTGCTCGATCTTATCCTTAAGATCGAGGTACTCTCTTATTAGACTTTGACTGCTTTCCATAGCGCATTCCTTAGTGGCACGTTTGCCTTGTAGGGACTCCACCAATCGCATATACTTTTACTTTTATTAACTGAGTTACTTTTCCTCTTGTTGGACATACAAAAGTAACTTCCTTCTCCACTACTTGATAGCCCGATGCGTCTTCAACCTTCTTCACTTGTTTATTTTTTGACATGATACCTCCTTCTATAGGAAGACCATATATCAACTGTGTTAGTTGTCAGTTAGGTAGGATGTAATAATTAGCATTCTACGTCCTTGAATTCATTCCGCGAATCTTTCTGTCTCGTGGGTGTACCTCAGCGTTTAATTTATTTAACGCCTCGAGTTGTTTTGGTGGGGGATTAAAGCCCCTAACATATTTTACGACAGATTTGCAAAAGAAGCTCTTAAAGAGACACGCAGTATGAAGTGTGGAAGGAAACTCAACTAAGATTGTGAATGGTCTTTCTTTCGTAAAGCAATCATTCATATCATTGAATGGAAGAATTATTCCAGCCCCAGTAATTGAAATGTCCTTGATGAGGCACTTCCTGAACCTATTATTGTGCCACATCCAGATCTCAACAAGAGAGAGATCTCTAGGAAGAGGGTTAATTGGCACAACTCTATATGAGCTCCTCTCATCAGAGGGAGCAGAAAAAAGATCTGTCCTATTATTTTTCTTGTAATAGTCAATAAGCGCATTGACCGAGTAACCTACGGCTTCGCGGTCTTTTTCTGATACGTCCTCGAGTGAAAATCCAATTTGCTTATACATCTATCTTATTCTCCTCATACCATTTTCTGTATTCTCTAATATAGTGACTAGGTGATGTCAAGCACTCCGCAAGAGAAGCCTCTTCTATTATTCGCTTCAGGGCATCCCACAGGAGATAGGGATACGCAGTCCCAGGATGCGACCATCGCCAATGCACAACTGAGGAATAGTCACCGTTAATTGCGCTCGTCATGCTATCGATCTTATCTTCTAATGTTGCTGCATCAGAGTACATGTTTATTCTCCTCATACCATTTTCTATATTCTCTAATGTACTCGCTAGGAGAGGTTAAACAATCTATAAGAGGAGCTTGTTCTATCATAGAGTCTCCTTCCGGGTCCAAGGCAATGCCTCGAATGCCTCGATGAATAGAATCCTTACCATACCAAAGCCACGTTCTGCACGAAAGATACCAAGGTCTTAGGCTATCTATTTGCTCTTCTAATGTCATCACTTTCTATACTCTCTTATTGCTTTTCTAATGATAGCTCCATATTACATATCTCTTTCGTCTCTGAATCCATTGAAGGTAATAAACCTAGGCTTATCCTTTGCACCCTTCTTTTGGTACTTACATCGAATGATCTTTCCTACATACTTATCTTGATTATCCCAGACATCTTGACGGAGCTTCTTTGTGAGACCTTCTCCACTACCAATTTTAAGTTGGTCGCCAACTTTAATGTTCAAGACATCAGCCATAGACGCAGCAATGAACTTACCCAGCGTACCTGCAAGTTTCATTCCAGCCTTTGCTGTAGAGCGCTTTGAGAGTCCTAGATCATTCTTCTTCTTTTCGTTTTCGTTTGTTTTCTGTTCTAAGAAGCTAGTGATGCGAACCTCAAAGTGCTCAAACTCTTTTGCCTTTAGAAGATATCCTTCTTTTAAGGTAGAGCGATTGCACTTATATGGGCCATTGGGCTCGCGTACCATGATGCCCTCGTAGCCTTCTTCGATGTATTTATCTTCTAAAAGACGAAGCTCATCTGCATTGTTGACTACAGATGTAATAAGTATTCTACTATATTCTAATCCAGCTAGAGTAGCTAGGTCTACTAGGCGCTTCTGGTAAGGCTTGTCTAGGTTATCTTTTACGTAATCAAATAGGCAGAAGACGAAGTCTGGCTCGCCGTCCTCAGACATTATGTCTCCTGATGATCCTTCGCTAAAAGATTTACCATTGATCATGATCTCTCCATCCACACCGTCCGGAAAGATTCGTTCGATCGTAGTTCGAATGAACCTATTTGGAATAGGCTTGAAGGATCTAGTTAGAGCTTTACCTCCGACCTTAAGACAACGAATCCCATCTAACTTGGGAGACGCTATCTTGGGGTAAGAGATGTCCTCAAACACCTCAATTGTTTCGGCCAACATTGGCCTAGTAATCATTAGGTGCCTTCCTTAGCAGGCTCAGGGGCTGGTGTAGGAGCCGACGAACGCTTACTCTTTGATTGAGTATTATTACTTCGCTGCTGCTGCTTATACAATGCATTGAGACGCTTAGACCAGACCACAAAATGTTCGTTGTGCTTACTCATTGTTGACTCCTTGAGATGTTAATATCTTAACCCTAACTATTCACTTCTTTAATTTTTCTGCAGTCTGCTTAATGTAGGGACTACTAGAGCGAAGCGCCTCTTCTAGATTGTCTCCAATCACTTTCTTAATCTTTTCAGGAAGATCCTTTAAAGAAACGTTTCCTGTTGCAAGACGAGAGATCTTCTCTTCAATTGTTAGATGTAACTTACTCATACTTCTCCTTAGGCTGATGCTTTGTTTTCTTCTTTGAGACGTTTACGCTCAGCCATAAGTTCTTTACGGTTGGCCATCTTCTTAGTATAGTCATCTTCACGGTTCTGAATAATCTTAATAAAGATCTCAGTATTGCTCCGAAGGAACGCATCTGGATCTGTAACGCCAAGAGCCACCCAAGTATTGTCAGCGTCAGCGTTATAGAGGAAGTCAAATGACCATTCTGCTTCGCCGCGAGCCTTTGCTAAGTGATTGCGAACGATCTGCATCTCAACCAGTGGCACTACTTCAGTCTGGTAGAAACTTTCTGTTTCACCTAGAATCTTATAGACGTTGAAGAAGCTGGTGTTAACTTGGCCTCGCGGAACATAAACTTTATGTTCAACAAGAAATCCTCCACCAAGAAGATTCGCATTAGCCTTTTTGATTTTACTACGGTGCTTAAGCATTGAGTATACTCCTAGTTAGTTGTCTCTACAATAGTGCCGACGCATTAACTATGGCGATCTATGCCGATGGCGATGATTATCAAGCATGCATAAAAAAATACAAATTGCCAGCGATATTGTGCTGGAGCTTGCGTTGCAGCGACCATTATCATTAGTACTAGTATTAAGGTCAGAGTAGTTATAGTACCTCCACATTTTCTTATTCTAATACTGTCTGCTGCGTACGTATACATAGTACAGTACGGTTATTGGCCAGATTGGGAATGTAAGTAA
>Ga0315277_10012730_pt1 | contig 10530 bp, 5 predicted proteins | sample YL17G05_15_MG_FD_203695 | JGI IMG/M metagenome (GOLD analysis project Ga0315277, IMG submission 203695) | Sediment microbial communities from Yellowstone Lake, YNP, Wyoming, USA - YL17G05_15 | ecosystem: Environmental > Aquatic > Freshwater > Lake > Sediment | place: USA: Wyoming | collected... | reverse complement strand
GGGTGGCGCGTTCACGTCCGTTGCCGACGACGCCACGGCGCTCTTCTGGAATCCGGCCGGTCTCGCGGGGATCGGCCACCAGGAGATCGCCTTGTCCCACGCCGACCTGTTCGGCTCGGGCATCACCGACAACTATGCTGCCGCCGTGCTGCCGCTTTCGTACCGACAGGTCCTCGCCGCCGACTGGTACCACTCGGGGTTCGAGGACCAGGAGCTGGCCTTCGGCGAGAACCGCTTCGACCTCTCCTTCGCGCGGCGCTTCGGCTCCCTGCTGGCCGTGGGCCTCACCGGCAAGCTGCTGACGCGGAACACCGACCTGGACGGCTCGAGCGTGCGCCAGGGCCGCGGCACGGGGATGGACGTCGGCGTGCTCGCCACGCCGGTGGAGCGGCTGCGCTTCGGGCTCGTGGCGCAGGATCTCTTCGACACCCGGCTCGAGTACTCGGGCGGGGCGGGGTCGAGCGTGGTCTACCCGCGCAACCTGCGGGTGGGGGCCTCGTACGCGTTCCGCGGGGGCAGCGCGATCGCCCTCGATCTGGACGACCGGATTCACCTGGGAGGCGAGGCCGGGATCCGCGACCTGCTGGCCCTGCGCGCGGGCGTCGAGAAGGACCTGCGCGGCGACGAGCCGATGACCTGGGCCGCGGGCGCGGGTTTCAAGGCGGGCGTGTTCCACGTGGACTACGCCTACCAGCAGCATCCGGTGCTGGGCGGCACCAGCCACTTCGGCCTCTCCATGGCCTTCAACTTCAACCCCTCACTGATCCGCATCGAGAAGGTGGAAACCCGGGACCTCTACCTGTCGCTCTACAAGACCTACGCGCGCGACTCGATCGGCACGGTGCGGGTGCGCAACCTGCAGGACCGGCCGCTGACCGCGCGCCTGAACGTGCTGGTCCCCGGGCTCATGGAAACGCCCTCGCAGCAGGAGGTCCTGCTCCGGCCCAAGGCGGTGCAGGAGCTGCCGCTGACCGCGGTCTTTCCGGGCAAGGTGCTCGAGCAGCGCGGTGACCGCCCCGTGCAGGTGCGCATCTCGGCCTCGTACCAGAGCCAGCGCCTGTCGCGGACGGAGCGGGTGGTGGCGCGCAGCGTGGCGTACGGGCCGGGCGCGATCGACTGGAGCGGCGGCGTCGCCCAGGCGGCGGCCTTCGTGACCACGCAGGATCCGCTGGTGGAGGCCGTGGCGCGCGAGGCGAGCATGGCCGCGGCCCCGGACGGCAGGCACCCCCTGGGCAACCGCAACCTGGGATTCGCGGCGGCGATCTTCGACGCGCTCCGGGTGCTGGGCGTCACCTACGTGCCAGACCCGAACAACCCCTACTCCACCATGTCCGCCACGCCCCACGCGGTGGACGCCATCCACTATCCGCGGGAGACGCTCGTGAGCCGCACCGGTGACTGCGATGACACCTCGGTGCTCCTCGCGGCGCTGTTCGGCAACGTGGGAATCCCCACGCGCTTCGTGGACGTGCCCGGGCACATCTTCCTGCTGGTGGACACGGGTCTGCACGAGCGCAACCGCCTGGCGCTGGGAGTGCCGGAGGACCTCACCGTGGTGAGCGACGAGGAGGTCTGGATCCCGCTCGAGACCACGGCGCTCGGCAAGGGGTTCGCCGAGGCCTGGCGGACCGGGGCGGAAGGCTACGCCAGCTGGGCCGCGCGCGGGCGAGTCTCACTCGTGGACGTGACCGAGTCCCAGGCGCGCTACCAGCCGGGGGACCTGCCCGGGGCAGCTCCCGCTCTCACCTGGGATCCCGCGCGCCTGCGCGAGCAGCTCGCCGCCGACGTGCGCTCGCTCTCGGGCTGGCGCGAGGAGTACCTGGCCTCGCGCTACGGCGGGGCCGACCGGAGCATCGAGATCACGCCGGACGCCCTCAACGAAGTGGCCCATGTCTACCTCCTGGCAGGGCGTGCGGAGGAATGCCGTGCGAAGCTCGAGCAGGCGCTCCAGCAGGAGCCGGCTTCGGCCCGCATCCACAACAACCTGGCCGTCGCCCTGGCGGATGAGGGACGCTACCCTGAGGCGCTCGATCACCTGCGCGAGGCAGTGGCCTCGGAGCGCTCGGACCCGGGCCTGTGGCTCAATCTCGGGGTGCTGCGCTACACCTCGGGCGACACCGCGGGTGCCGAGGTGCCGCTCGCCCGCGGGCTGGAACTCAGCGGCGGCTACGCCCGATCGTGCCAACTGCTGGGGCTGCAGCCCGACGAGAGCGCCTCCCGGCTCGGGCGCGGACGCCTGTCGGCCGAGGAGGCCCGGCAGCTCCTCAGGGCGGCCGTCCGCAAGCTGCCCTCGCCTTTCCGCACCAAGACCACACCCCAGCCTGCACCGGGGTCCAAGCCTCCGGCTCCCCCGGGGCAAGTCGGCGTCCGCACCGGGGCCCCGCGCGCGGAGGAGAATCCTCCGCTGCGCGAACACCTCTACTGGAAGGACTGAAGGGAGGCGTCATGCCGCTCCGCAACGCCGTCTACCTGCGCCGCGTCCTGATCCTCGGCGCATGCCTGCTGTCCCTCTCGGCGGCGGGTCTCGCCCGCGCCGAGGAACCCGCCCGGCGGGACAACCAGTGCGACTACGGGATCACCCTGGCGATGACTGGAAACTTGGCCCGGGCCGAGTCGGTCTTCGTCTCGCTGCTCGCGCCCGGCCGCGGCGATGCCCGGGCCTTCAACAACCTGGGCAACCTGGAACTGCTGCGCGGGGAGGTCGAGGTCTCGCTGGCCTTCTACGACCGGGCACTTCACAGCGACAGCTCGGACGCGGGCATCCGCCTCAACCGCTCCGTGGCGCTCATGCTCCTGGGCCGGGAGGACGAATCGCGAGACGAGGCCGAGATGGGCGTGCGGCAGGCGGGGGGGCTCCAGGCGGCCGCCAAGCTGCTCGGGTTGCACGTGGCGGACTCGACGGGGGCGGCCCCGAGGGGCGCCGAGAAGTCGTACGTGAGCCGTGAGGAGGTCCAGGCCCTGCTGGTCTCGGCGGTGCGCAGCGTGCCCCGGGACTCGACCGCGCGCTCGGACGCGCCCGCGCGGCAGGGCAAGCCGGGCCGGCGCCCGGCGCCCATGTTGCGCTCGGGCGGTCCGCGGGCCGCGCAGGAGAGCGACACGAAGACCGTCCTCTACTGGAAGCGCTAGGCCTGCTTCCCGTGGCACAACGGCCTTCTCAGCGGCTCGGCGTCAACCGCGGGATCGCGGTCGCGCTGCTCTGCTGGGCCGCGCTCTCGGCGCTGCAGCTCCTCGGGGCCTTCGATACGCTGGACCTGCGCCTGCTGGACTGGCGCTTCCAGCTGCGGGGGATGCGCCCGGCGTCGGACCGCATCGCGATCGTCGAGATCGACGACGCGACCATCGAGGACTACAAGCGCTGGCCGCTGCCCCGCGACCAGTACGCGCTGCTCATCGAGACGCTGGCGCTGGCGCGGGCCCGCGTGGTGGGCCTGGACCTGCTGTTCCTGGGCCATGACGTCGTCGACCCCCGCTTCGATGAACTGCTCGCCCATGTCACCGCCCTCCATCCTGCCCTGGTGCATGCCATCACCTTCGTTTCGGACCCGCGCGCCCGCGCGGCACGGGCGCCGCTTCGGCCCGAGATCGAGGCTCTGCTGGCGCGGCACGGGCTGCCTGTGGACAGGATCCCCGCGCTGCAGGCGAACCGGGTGACCACGCCGGAGTTCGGGCTGCTCGAGTCGGCCGCGGCCCTCGGGCACGTCGTGCTGACCGTCGACCGCGATGGCGTCGTGCGCCGCGTACCCGTCTTCGTTCGGCACGAGGGACGCGCCTTCCCCTCGCTGGCCCTGAGCGTGGCCAGCCTCGCCACGACCGGGCGCCTGCCGTCCCGTGCCGTCGCGGCCCGGGGTGGCGTGCGTCTCGAGTGGCCGGGCCGGGACCAGGTCTTCGTGCCGGTGGACCGGGACAGCGCCACCGGCGTGGACTTCGCGGGCGACCGCGAGGCCTTCCCGCGCACCTACTCGATGGTGGACGTGGTGCGGTGGTTCGCGGCGGGTGACACGGTCAGGCTGCGGCGCGCCTTCGAAGGGCGCATCGTCCTCGTCGGGGTCACCGCGGTCGCGCAGGTGGCGACGGACGTGAACCCCACGCCGTTCTCGCCCGCCACGCCGCTGCTCTACGTGCACGCGAACGCCGTGGACTCGTTTCTCCGGGGCCGGTTCATCTCGCGTCCCCCCGCGTTCGCGTACCTGCTCGTGCTCGGGGCGCTGGCGGCCCTGCTGGGCTGGCTCTTCGTGAGCCTGTCCATGCCGCTGGCGGCCATGGTGGTGGCCCTGGGGCTGGCTGCCTTCGCCGCGGCCGACCTGGCCCTCTTTATCTTCCGGGGCTGGGACGTGCCGCCCACGTTCGGCCTGGCGCTCCCGCCGCTCGCCTACGCGGCCATCGCGAGCTACCGGTTCATCTTTCTCGAGCATCGGGCGCGGGAGCGGCAGCGGGAACTGCAGGTCGCACGCGAGATCCAGCGGCACCTGCTTCCCACGGCGCCCCCGCAGGTCGCGGGGCTCGACGTGTCGGGGGTGAACCTGCCGGCACAGGAGGTGGGGGGCGACTACTACGACTGGATCACGATCGGCGACGGGCGGCTGGCCGTGGCCCTCGGCGACGTGTCGGGCAAGGGGGTGGCCGCGGCCCTGCTCATGTCCCACCTGCGGGCCTCGCTCCATGCCGAGACCCGGAAGGATGCGTCCCCCGCGGCCATTGCGCAGGCGATGCACGCCTCGCTCTACCGGGCCATCGAGTCCGGGCGCTTCGCCACCTTCTTCCTGGCGATCTTCGAGTGCGGCGGAGGCGAGCTGCGGTTCTGCAATGCCGGGCACAACCCCGGGCTGCTCTTCCACGACGGGAGGCTCGATGACCTGGAGGCCACGGGCCTGCCGCTGGGGATCTTCGAAGACGCCACCTATGCCGCCCGGACACGCGCCTTCGAGCCGGGCGACGTCCTCGTGCTGTACTCGGACGGCATCTCCGAGTGCCAGTGGAAAGACGAGCTGTACGGAGAGGACCGGTTGCGCGAGCGCGTCCTGCAGTTCTGCGCGCGTGGGCTCGGCGCGCGGGAGATGGTCCAAGCGATTCTCGATGACGTGCAGACCTTCGCTCGCAGCCCGGTCTACGACGATGACGTGACGCTGGTCGTCGTCAAGAGATCGTAGCGGCACGTCGGTCCACGGGATCGCCTTGCGGCCGCGGGGACCGACGGTCCGGTCGGTTTCTGAGCGGTACGGCGCAGTGTATATTGGGCCACGGGCAGCTCCGTGCGTGGGGGCTCCTCAGGTGCCCCGGTGACGGCGGCAGCCGAGCGCGGGCGGCGCCCCCTGGCCGCCAAGGGCCCGCCCTTCATGGTGGCCCTGGCACCGAGCTCATCGGTTCCGGCCGGGTGGCGCTCCGGTTCCGGCCGGGCCTCCCGGCAGATCAGAGGCGGAGACCATGCGCTTCGTGGACGAGTACCGCGGCGCGGCGGACGCGCGGAAGTACGTGCAGCTCATCGCGCGCGCGGTCACGAAGCCCTGGACGGTGATGGAGATCTGCGGCGGGCAGACGCACACCCTCGTCAAGTCCGGGCTCGACCGCATGCTGCCCGAATCCCTCACGCTCGTGCACGGGCCCGGCTGCCCGGTGTGCGTGACCCCGCTCGAGCTGATCGACCGCGCCATCGCCATCGCCGGGCGGCCGGAGGTGGTCTTCGCCTCCTTCGGCGACATGCTGCGCGTGCCGGGCAGCACGACCGACCTCTTGAGCGTCAAGGCCCGGGGCGGCGACGTGCGCATGGTCTACTCGCCGCTCGACGCGGTGGGGCTGGCGCAGAAGCATCCGGACCGCGAGGTCGTGTTCTTCGCGGTGGGCTTCGAGACCACCGCGCCCGCCAACGCCATGGCGGTGTGGCAGGCGGCCCGGCTCGGACTCGAGAACTTCTCGATCCTGTGCTCGCACGTGCTGGTGCCGCCGGCGATGGAGGCCATCCTCGGCTCGCCCGCGAACCGCGTCCAGGCCTTCCTCGCCGCCGGCCACGTCTGCGCGGTGATGGGGTTCCGGGAGTACGAGCCGATCGCCGCGCGCCACGGCGTGCCCATCGTGGTGACGGGCTTCGAGCCGCTCGACCTGCTCCAGGGCGTCTATCTCGCGGTGCGCGCGCTCGAGGAGGGCCGCCACGGCGTCGAGAACCAGTACGCCCGCGCCGTGACCCGCGAGGGCAACCGGCGCGCGCAGGAGCTGATGAAGGAGGTCTTCGAGGTCTGCGACCGCGCCTGGCGCGGCATCGGCGTCATCCCGGAAAGCGGCTACGCGCTCCGCACCGCCTTCGCGCGCTTCGATGCCGAGCGGCGCTTCGACGTGAGCACCGTCACGGCCGAGGAGTCGCCGCTGTGCATCGCGGGCCAGGTCCTGCGGGGCCTCAAGAAGCCGCATGACTGCACGGCCTTCGGCACGCTCTGCACGCCGGAGCATCCGCTGGGGGCGCCCATGGTGTCGTCCGAAGGCGCCTGCGCCGCCTACTACCTCTACGGGCGGAACCCGTGAGCCGGCCCGGCCGCTGGCGGCGGGCGCGTCGTGGCCGCGCCATCGAGGGCCTCGTCAGCGCGCAGGCTGCGGCGTCCGTGGCGGGCTGGCCCCGGGCCCGCGCCGCCGCGCGCGGGAGGACCCAGTGAGCGAGTCCGGACCCATGGAGTTCCTCGGGCTCCAGTGCCCGATCCCGCTCTCCGAGTACCCGCACGTCACGCTCGCGCACGGCGGCGGCGGCCGCCTCGGCCACGCGCTGGTCGAGCGCATGTTCCTGGCCGCCTTCCGCAACCCCGCGCTCGAGCAGCTCCACGACGGGGCGGTGCTCGAGGTGCCGAAGGGCCGGCTCGCGCTCACCACGGACTCGTTCGTGGTGAGTCCGCTCTTCTTCCCGGGCGGCGACATCGGCTCGCTGGCCGTGCACGGCACCGTGAACGACCTGGCGATGTGCGGCGCGCGGCCGCTGGCCCTCACCGCGGGCTTCGTGCTCGAGGAGGGCCTGCCCATGGAGGATCTGTGGCGGATCGTCCGCTCCATGGCCCGGGCGGCGCACGAGGCCGGAGTGAGCATCGTCACCGGCGACACCAAGGTCGTGGACCGCGGCAAGGGCGACGGTGTCTTCCTCAACACGGCCGGCATCGGTCTGGTGCCCGAGGGCATCGACATCGCCCCGGCGCGCGCCCGGCCCGGCGACCAGGTGCTCCTGAGCGGCCGCATCGCGGAGCACGGCATCGCCATCATGTCGGTGCGCGAGGGGCTCGCCTTCGGGACCACGCTGGTGAGCGACTCCGCCGCGCTCCATGGTCTGGTGGAGTCGCTTCTCGGCGCCGCGGGCGAGCGGGTGCACGTGCTGCGCGATCCCACGCGCGGCGGGGTGGCGAGCGCCACGAACGAGATCGCCATGGCCGCGAAGTGCGGCATCCGGTTGGTGGAGGCGGCGATTCCGGTGGGCGAGGAGGTGCGCGGGGCCTGCGAGATCCTGGGGCTCGATCCGCTCTACGTGGCGAACGAGGGCAAGTGCCTGGCCCTGGTCGCGCCGGAGGCGGCGGATCAGGCGCTGGAGGTCGTGCGCGCGCACCCGCTCGGGCGCGCGGCCGCGATCGTGGGCGAGGTGGTCGCGGAGCACCCCGGGCGGGTGATGCTCAGGAGCCGCGTCGGGGGCGTGCGCGTGGTGGACATGCTGAGCGGCGAGCAACTGCCCCGCATCTGCTGAGCGGGGCCAGACTCCGCCTCGCGGGGCGGTTCGATACGCGCCCTCGTCCCGCGCCGCGCAGCCGTCAGCGCGGCAGCGGTTCGCGGGGCAGCCGCCAGATGTTCTGCAGCACGAAGTCGCCCAGCTCGAGGGCGTGCGAACGCTGGAAGTACCAGAGCGGGAATCCCGAGAACACCACGGGCCCCGTCTCCCTCCCGTGGTAGTAGGTCGTGACGGGCTGGTGGTAGCTTGTGTCGCCGCCGATCGCCCAGTAGAGCGTGTCGAGCACCGCGCCGAGGGAGTCGCGATCCGGGTCGGTGCTCACGTTCTCGAGGACGTCGTTGATCCGGTTCAGGACCTCGCCCGCGTAGGACGTGACGTAGAACTGCGCGGAATTCCGCAGCGGGGGCAGGGGATCGGCGGTGCGCGGATCGAGACGGACCCTCAGCCGCGAGTAGTCCGGCGCCCCGGGCCAGCTCGCCCGGAGCTGGAGGTTGACCGCCGCCCCCGTCGGACGCTTGAGGGCGATCTCCGACCGCCAGTGCGGGAGGTCGTACATCAGCCGGCCCGTCATGAGCTCCCCGGCCGCGCTCGAGAAGACCCAGCCGGACCCGCCCAGGTCGTTGCTCCCCACGTTGAAGGGCTTCAGGGTGTTGAAGGCGATCCCGCCCCCCAGCAGCCACAGGGAGCCGCCCATGTGGCTGTAGACCGAGAGCATGTTCGACGTGCCGGAGGACATCCAGCGCAGCAGGGGCATCGGCCACTTCGGATAGATCACCCCGTCGTTGAAGTCGACGGCCGGATCACACATCCACACGATGTGCCGGTAGTTGCCCAGCAGCGAGAGCGGGATGCCGCCCAGGGCGCCGAAGCGCCGCGTCCCCAGGGTGTCGAACGCGTAGCCGCTGAAGATCCCCGGAGTGCTCTTGACCGTGGCTGGACTGTAGCAGCGCCAGCGCACGCCGCCCCGCGCGTAGAGGAAGGTGTCCAGCTCGGCGGCGCTGGGCCACATGCCGCCGGGGGCGATCAGGCTGTCGGGTCGCAGGCGCGGTGCCACGTCGGGCCAGAACCGCGTGTCGTTCACGAAGAGCAGGTCCTTGCGGAAGCTGGGCCGGCTCACGCGGAAGCGCACCATCGCCAGGCTCTTCATCAGGTTGGTGTCCTCGGCCTCGATGTAGAGCGTGTGCTGCTCGAGCGAATCCGAGCCCGTCCCGGTGAAGGGACCGACGATGGTCGAGGTGGCGCCGATACTGGGCCGGCTCCAGTGGCTCCAGTCCGAGCCTTCGTCGCTGCGCGGCGTCTCGTCGTCCAGCGAGGTGATGTCGATCACCCAGCGGTAGTTCCTCATGGTGGCCCCCGGCAGGGGCACGGCGCTCCAGTTGAAGTCGATCGACCGGCCGCCCGGGACCTCGATCTCAATGGCCCTCGCGGGATCGGGGTTGTAGCCGCCGCTCAGGTAGCCGTAGCTGAAGTACTCGTTCCAGACCGTCATCCGCGGCCCGCCTGCCCCCGCGTACCCGCATCCGAACCGGAACAGGTTGCCGGGGAGGCTGAACACCGGAGAGTAGGCCCCCGCTTCGTCGAACGCCACGACGGCGAAGAGGTACTCCGAGCCCGGGACCATGCTGTGCACCTGGACTCGGCAGGTGTCGCCCGAGATCGAGTCCCAGCCTGCGAACGCCGGCGCGTAGAGTTTCCTCAGCAAGTCGGGCTGGAGGATGACCGAGTGGAAGTCGACCTCCGTTCCGCCGTCCCGGATGAGCTTGTACTTGTACTTCACCGGGCGGTTGGTGGTCCGCCCGTCGGGGTCGGTGCCCGTGAACCAGAAGGCCACGTTTGGCGGCAGCGTGGGCCAGAGGAGCGCGCTCCGCGACGGGGGGTCGAAGATCGTGACCGTGGGGGCCAGGGTGAAGGAGGTGAACGCATTCACGACCGGAGCGGAGCAGGCCCCCAGGTTGTCCACGGCCTTCAGCACGAAGACGTGGTAGCTCACCGGCTGGCTCATGGTTCCCGGCGGGTCGGGGTTGTCGCAGCGCAGGACGTAAGAAACACGGTTGCCGGTCGTCCTGACCCAGGGCGTGTCCGCGCCGGCCTGCGTGGGCGGGTCCAGGCAGTACAGGAAGTGCTCCACGCGCCCGTCCAGGTCCGACCCCGTCCAGTAGAGTTCGCAGGCGTAGTAGGAGGGCACCGTGGTGCTGGCGGGCGCGTAGGTGAGGTCCACGACCGGCCGCAGGTTCACGACCACGGGAAGCTGGATCCGGTCCCGGCTGCAGCCGCCCGCGAGGAGGAGAAGGGGGGCGAGCAGCCAAGCCAAACGGGCAGGGACGCGGTGAGAACGCATTGCGCCGCCCCCCCCTTCGTGAGAGCCTTGATGCGGATTCAAGCTGTCCCGAAGCGGACTGGCGGCCCCTCACGCACCAACTCAGGTCCCCCATCGGAACTTGACCGCCCAAAAGTGTAGAGCGCTTCGGAGGCCCACCGCAACCGGAACCTCGGACCCATGCTGCCAGGGAGCCGGCCGGGCCACGGGCATGATCGCAGCCCGGTTCTCGGCCTGCGCTCGCTGGCGGGCGGTCCAGCCGTCAGCGTACCGCGCAGCGGCTCTCTCCCTGCTCCTCGTGCCCTTGCTCCTCCTGCTGGGTCCGCTTCCGGCGCGCGCCGTGCTCGACGTCAACGACCGCGGCCCGGTGCTCGTGGCCGGCAACTTCGCGCTGCGGATCACGAACGCCGGCATCGTCGGCAACGCCTTCTTCAATCAGGGTCTCTGCTTCGATCCCTCCTTCGAGTACCCCAAGGGTTCGGGGCACGAGTGCCTGAACTACGCGGAGCTGTGGGTGGGAGCCGTGGAT
>Ga0315277_10012729_pt1 | contig 10530 bp, 10 predicted proteins | sample YL17G05_15_MG_FD_203695 | JGI IMG/M metagenome (GOLD analysis project Ga0315277, IMG submission 203695) | Sediment microbial communities from Yellowstone Lake, YNP, Wyoming, USA - YL17G05_15 | ecosystem: Environmental > Aquatic > Freshwater > Lake > Sediment | place: USA: Wyoming | collected... | reverse complement strand
CAGATCCCTAATTTCAACAATCGTAGGATTTCTTCCCTCTTCTTTGACAAAGTAATCATAGTAGAGATTTCTGTCCCACTCGTCCATTGCAAGACCCGGTATTTCCAAAAGAGCGTCCGGGCCTTTTTCCAACATCGGAATCTCAAAAACAGGTTCTGGCAGAAATCCGGTTTCGAAGGTCTGCAAGGGTTGATCATACAAGCATTCAGTCATTCGATCGTGATGTTCTTGAATAAAGCGTTCCTGATCGACGTCAGCCGGAAGGTGATATCGCCGGGAACGTTCGATGCGAACGACCTTTACCAGCCCGCAGGTCTGACAGATGGCGACGATATTGGTTGAATAGGCTGTTGCAAAATTCATACGTGGACCGAGTTCCACCGCATCGCGTCCTGCAGGGTGGTGCGGTTTCGCAGAGATACTTTCCGATACAAAGCCGTCGGCTAAAACCTGCCTTAAAATCGAAAGCTCATTGGCATTCAAGGGCGCGGAAGTTTCCACATTGAAGCAGTATTCGAATGTCTCATCTCTGCGCAAGAAAAAATGGTACATCCCTCTTATCCTTTCTTAGTAATCTTTAATGACGGGTTCGTCATTCTCGAACAATGAAAATGCTTCGGTTAAGGTTACGGTTACGAAGCCTGTTTCGTAATTCGGTAACGGTTACGTGAAAAAAATTAAGAGACGATAAACGTAGCCTTTTATTAACGATACGGGCGTCTTTACCGTTACCTTGGGACGGAACCCAGTTAATAAAAAAGCCTCATAGGCGCATCGCTTTTGTAAAAGACCTGTCCATTGCTAAGGTAAATATGCTGATGGACGACCAAGTTTAAAATATGACTTTGCCAGGCGCGTTCTTTTTCGTTAACTCTTTTAGCCAGTGTCACGGCATCATCGTCAGGTCTAATCAGTACGGGCATCTGGAAGATAATCGGACCATGGTCATAGGCGGTCTCGTCAACAAAATGCATCGTCACTGCGCTCTGGGTTATTTCGCCCCGATGATAAGCGGCCATGACGGCTTCGTGTACATAATGCCCGTACAATCCTGGCCCACCAAACCGTGGCAGGGGTCCCGGGTGAATATTGACTGTTTTGGCAGGATCGAGCCCTCTGACAAACTTTAACCACCCCGAGCACATGACAAAGTCAGCCTGATATTTTTCAACGAATGTTCGGTAACCTTTGGCCTCAAAGGGGCCAGGCCAATACTCAAAAGGGATATGAAGTGCGTCCGCTCTTCTGCGAACTCCTCCATTTTGATGGTTGGAAATGACTCCGACGATTTGAGCGTTAAGGACCGGCGGGTTTGTTCGGGAAAATTCAACCAATTCCTGGAAACCAGAGCCTCCACCTTTCCCATCGCCACTCGAAAAGACTAAAATCCTGATCCTCCCCCCGTTTGACTCCATCTTAATCTCCTCCGATGATTGATCAGCTGTCCTTATATGCAGATTAAATCATTTGGGGAAAAAGTCAACCCTTTGAGTTAGTCGTATAGTCGTTAGTCGGATAGTCGGTTAGTCAAATGACAATAAGGCTATGAGACTATAACACCCGATTAAAGACCGTATTCTAAAACTTTGGAAGCATCTTTGAATGGTGTCCCATCCCATTTCAAAGAGCTAAAGTGTCACAAAATCCGGTCGTTTTACCTGCCGAGTTAGAAAAAGGGGGCGTTCAGATAGGCTATACTCTTTCACCCGGAATCTTGAAGGAACTCGTGAAAGGATTATGGGTGACCCCAAAGCCGTTGGCTTGATCGAGCATGTTTTGTAAAGTGACTTTGGGATGGTGATAACGCTGGTATTTGACGGTTTTTTTGCCATATTGGATGGCTTCTTGCGGGCACCACTGGATACAGGCCAGACATTGTTCGCATCGGTGAAGCCATGAGGGTTTTTCATTTTTCATCTCGATATTTCCAGCAGGACAAACTTTAAAGCAGATTTCACAGCCATTGCATTTATCGTCGACCCAGAATTTCTTGTCCATTTTTGGAACATGCCGAAAGGACATCTTATAAAACCAGGAGAATGCGATATTCTGCCATAGAGGTCCTCTGTCCACCTTTTTTCGCTCACCCGTCAGGACAGCCTGGGCAATCGCTTTCACCTTATCCTGTGCATTTCTGAAAAGGTGCTGTTGAGTTTCAACCGGTCCAGGACCTCCCCATGGGATGTAATTGGAAGGCAGGACAATAGAATAACCTAAAGAAAGCGATAATTTTCTGGTTGCCATTAATTTTTGCAACTGCAGGAGTGTGGCCGCCGGTTGCCCGGCATTGACGGCGACGGCGAAAAAGTTAGTCTCGGGCTTCATCTTAAGATGCTTGATAAACCGGATGACACGAGCAGGCAACCCCCAGATGTGGACAGGGAAGATGATGCCCACACGATCTGCCTCCTTTTCGAGATCGTTTGATGAGAGTGACATAAAATCAAGAGTAGCCTCTTTTAATTCCACTGCCAACTGGTGTGCGACCCATAATGAATTGCCCGTTCCAGTATAAACATATAGCTCTGTCTTCATTTATAGGGCTCCATTCCAAATCTGGAAAATAAATCTGTCCCCTTACCGGACGAAATCCGAACATATTTTTAAGGGTTTTTATAGCAAATCAGAACATAGAAAGCCACATCTCGTGTCAGAACATTCGGTTTCCTGCATATTTTTTGTGAAGATCATTAGGTCAAATGTCCGGTCCGTTGACATCCTCTTTAAATGATGCAATAATTGAGTCATAGAGATTCACTATCGATTCACGCGGAGGTGATTCATTTGAAGCAAATTACTTTGAGGGGAATTCCTGTTGAGATTGAAAGGATGATAAAAAAAGAGGCGGAAAGAAAGGGGCTGAGTCTGAACAAAGCCTTTATCTCTCTTGTTGAAAAGGCCACGGGAACAAAGGAAAAGATGCAGAAGAGGAAGTCTATGCACCATGACCTGGATCATCTTTGCGGGATATGGACAAAAAGAGGTGCCGAAGAGTTCACCAAAAACGTTGAGTTTCAGAGAACGATAGACGAGGGCTTATGGAAAAATACAAAGTCATGATGGATACTTCCGCCTATACGGCATTTCTGAGGGGCAGTCCGGAAGTCAAAGAGGCAGTCCAGCAGGCAGATGAGATCGTTTTCAATCCTGTGGTGCTGGGTGAATTGATAGCAGGTTTTTTGATGGGAAGAAATGAAAGAAAGAATAGAGCCATCCTCAAGGATTTTCTCAGCTCCCCGAGAGTGATCGTCGCTGAAATTGATGAAGAGACTTCAGAAAGATACGCTGTGATTGTACAGTCTCTTCGGATGAAAGGTACACCGATACCGACCAATGACTTGTGGATTGCCGCTTCTGCCATGCAACATGGGTTAAAGGTCTTGACCACCGACAAGCATTATCTGGAAGTTCCCCAGATTATCACTGAATATTTTGAGGCAGGGTAATTCGGGCAGCATCGTCACCCAATTACCCGCTCTCCCGTTTATCTCATTCCCTTCAACTTTTCCATGCAAACTCCGCATATCCCTAGTTTCCTCTTCCCAGGACAGGTACCCGATGGACTTGATGAAAAAGAGAAGGAAAAGTGTCAATTTTCAACTACGTCCACGGACCCTTCTTACATAGACGTCCTAAGGTCCTAAGTTGTTTTAGAACCTACGTCCCGTTGTTACACAATGGTTACGGCTAGTTTAAATGCTGACAATCACTATTAAAGTAATGTGGATTGCTTCCAGCGTCTATTGAAGTTTTCTACTACAGCCTCGACAATATTAACGTTATCTCTTTTGTTCAATATGACTGCAAACGACTCTTTGGCGCCAAGATCCTTGATGCTATGACCAATTATAACCAGGGAATCCGAAGACAATATATAGCGATCATGTAAATCATCGTGAGGATAATTCCTAAACTCCGCGTGATCATTCTCTAGCTTGAAATCTTTCAATAGCCGCAAAAAGTGGCTTCGGCCAGGCTCTTGTAATTTCTCCGTCTTTGTTAGGAAATGTATTTTTTTATCCTTGATATCATTTAATAAATCTAAAGTTGTCGTTCCACAAAATGGGTCTACTATCATTAAGTCGCCAGAAAGCATATCGAGAACATTCTTAGCCAGCAACCTTCTGCTTGTGTATCTTTTATTCGGTTCAAAATAAAGAACATCAACTGCGCCTTCCTTTGCAAGTGACATCAGATGATCTTTCCCATGGCGCATGATCTCATAATAATGATACATGATTCCGTTTACAGTTTCTTTGTATGTGTGAACTTTATTTCCAGCCCTACTAAATGCTCTTAATATCGCTTTCGCATCAATGCTCGTCTCGTATACGTCCCTAATTAGCATTGCGATATCATCAGCAGTCATTTTTTTAATGCCTAATTTTTCCTTTGCAATCCATAACATCCATAAGCTCATTTCGAGAGGCTTGTCGTAGTGCTCAAAGTTTGGAAAGTGGGACGTATCCACTTCTTTGAATTTCTGAGAGAGCTCTTTATCCATATGGTTATCCCTCACTAAAGTTACTTTCTATGATTTTTTCACCTGTGCTCGTTAAAACCCAGGCTTTTTTGTTATCTTTTTCTTCAACAGCTTCCATCATATAACCTTTGGCTATGTTCTTGTTAACCTTGTCGTTGATGTTCTGGGGCGGCTTGATCTTAGCATCTCTGAAGCCTTTGTTGATATCACTAGTATTAAATGATGTGTTACCACCGTACTTTTCAAGGAAATAGCCAATAGCCAAAGTTTGCCGCTGATCGTCTTTCAAGTTCCTCGTCAAAAGAAATTCTTTGATCGATATTTTTTTATTTATACTATTGGGCTTCGCCTGCAGTAATTTTTCCAATTCTGATATTCTTTTTTCATGGTCTTGAACTCTTTTTTCGATCTCTGCAATCTCTTTCGATGCCTCCATTTTCAATCCTCCTTAGATTGTCCATTTATTTTTTTTTCAATGCTTTTTAGAGTCTTTTCGACTAAATTTATAGGTACCGTATGAAAAACATTACGACCCATCTTCATCTGTTTTACCGTTCTTTTATCACGGAGATTCTTTAGCCAGGGAAGTAAAGAACCTTTAGGTATGCCTAGCTCATCCATCAACTCCTTGTTGTCCACCTCATGTTTTTCGACAAAACCCCCTTCCTTTGCGTACAATTTCCCAATTAGATAAAGAATAATCTGTTCTTCGCCGATTAACTCTTCCTTGAACAAAAGAGTAACCTTGCCCTCTCTTGTTATACGGAGAAGCTTCTTAGCTAACTCAAAATTTCTTTCAAGAGCGCCAGAATAGGCATCCATCATTTCCTCACCGATTCTCTTTCTTAGAATATAATCTTTTGTATCGTTCATCTACTTTTACCTCCGGATAATAAGATTGATATAATCAATATCATATTATCTATTTAAAGTCAAGAAGTTTTTTAATGTACTCATAACACATAATTACTACTATTCTAATAAGCATGCACTCAGCCGCATTTTAGAATCCTTAACTAGGTAACATACCAGCAAGAGTAAGTCCGCCCAGAAATTCTTCCATCGTAATTATCTTCACTTAAATTATTGATTTATTATTTAATTATAGTAAGTTACCTGCATATCTATTTTGAAGTACCTTTCAAAAATATTGGAATAGCATATGTTTCTTATAAAAACATGACGTCTTTTAGTTTTCAATTCTTTCTTAATGTAATCAATAAAGTATAAATAAGAATACAGGATTATAATCTATTTGATATTTATCATTAGATATTAAGGGCTTGCAATATAATACTAACATTATAAATGTAATTTATTCTCTTATTAATATGCTCATACTCATTTTAGAATCCTTAACTAGGTAACATACCAGCAAGAGTAAGTCCGCCCAGAAATTCTTCCATCGTAATTATCTTCACTTAAATTATTGATTTATTATTTAATTATAGTAAGTTAGCCTGCATATCTATTTTGAAGTACCTTTCAAAAATATTGGAATAGCATATGTTTCTTATAAAAACATTACGTCTTTTGGTTTCAAGTTCTTTCGAAAAATCCTTACAACTTATGGAATAAAATAGAAAGATTATAATGTATAGAAACATTTCCGGTGACAGGCAACGGTAATTCGGTATTGACAGAATTACCGTTCATTGATAAAGAATTGGTGTGGTTTGGAGCCTGCAGATCGAATAACGGGCGAGGGAAGACTTGGTCAGGAGGAGGAAAAGAAAATACCGTCTTTCCGTTGCCTAACGCGACTCAGTCTGCAGCTCGATCGCTGGTCAGAGGAACTCGCACGGGGGATCTCGAATGCCAATCTTTATTAGCTATTCCCATCAAGATAGAGAGTTTGTCGATATTTTTGCATCTCATTTGGTAAAGGCCAAGGCCCATGTGTGGGTAGACCGTTGGGAGCTGCATGTGGGTGACTCAATTCTCAATAGGGTTCAAGACGCAATAAAGGATGCGAGCGCATTGATTATGGTTCTTTCGAAAGCTTCGGTTAGTTCGGAATGGTGCAAGAAGGAACTTACTGCAGGACTCATGCGAGAGTTGGAAGAGAAAAAGGTGGTAGTTCTTCCTGTGCTGATTGAGGATTGTGAGATTCCCCTATTACTCCGCGATAAACTTTATGCGGACTTCCGAAAAAACTTCGATGAGGGCCTCCGTGTTGTGTTGGAAAGTATCGCACGTTTAACGTCAGAGACGCAAGGGCGCTCGAATGCAGCTGGAAGCGATATAGACTGGGCAATCGATTGGGGTTACGTTGAGAAGAGATTCATGTTAAAGCTTACCCTGATAGAGCGGGCAAAAGAGCAACCTTACACTGCTCTGACAGAGGTGAGCATAATTGGTAATCATGTGGCAACAGGACGTTATGAACAATATGTTGAGGTGGGATTAGACTGGCTCGGAAGACAAATTGTGATAGAAACAATATCTTGGATCGAGAATCTGGAAGATCTCGCGATTATTCTCCCCAATCAGTTGCCTGTCACACGGGAGTTCATTTTACGTGATCCTAAAACTAAGGTTGAGTATGAGATACACATAATCTCCAGATGGATTGGAGTGGATACGGGGAGAGACGTTTTGGTCAGAATCGGAGGGCAACTCGTTATTGTTATGTCTGATTTACGTAAAAGGTTGAGAAAACTTTCCGATGAAGAAACAATGAAGCTGGCTAAACTTCTTTCAAACCCCGTGTCCGACAGGTAAGTGGTTTTTTGCTAAAAGGGGGGGGGATTAGTGACTCTCTCTGGGGTCGAATCTTTATCCTTGACTTTGCCTATATTTCACGTGTGTATCTTGGGGACGGTTCTTATATTCTGATTCAATAACAATTAGATACAAACTATTTTATTGGTCTCTCCATTTTTGTCCTATGTCAAGGGCAGATCCTGTGTTCTTATCTTTCAGCGTTTCCTGGATCTCAGAAGGTCCAGTGCTCTCGTCGCATCAGCCCCAGCAAGTTTATGCATGGGATGCCGAGATCACGGCATACATCGGGTATATAGTGAGTTCTCTTGGCGCTTTTCTTCTCTGCTGCCGAGGTTTCCTGCGACACAACTGTGCCGCCTTTCACCTTGGCAAGCGCTATAACGTAAGCATCGGCTGACTGATGAAGGCTCTTAGGATCCATCAGGTCCGGATATTTGGATTCAATGTTTGCTGCTTCGGTCTGTACCAGGGGATCAAGCGTCACAAAAAGAGCCGGATTCTTTTTCACCCACGCCCGCAATTCGGGTGTCCCCACCACGTCGATTTCTTCTTTCACAAGTTCAACGGCAGAGCATTGACCGGCGACAACCAGCTCCTCGATTTTTGCTACCAGTGAGATAAAGACATCAGGCGGATAAAACCGTGCCTGCCAATCCATAAACACACTGGTATCGAAGGAGTACATTCGTTTTCCGTTATTCTCCGTCGTCAAAGGCGCCCGCAGGTCCCATCGGCTCCATGCGGAGTTCATTCCGTAGCTTGTCGAAGTGTTCGAACCTTAAATCGAGGTAGTGGCTTGCTTGCACTGCTGTAATGCGATTCATATCCAACGCTTCCAGGACCAACTGAACAAAGGGCCTGCCGCTTCTTCCGAGCGTCTTGCCTACAGGGGACGCAAAGCCTTTCCGTTTCGGGAGCGTGCCGAGATATTGGTCCCATTCTAATTTCCACTGGTTGTAACCTTCCCACGACAGCACACCGGCAGTCCGCAACCGTGTTGCCATCGCCAATGGTGTTATATTGAATTTGCCGGCGAGTGATCGCATCAAGGAAATATCCCACGCGTCAGGTGAAACATCCATCCTCTGCAAAATTGAGGAAAGCATTTCCGAAGGAATTAATGCCGCGCTGACAGTTTCCTCGGCGAATTTTTCAACTTCCAGCCAGCTGGCATCATCGCGGGTCTCACCGAGAGCAGCGCGTTCCTCGTTGCCAACCGCAAGTGCAAGGTGAGTAAGCTCATGTAACAGAGTAAAACTCCGTGCACCGGGAGACGACTCTTTGCTGTTAATGCCTATTGCAGGAAATGGGAACTTAAACAGCGTGACTCCCCGTGCCTGGGCAAGACTCACTTTAGGAAATTGGAACACCAGCACGCCTGCTGTTTCGACGACCTCTCGCCAGCGCCGCCATGCCTGCCAATCGGACGTCCATCCGAGCTGTTCATCCGCGGTAATGCCAAGAGCCTCGCGCAGTCGTGCGCCAACGGCTGCTGTGCTTTCGGACAGATGAGCGGTAAAGTTGAAGTCCTCCACGCCCACACCCAGTTCTTCACTCAACTCCAGCGCCACTTCCCGTCGCTGCGACATGACCCTCAGGGCAAGCCGGAATTCCGGCGATTCAACGCCCGGCCGCACACCTGGCAGCCGACGGTACTCTGCCGCAAGGGGGGGCAGAGCCGGAGGTTGAGGGAGGAAGAAAACACCGAACGGCCGGCGATAGAACTTAGCAAGATATTGGGCTTGCCGCACTGTGGGCTTTAAGTCACCACGCTCCCAAGCAAGCAGGCGCTCCGGCTTTACATTCAGCCGCTTGGCCACCGGCTCGGGTGGATACCCGCTCTCTTGCCGCGCCCAGGTGAGTACCGTTGGATTAACGAGTGCTGGTGTAGAAGTTCTCATATTTAAATTATACCCAATTTTCAGTGCTCTCGGCCATTCAAGAAAGAATCAGGGTTTGGGGTCAAATCTTCACGGGTTGTTGATTGGAATATATCTATTTTATGAGAATTGGTCAACCGAAACTTTCAGAAACTTTCAGAAAGAAAGAGGGGTTGGGGACGTAGGGGCAAAGGGGAATTACTCGTTCCAACCATCCTACTCCGCCATCTCCTCCTGACTCGCCATCGGGTTCACCGGCGACGTCATCATTCCCAGAAACCGAGTGCTCAGTTTTGGAGGGTCGGACCAAGTTAAGCCTTTAAAATAACACCAGAAATTTGAGAATATGGGGTTGATTTTGGGCTTAGAGCGGCCATTTTGGGGCGAAAATAAGATCATAAAGCTCCTGACTTATGAGGGTTTACTCCGAAAAACTCGACAGAGCTCGCCGAGGTTTCATTACTCCAAACTATTTTGAAACCAGCCCAAAATCAATATGTCTTCTCTCCACATCGACCCGCTCGACCCGCACCTTCACTTCATCTCCGATCCTGAAGGTCCGTTGGGTCCTCTCACCCATGAGACAGTATCGCTCCTCGTGATAATGGTAGTAATCGTCGTGGAGGTCTGTTAACCTCACCAGCCCTTCTACAAAAATATCTTTCAATTCCACAAAGAAACCAAATGCAGTAACCCCACTTATCACCCCATCATAGGTCTCACCGATTTTATCCTTCATAAATCGGACTCGATACCGACCCAAAATCTCCCTCTCCGCTTCCATCGCCACCCTCTCCCTGTTAGAAAGATGGTCAGCCTTATTGGCCAACACCTCTTCCGGGATCTTGACCTCCTTCTTAGAAAGAACCCCTTTTAAAAGACGGTGGACGATCAAATCAGGATACCTTCGGATGGGTGAGGTAAAATGGGTGTAGGCCTCCGAAGCCAGGCCGAAGTGCCTCAGATTCTTGGCCGAATATTTTGCCCACTTCATCGACCGGAGCAGGATATTGTGAATCACTTTCTCCTCCGGCTTTCCCTTCGCCTCTAAGAGAATTCTCTGAAGCTCTTTCGGGGAATGGTCCACCTCCTTTCTCATCCTGTATCCCAGATGGGAGATGAATTTTCGAAACTCATCGATCGCCTCTCCGGAGGGAGGTTCGTGAATTCGATAAAGAGAAGGATCTTTTCTTCCTTCCAAGAAACTTGCCACGGCCTCATTGGCCGCAATCATAAATTCCTCAATGATCTGATGGGCAAGGTTTCTTTCCGAACGGATGATTCCCTCGGCCTCTCCCTGGAGATTGAGGATCACCTCCGGCTCCGGAAGGTCAAAATCGAGGGTTCCCCTTTCCATCCTTCTCTGACGGAGAATCCCGGACAGAACAGCCATCCGCTCCAGAGACAGGACGACGGGCTTAAACCTCTTCCTCAACTCCT
>Ga0315277_10012728_pt1 | contig 10531 bp, 10 predicted proteins | sample YL17G05_15_MG_FD_203695 | JGI IMG/M metagenome (GOLD analysis project Ga0315277, IMG submission 203695) | Sediment microbial communities from Yellowstone Lake, YNP, Wyoming, USA - YL17G05_15 | ecosystem: Environmental > Aquatic > Freshwater > Lake > Sediment | place: USA: Wyoming | collected... | reverse complement strand
TTGGTCATGACCCCGCGGCCGAAGCTGTCACCCAAACTGGTGACGCTGGGGGAGTGTCATATACGGGCATGGTGCTCGACATAGACCAAACCCAGGGCACGGGCCATTTTTACTAGAAGATAACAATCCTCATTGTCTAAGGCAGACCCGCCCAACGAGGCGATGGCCTCGGTGCGGTTCACCGTGTAGCCCTGGTCATCGCTGGCTATCCAGTTAGCATCACGGGTGGCCTTGATCTTACGGGCGATCTGGTCGAGAGCCCAGTCCCAGGAGACTTCCTCCCAATCCCTGGCACCGGGAGCGCGATACCTGACCGCGGTCAACCGCCTGGGATTCAGTTTGCCGTCCACGGTCCTTAACTGGGCCAGAGAGCCTCCCTTGGCACAGGCGGCCCCGCGGTTTATGGGATGATCGGGGTCGCCCTCGAGGTTCACGATATTGCCGTTCTCGGCGGCCACGATAAAGCCGCAGCCGGTAGCATCATACGGGCAGATGGTGGGCGTCTCACCCACCTTCTTATGCAAAGGATAGGGCCTGTAATCGGAGGAAGCTAATACGCTTTTGGGACCCAGGCCCTTGATGAGTAAAACACCACCTACACTCGCACCCGCCATCTTAAAAAAGTCTCTTCGACTTAACCCCATAAGCTCCCCTTTCTATGCCATCTACAAGATTCTCAGTTTATAGCCTCATCAGTTATAGTATGAAATTGAAAGCAGCGATGTCAAGCGCCAACGTTCCATTATAGGGAAAAGACGTGAGGAAAGCATAAAGAAAATGTAAAGATACAGGCCAGAGTTATAAAGATTTTGTAAAGATTGAGACTAAACGATGGATACAATAGCGCTAAGGATGGCGGGGGCGTGTGGGAGTCGAACCCACCCAGGACAGCGCAGGCTGCCCCGCAACAGTTTTGAAGACTGCGAAGCCCACCGGAACTTATACGCCCCCAAGCGCATAATTGAACCACATCTCTATATCTATTTTAGCACCCTTTCGTCACCAATGCGCCGGGTAATCCCCTTATCATCGAGGTATTCTATCAACGCTTGTGCATACTTGCGGCTGGTTTGAAACATGTCCCGCACCTCAGCGAGGGTTATCCTGCCCCGGGAAACGATATGTTCCCTGATTCGCTCCACCATTTCTGCATAGGCTGAAGTGGCGAAGACCACGTTTTCACTGACCTTGACCACTTGCCCCTGCTCAATCAGCGAGTTCAGGAGTTCCGCATCAGGGATAAGCTCGCTGGGTGGGGAATAGGGGTTCTTAGCCAGAGTCTCAAGGAAGGTCTCGATGGTCTTGTTCTGTTCCGGGGTGAGCTGAACCCGGTGCGAGGGGAAGCGCAGCGTCCCACCTTCTTCGACCAGCACGCCATCGAGTAGAAGCTTCTGCAGCACAACGGCAAATGCCGGGGAGTCCATTTTCAATTGGCCCTTCAAGTATTCCTTGGGCAGGCCACGGCGGAGGGGAAACTGACGGTGGTATTTCTGGACTATCCTCTCTGCCTTGCTAGCAATGCGTTGCCAGCCGCGCTGGGAAAAAAGAAGGGAGCCCTTACCACCCAAGGTTACCACCCTCTTTTCCGACGCTAATTCCTCCAGGGCCACCTCTGCTTCTGTCGTGGATAAGCCGCAATTTAGCGCCAGCGTTTGCCACTCCGCAGGTTCCTTGGCCTCTAAAGTGGCGAGCAGACATTCTTTGGGTGAGCCACTTGCCCTCGCCTCCAGGCCTGCTATGGTGGGAGGATGAAAACGGCGGTGTCTCCGAGCATGCGGGTCTACGATCTCGCCACCGCCTAAGGTATCAGTTGGGGAACGGACAACGAAAAGATCACCTTTAACCACAACTATAGGATTAGCAAGCACGATTTGCGCCCAGCCTATTTCCCCCGGCTCAAGCCTCTCCGTATCCAGCAGGCGCACTTTGCCTGTGACCTCGCAGGAGCCGGTGTGGAACGTTACCCGGGCATTGTGAGGAAGGGGACGGGGCTGGCTAGCGAGCAAGCGTAAGCTAACATCCATAGCTATAGTTGGGGTCAACCAACCGGGGCTGGTAAGCACCTGTCCCCGCTCTATATCCTCGGTGGCAACTCCGACCAGGTTTATCGCTACTCGGCTGCCCGGCAGCGCCACCTTCACCTTGCGCTTATGCGTTTGCAGCCCCCGGATACGCGTCTCAAGCCCTTGGGGCAAAATCTCAACCTTTTGCCCCAAGGAAAGCTGGCCGTCGATTAGGGTGCCGGTGACCACAGTGCCAAATCCGGCTATGGTAAAAACCCGGTCGATGGGAAGTCGAGGTCTGCCTATGTCCTTTTTGGCCGCGGCGGACTCCACAAGACTGCCGATAGTTGACACCAGCTCGGACAAGCCTTCGCCGGTGACCGCCGAGACAGGCACTATAGGAGCTTGGCTCAAGGTGGTTCCCTTTACCAGCTCCGCTATATCTGCGGTTACTAGCTCCAGCCACTCCGCATCGACCAAGTCCCTCTTCGTTACCACAACGATGCCTTTCTGCACCCGCATTAGATCAAGAATAGCTAGATGTTCCCTGGTTTGTGGCATAACTCCCTCATCGGCAGCCACTACCAGGAGGGCCAGATCGATGCCACCCACTCCAGCCAGCATGTTCTTGATGAAGCGCTCGTGTCCCGGGACATCGACGATGCTGACCTCCTTGCCACTAGGTAGCTTGAGCCAGGCAAAGCCAAGTTCTATGGTCATCCCCCGCTCTTTCTCCTCAAGGAGGCGATCCGGGTCGATGCCAGTAAGTGCCTGGACTAGGGCCGATTTACCGTGGTCTACATGGCCTGCCGTGCCAAGGACAAACATACCACCCTCGCTTTGGCCTGTGGATATCCATTATCACCAATGGGCTTGAAATGTCAAGGCGTTGGAATTATGGTTCTACACTATTTAGGGTGGAAAAAGGGAAATTGAAGAGCCACCTGCTGCCTTCAAACCGAGCCATAAGTTCCTGCCCCAAGCTCAGCCTTTCCTCGTAGCTGGAAGCATGGAACACCTGTGGTGCACCCGCACCTTCATCTCCTTCCGCGCCTTCTTGGGCAGCTTACACAAGATGTTCCGCATCTTGTGAATGACCGATTCTTTATCGCTTCCCATTTTAACTGATGGAGGCTTCGTGCAGTGCCTAAGGTGTACCTGGGGAGGCAAGATACTTGGCCAATTGCTCAAACCTCTCGCCTTCTCCTCTGGAGATAAGCTCCTCGAAGTAGGCGTTAACCCTTTCTCGCTCCTTGACCTGCTCTACTACAATATCTTTTGAGAGATAAGGAGCCACATCGTGGTAACTCCCGATAAAAAGGACGCCGACCTCGCCTTCCTTCAGGGTCTCGTTGATCATGCTAGCTATAAACCTATCCCTCTTTCCCATCAACCGTTCTCTACCGCGTTTGCACCTAACATAGAGCCGGGCCTTCTCTACAGCTGTTTTTGGCTGAGCAAGTTCAGTAATATATTTATACTCCTCCTTAAGAAAGGGGAGGGCCTCGGTCTTTCTTACCTCGGCGCCTTTTTTCACAAGCTTGAGAATGAGTTGATAGTTGTTGCTCCCCCGCTTTGCCCCCTCTTGGATAATTCTCATGCCCAGTTCGCCATCGGCGGCAAGCCCATCCTGATATATCTTGAGATTGGTAGCGTCAAGAGAGTCGAAATAATGAGCCAGGTTCTCCCAGAACCTAGCTACAGTCTCCTTATGTTTGAACCATCTCTGCTCACCGCAAAGTAGAGCGCTCTCATTTTCAATGTTAGCGGCCGTGCTCCCCATATCGGACTCCGTATGGATGATGGGAACATAAAGGAGTCTCCTCACGCTATTGTTTCTTCCTCCGTACTGCCTCAAGCACTTCGCTGAAATGCCTGGCACCAACTGTTAGTTCAGCGACCTTCTTTCCCCCTAGGTGTATGAATTCCCTTATGGCCAGCAGGGAAGCCCTTCTACAGATAGCCTCTATATCAGACCCCACCAGACCCTTGGTGGCGCTAGCCAGCGCCTTTAGGTCGACGTCGTCAGCTAGGGGTTTTCCCTTGGTATGGACCTTGAATATCTCTAGCCTGGCTTCCTCATCGGGGATGGGCAGCTCCAGTTGAAGGTCAAACCGACCGGCACGCAGTAGGGCTGGGTCTATGATATCTATGCGATTGGTGGCAGCCAGTACGATCACACCTTTAAGTTCTTCGATCCCGTCCAGCTCGGTCAAAAACTGGCTGATGACCCGCTCCGTGACGTGGGAATCCGCACCTGCCCCTCGAACCGGGGCTATGGAGTCTATCTCGTCGAAAAAGACGATGCAGGGGCTGGCCTGCTTGGCTTTTCTGAAGACCTCTCTGATGCCTTTCTCCGATTCCCCCACCCACTTGGAAAGCAAAGCTGGGCCCTTTACCGAGATGAAATTCATCTCGCTTTCGCTGGCTACTGCCTTGGCCAGCATGGTCTTTCCTGTCCCCGGAGGCCCATATAGCAGAATGCCTTTGGGAGGGCGCGTCCTCGTGTGGTCGAACAATGCGGGATATTTTAACGGCCATTCGATGCTCTCCTTGAGCTCGCGCTTGGCTTCCTCCAGGCCGCCGACCTCGCTCCACTTCACATCCGGAATCTCGGTAAAGACCTCCCTGATAGCCGAAGGTTCTACCTCCTTTAAGGCCTTCAAGAAATCATCCATGGTGACTTCCAGTTCCAGAAGCAAATCATAGGGGATATAGTCGGCTTCAAACTCGATCTTGGGCATAATCTTCCTTAGAGTTATCATCGCCGCTTCTCTTGATAGCGCCTCAAGGTCTGCCCCTACGAAGCCATGGGTGATCTCGGCAAGTCTTTCCAGGTCTACATCTGAGGCCAGGGGCATTCCCCGGGTATGGATGTGAAGTATCTGCAGCCTGCCATTCTTGTCAGGGATGCTTATCGATATCTCCCGGTCGAAGCGGCCTGGCCTCCTCAGGGCGGGATCAAGCACATTGGGTATATTGGTGGCCCCGATAACGATAACCTGTCCCCTCGATTTCAGGCCGTCCATCAATGCCAAAAGCTGGGCAACCACCCTCCGCTCCACCTGTTGGTCTCCCCTGATTTCCTCCCTCTTGGCAGCTATGGCATCGATCTCGTCCAGAAAGACTATTGACGGAGCCTGTTCTCTCGCCTTCTCGAAGATAGCCCTGAGATGCGCTTCGCTCTCCCCATAGAACTTATGGATGACCTCGGGGCCACTTATGTGGACAAAATAGGCGTCGGTTTCATTGGCAACCGCCCTTGCTATCAGGGTCTTGCCGCACCCCGGGGGACCGTGCAAGAGCACGCCTTTGGGGGCCTCGATTCCTAATCTCTCAAAGACCTCCGGGTATTTAAGGGGAAGCTCGATCATCTCCCGTATCCTTTGAATCTCTTTGTGCAGCCCCCCGATGTCTTCATAGGTAACCCCGCTCCCCTCTTTTCCCTCCGCCTTCTCGCCCTTTACCTTTACAGTGGTAGTGGGCTGGATGACAACAACTCCCTTGGGACTGGTGTCAACCACGGAGAATTCCTGATACCGGCTGCCAAAAAAGGTTGCCCTGACCTTGTCCCCTGTGGTCACGGCCAGCCCTTCGAGCAGCCTTCCAATATATCTGGTATCCCTCTCCTTGGTGGCCCCCGGTGCCGTTATCGGGGCGAGGACTACCATGTTGGCAGGCCTGTGCTCCACTTTCTGAACCTGTGCCCTTTCGCCCAAACTGATCTGGGCATTTTCGCGGGCAATGCCATCCACCTGAATAGCATCTTTGCCCCGGTCCTCCATATAGGCGGGCATGACCTTAGCCGGGGTTGCCCGGTTTCCCAGGACTTCAACGATGTCTCCCACCTCCGCCCCAATCCTCGCCATATCTTTAGGATCGATCCGGGCTATCCCCCGGCCCACATCCTTGGCCAGCGCCTCGGATACCCGAAGGGTTAAAGTTTTATCCTCTACTTGTGCCATCTCTTAATCCCCTATGATTGGTTATCATTTCTTCTTCCTCAGCTTTATCTCTAAAACCCCGTTCTTATAAGTGGATTCCATGGTATCGGCGTCTACCACCGCAGGGAGGAGGACTTCTTTGCTGTACTTTGTGTCTTCACCCTCAGCGGTCAAGTTCAGGATATCGTCTTTCACTTCAAGGTGGATATCGCCCTCCTCCACTCCGGGAAGCTCAGCGAGCACCAGCACGAAGTCTTTCTCGTCGAAGACATCCACTATGGGCTCCCGGACCTCAGCCACCACTGCACCCGCTTCAGTCCTACATATGTTTTCAAACTGCTCTACGGCGGGCTGCCCTCCGAGGCCCATCCTGATGGTGAAACCATAGATAGCCCTGGCCTTGCCCGAAGGGTCTTTTATTTCCCCGGTGCGGCTGATCTCTTCCTTTCCCTCCTCAGCCATTCTGGAGACAAAATCGAAGAAGTTTCCAATACCTTTCAGTAGCCCGCCAAGGCCGAAATCAAATTCTCCTCGCAGCTTTTCTCTCTCAGCCATCGTCAGACCTCCTGGTCAATTTGTCTTATGCCCTTTATTCTTTCTATCTCGCTTGCCAGATCCGATACCTTAAGCCCCAGCTCAATGGTGAGCTGTTCCCTGGCTGGTGCGGTCTCAAGAAGCCTCGCCGCGAACTCGCGCTGTATGCTCTCAAGCTGTTTTGCCTTTTCTGGGTGATTTAGCAGCTCAATTTGGAAAAACGCTCGATACATCCCAACCGATACTGCCAGAACAGTGCCCACGAGCTTGGCATTGTCGCTTACCAGTCCAGCCAAGCCCTGGATAGCATCACCGATCGCCGGACGGGGCGTCTTCCCCGAAAGCTCCCGCTCTATAAGTTCCCTAAGCCACTGCGAAGGCGTTTTCCCCAAACCATAGCAATATTCCTGTACCTTTTGCTCTAGAGCCGGCGGGACCCTTGTTCCAACTACTCCCATGTCATGCTCTCCGTGTGTTAACATGTTAACATAGGGCGAGCATTTTGTCAATAGGGAACAGCTGAAGGCTAAGAAGCCGAGGCTATAGGGCGGTCTTTTGTGTTTCCCTATGAGTTGCCGCCAGCAAGTCCCTTAGCTGCCCGCTTCGGCTCAATATCTCATCAGCTTCACCGCTGGCCAGGGCCTCTTTGACCCTCAGCAATGCTTTTTGGACTTCTTCCATCTGGGGATACGTGGCAGAGCTGTTGATGTCTTCGATGAGCATCTCAGCAGCACTGATGGCATTATCCGCTTGAAGGCCTGCTTCGACCAGCTCCCGTTTTCTCCGGTCCTCTTCAGCGCTAGCCCCCGCCTCGTCGATCAAGCGCTGTATGTCCTCCGGGCTAAGGCTTTTTGAGGAGACAACCTTCACGTTTTGCTCGCTTTCTGTGAGCAAGTCCCGGGCAAGCACATGGACGATGCCGTCAACATCGACACCGAAGGTAACCTCGATCTTGGGCGTTCCTCTAACGAGTGGGGGGATGCCTTCTAGTTGAAACTGGCCCAGGGAAATATTGTCCCGGGCCAGCGCTCGTTCTCCCTGGAGCACATGAATGTCCACCGATGCCTGATTATCGGCCGCTGTGGTGAAGATGCGTGTCTCCGATGCCGGTAGCGGGGTGTTTCTGGGGATCATCCGGGTGAAGAGGCTTCCCTGGGTTTCAATGCCGAGAGAAAGGGGGAGGACATCCAGAAGAACTGCCTTATCGATTAAGCCGAGCAGCATTCCGGCCTGAATCGCAGCGCCAAGGGCCACTGCCTCATCGGGATCGATGCCCGGATACGGTTCCTTTCCTAAAAGCTCCCTGGCCAGCTCTTGCACCGCCGGCATCCTGGTCGCGCCTCCCACCAGGATCACCCGGTCGATATCCTGCGGCCTCAGTTCGGCATCGGCGAGGGCCTGCCTTGTGGGACCAACCATTTTGTGCAGCAGATCGGCAGTTAGCTCTTGAAGCCTTTCTCGGGTGAGGGTTGCCTTAAGGGGCGGCAAGGCACCCAAGTCTTCGCCAATAAACGGCACATAAATGTCGGTCGATCGCGCTTTAGAGAGCTCGATTTTGGCCCTTTCTGCCGCTGCCTTCAGCCTTTGCTTGGCCCTTCCATCCCCTGGGAAATCAAAGCTGTTAGCCTTGCGGTACTGCTCCGCCAAGTAGTCCATTATCCGCTGGTCAAAGTCGTCGCCGCCCAGCCAGTTATCGCCGCTAACGGCCCTGACCTGAAAGATGCCTTTCTCCAGTTCCAAAATGGAGACATCGAAGGTGCCGCCACCCAAGTCCCATACCAGCACGGTGTGGACATCCTCTCGGTCGAGGCCGTAGGCCAGGGCCGATGCGGTGGGCTCGTTAATGATCCTGATCACATCCAGACCAGCTATGATCCCTGACTCCTTCGTCGCCTGGCGCTGCCGGTCATTGAAATAGGCGGGCACCGTGACCACCGCTTTCTCTATCCTTTCCCCCAAATAGTGCTCGGCATCCGCCTTGACCTTGCGCAAGATCAAGCTGGAGATCTCTTGAGGCGTGTATTCCCTTTGGTCGATCTCCACCTTGTAGTCGGAGCCCATGTGCCTCTTGATCGAGGCGATCGTTTTGTCGGGGTTAACTGCGGCCTGTCTCTTAGCCAGCCGCCCTACCATAGGCTGTCCCTGCTTGGTAAAAGCAACAACCGAGGGCGTGAGCCGCTGGCCCTCGGCGTTGGGTATCACCTTAGGCTGGCCGTTTTCGATGACGGCTACCAAAGTGTAAGTTGTCCCCAGGTCGATCCCGACGGCTCTAGTCATTTCACGCTGCTTGCTATTCCTTCCAGGGCCGCAACCCTTTCCCTACGTTCGCTCTCTAAAGCACGCATGCTCTTGTCCCACTCCGTCATCGCCCCGTAGGCGAGCATAGTCTCCATTCCGGCCAGGGCCGCCCTCAGATTGACCCCGATAAGGGGCACGCCGGCAACCGAGATGATGAGGTCGGCATGAATTACCAGCCCCTTATCCAGAGTCCTGTCCAATAGGTCAACCAGGGTAGCGTGCGAGTTGCGCGTTGGCTCCATAGATACCTCTTTCAAACACCCCCGACAAAGCTATATGGAGGCCAGGGGCCGGTAAAGCGCACCGAAAACCCCTCCCTCTGGTTGATCCTGTCCAGTTCCTCCCCCAGCTCTTGATAACTGTCCTTATTAACCAGACAGGAGAGGTTCATGATCATCTGCAAGCCTTGCTCTGCCTTTTTCGTCTTCTCTACACGTATATCATCGGCGTGCCTCCGGATGCGACTATAGAAATCCTTGAAGCATTCGTCCGTTTTGGTTTCCATTTTGCGCTTTATAAGGTTCTCTAGCCTCTGCCGATACATGTAGGCCAGGCCCTTTGTCTTGATTCTAATCTCTTCATCAAGTTTTTGGATTTCCGAGCTTGTCTCTGCCAGAATTTGGGCAATAACTTTGGGATGCCAGAAGACCTGCACTCCGTACTCGGCTTTTCCCCTGACTTTTTCGATTTTGTTTTTGAGACTTTCATACTCTAGCTTAAGCCAATCTTGCATGTTTCGCTCACAACCGCTTCCCAATTCTCCCTTAATTATGGTATCGAAGCTTAGGGGGAGCACCGTGCCCCATATCTCCCAGGCGGCGTCTACTATCTTTTGATGCGTCATCACCCATGCCTCGACCACTTCCCGGTCATCCGACTGGTACGGCTGCGCCGGGCAATTGTGGACCACAGCGCAAATGTCTTTGTGGGGGATGGTATAGACCTCGTTTCCCTCTATGCCGATTTTCCCCAGGCTCACCCGTTCGCCACTCTCGGCAACGCAATACAGATACCTCCCCTCTTCTGCTATGGCGGCTTCAGCCCTTGGCGTAACTTCGGGCTTGTCATGGTGCATCTCTAACCCCTCTGCTCAGCTTGCTCTTGCCACCTCTGGGGGTTTATCAGCCGGTCGAGGACGTCGTCCACGATTTCATCGAGGCCGTCCCTCACCGATTTCACCGACTCGACGATGCCCTGCTCTTCCTTTATTTCCTCGATGGCGATGTCAAGCTCCATGAACGCCTGCCCCAGCCTTTCCACCTCCTCTTCGGTGAGGCTTCCCCCTTCCATTCGCTTCATTGCCTGGAGCTGGAGGGCGTCCCTTATTATCTCAACAAGGGCGATTACCAGACCCAGCACGCCGTGCTTCAGGCTTTTCTCGTCGATATCGAGCACCATGCCTTATCGCCCCTCTAAGATGTTCTTTTCCGCAGGTGAACCTCGAGAATGCCATTTCGGCAGGTCGCTTTCAGGCTGTTCCCGTCCACCTTGGAAGCCAGTTCAATCTCTTTATGGTACCTCCTGCGCGCCGCAGGTTTTGTGGATAGCGAAAGGACATCGCCAGCGACTTTGAGCTCCAGGTGGGCAAGCTCCACGCCCGGAACCTCGGCCACTACCACGATCTCTTCGGCCTCGTGGAAGACATCGACCGCCGGCTCCACTATTTCGGGCGCTTGGGGCTTCCTCTCCGGCTTTTTCCTTGTGCCTGGTGACGCGCCCGTCCCGATATGGTATTCCCTTTCTCCAAGGACG
>Ga0315277_10012727_pt1 | contig 10531 bp, 7 predicted proteins | sample YL17G05_15_MG_FD_203695 | JGI IMG/M metagenome (GOLD analysis project Ga0315277, IMG submission 203695) | Sediment microbial communities from Yellowstone Lake, YNP, Wyoming, USA - YL17G05_15 | ecosystem: Environmental > Aquatic > Freshwater > Lake > Sediment | place: USA: Wyoming | collected... | reverse complement strand
GCGGATGACCTCGGTCACCAGCCGGATGAGCGTGGGCGCCGTGCGTCCGGCGACCGCCAGGATCTCGGGGATGCTCGCGGGCTCGAGGGCATCCGGGAGACAGGCGTCGGTCACCACGTTCAGCGCCAGCACGCGCTGCCCGCCGTGCACGGCCGCCAGGTCCTCGGGCACGAGCGACATGCCCACGACGTCCGCCCCGATCCAGCGCAGGAAGCGGTATTCGGCAGGCGTCTCGAGGTTCGGGCCCGGCACCGCGGCGAACACGCCCCGCTGCAGCGGGATCCCCAGATCGAGTGCCGCCTGCTCCGTGAGGGCGACGAGGGCGCGCGAGTAGGGCTCGCTCATGTCGGGGAAACGCGGACCCAGCTCGTCGTCGTTGGGGCCGATCAGCGGATTGTCGCCCATGAGATTGATGTGGTCGGTCGTCACCACGATGGCTCCCGGGGGCATGTCGGGATTCATGCCGCCCGCGGCGTTGGTGATGACGAGCGTGGCGCAGCCGAGAGCCTTGAGCACGCGCACCGGGAAGGCCACCTCCCGCATGCTGTAGCCCTCGTAGTAGTGCACGCGCCCTTTCATCACCACCACCGGCCGGCCCGCCAGGCGGCCGAGATGAAGCTCGCCCGCGTGGCTCTCGACCGTCGAGACCGGGAAGTGGGGGATCTCGGCGAAGGGCACCACCGTCTCGAGGTCGAGCGCGTCGGCGAAATCGCCGAGTCCCGTGCCGAGGATCACGCCCGCCTCGGGGCGAATCTGCGTGCGCGCGCGGACCGCCGCCGCAGCCTCTTCGATCTGCCTCACGTACTCACTCGCCATGCGAAGCCTCACGATCCTGCCCGGGAGACCCGACCGGCGGCCGCGCCCGGCCCGCCAACGCCCCGGCGAGCCGGCGCTCGACGTCCACCTCGTCGAGTCCCTCGATCTCGACCTGCTTGAGGCGCGCTGCCGCGCCTCCCACCACCCTCACCTGCGCCCGCGCGAGGAGCAGCAGCTCCGCCAGCAGCGATTCCACCGCGCGATTCGCCCTTCCACCCTCGGGCGGCTCGGCCACCGCCAGCTTGAGCGAGCCGTCGGCGAGCCACCCCACCAGGCCCGGCCGGCGCGAGCCGGGATGGACCCGCACCTGCAGGCGCACGGCCCGGCGGGCGCGCCCCGCCGCCATCAGTGCATTGCGCGCAGCAGCCACCGCACGACCTCGATCACCAGGATGGCGATCAGCGGAGCCAGGTCGAACCCGCCCAGCACCGTCGGGAAGAACCTGCGGATCGGATCGCAGACCGTGTCCGAGACGCGGTCCAGGAACCTGACGATCGGACTCGATGGATCCGGCCGCACCCAACTGAGCAGGGCGTTGACGACGATGAGGATCTCGAGGATCACCAGGGCACGATCCACCAGAATCAGCAGCCAGCCGATGAACCCGCCCGCTCCTGTCACCGCCTCGCCTCCGTTCCGGTCATTCGGACCGCGGTCCGAAGAACGCCGTTCCCACGCGCACCAGCGTGCTGCCTTCCTCGACCGCCACCTCGAAGTCGCCGCTCATGCCCATCGACAGCTCGGGCAGAGCGAGCCCGAGCGTCTGCTCCGCGCGGTCGCGCAGCTCGCGCAGCCGCGCGAAGCCCGGCCGCGCCTCCTCCGCGTGCTCCACCGGCGGCCCCACGGTCATGAGGCCGTCGAGCCGGAGGCCCGGCAAGGCCGCGACCCGCTCGAGCAGAGACTCGAGCCCCGCGGGAGCGACGCCGAACTTGGAGGCCTCGCCACTCACGTTCACTTCCACCAGCACCGCGAGCGACCGGCCGGCCGAGACCGCGTGCCGTGACAGCGCCTCGGCCAGCTCGACGCCGTCCACGCTGTGGATGCGGTCGAACAACTCCACGGCCCGGCCGGCCTTGTTGCGCTGCAGATGCCCGACCAGGTGCCAGCGCGCCTGGTCCCGGCCCACGTCCGCGATCTTCGCCTGGGCCTCTTGCACGCGGTTCTCACCCACGTCGGTGAGACCGAGCGCGATCGCCGCCCGCACCACGTCCGCCGCCACCGTCTTGGTGACTCCGACGAGCACCACGGCCTCGGCGGGTCGCCCGGACCGGTCCGCGGCCGCGGAAATGCGGCCCCGGATCTCGTCCAGCCGCTGCCGAAGCATAGCCGCGACGGAATCCACAAGCCCGCGAGACTAATCGCCCGGACCGGCCTGCTGCAAGCGGAAACCGAAGACGGGAGGCGAAGGAGGCGGCCGGGCCGCGCGGAGAGAGCGGGCGCGGCCCGCTGCCAGCGGAGACCGAGGGCCCGAAGAGGTGGCGCGGGAGGGGACTCAGCCCCGGGCGGCGCCCGGCGCGGGCGCGTCCAGCACCTCCCGGACCTTGCGGGCCAGCGTCTCGGAGGTGAAGGGTTTCTCGAGGAACATCCCCGGCAGGCTGCCGATCCCGCGCTGCCCGAAGGTCTCGTCGCTGTAGCCCGAGATGAAGAGCACCCTCAGGCCTGGCCGTTCCGCCGCCAGCCGCTGCGCCAGGGCCTGGCCGTTCATCCCCGGCATCACCACGTCCGTGACCAGCAGGTGCAGGCCGCCCTCGCTCCGCCGCCCCGCCTCGAGCGCCTCCTCGCCGTCCGCGGCCACCAGCACGCGGTAGCCCCGGCGTCGCAGGGCCTCGGCCGCGAGCTCCCGGACTGCGGCTTCGTCCTCGACCAGCAGCAGGGTCTCCTCCCCACCCCTCGCCGGGGCAAGCGAGGAGGCGCTCTCCGGGGTGGCCGCCTCCCCGGCACAGGGCAGGTAGACCCGGAACGTGGCGCCCTGGCCGGGCGCGCTGCTCACCTCGATGCGGCCGCCCGACTGCGACACGATGCCGTAGACCGTGGCGAGGCCGAGCCCGCTGCCCTGCCCCACCTCCTTCGTCGTGTAGAAGGGCTCGAAGATGTGGGCCTGGACCTCCGGGTCCATCCCCACGCCGGTGTCGCTCACCGTGAGCTGCAGCCACGAACCGCGCTGGACGTCGGCGGGGCGGCCCGGCTCCGCCGCAGGTGGATCGACGTGGCGGGTCTCGATGCTCAGGCGCCCGCCCCTGGGCATGGCATCGCGCGCGTTGAGCGCCAGGTTCAGGATGACCTGCTCGATCTGCCCGCGATCGGCCTTGACCAGGCCGTGTCCCGCGCCGGGCGAGAAGGCGATCTCGATCTGCTCGCCGAGGAGCCGCTCGAGGATCTCCCGCATCTCGGCGATCGCGCCGTTCAGGTCGAACACGCGCAGCTCGAAGACCTGCCGCCGGCCGAAGGCGAGCAACTGCCGGGTCAGCGCCGCCGCACGCCGCGCGGCCTGGCGGATCTGGTCGGCGCTCGCGTGCCGCGGATCATCGGCCGGCAGCCCCGCGAGCAGGGTCTCGGCGTAGCCCAGGATGACCGTCAGCAGGTTGTTGAAGTCGTGCGCCACGCCGCCCGCGAGCCGGCCGATGGCCTCGAGCTTCTGCGCCTCGCGCAGCTGCTGCTCGAGGAAGCGCCGCTCGGTGACGTCCTGCAGCGAGCCGATCAGGCGCACCGGCTTCCCCGTGGCGTCCAGCACCGGCTCGCACGTGACCTCCACCACCCTCACGCCGCCGTCGGGGCGCAGCACGCGGTGCTCGTAGCGGCAGGTGACGCGCTGCTCGGTCGCGCGTCGGATCTGCGCCAGGACCAGCTCGCGATCCTCCGGATGCACGCGGGGGATGAGATCCTCGAAACTCATGGTGTGCTGGCTCGGCGGCAGGCCGAAGATGCGCGCCATCTCCTCCGACCAGGTGGAGACCTCGGTCGCGAGGTCGGCGTCCCAGGTGCCGACGTGTGCGAGCTTCTGCGCCCGGTCCAGGTAGCGCTCGCTCTCCGCCAGGCGCTGCTCCGCGCGCTGGCGCTCGGTGAGGTCGAGCGCGAAGCCCACGCCGAGCTTCTTCTCCCGGCCCAGGAACGCGGCGCCGACCAGCACCGGCACGCGCACGCCGTCGCTGCGGATGAGCTCCGTCTCGAACGGCGGGGCGGCCCCCGCCTCGTACGCCGCCGCGACCGCCTCCTGCAGCCGCGCGCCGTGCTCCGGCGGCAGGAGCACGTCCCAGCGCAGCCGCCCGGCCAGTAGGTCGTTCCGCGGGCGGCCCACGAGGCGCAGGAAGTAGTCGTTGGCGTCGGCGATCACCCCCCGTTCCAGACCGAAGATCATGCCCATCATGTCCGACTCGAACACCCGGCGGAAGCGCTCCTCGCTCTCGCGCAACGCCTGCTCCACGCGCTTGCGCTCGGTGATGTCGCGGACGATGCCGAGGAAGCGGCCGTCGGGCAGCCGGCGCGCGCTGATCTCGACCGGGAAGATCGAGCCGTCGCGACGGCGCATGCGACGCTCGTTGAGCACCGGCCCGCCCGCCTTGAGCTCTTCGATGCGCACGGGGTTCGCGGCCAGGTCCTCGGCGGGCAGGATGTCCCGGACGGACAGCCTGAGGACCTCCTCGCGTCCGTAGCCGAGCATCTCGCAGGCCCGCGGGTTGACCTCCGTGTACCGCATGCCCTCGTCGGCCAGGAAGATGCCGTCACTCGCCTGCTCGAGGATCGCCCGGTACTTGGCCTCGCTCGCGCGCAGGGCCTCCTCGGCGTGCTTGCGTTCGCTGACGTCCCGCAGAATGCCCACGATGCGCCCGTCGGGCAACGCGCGAGCATTGATCTCCGCGCTGAAGACCGAGCCGTCCTTTCGCCGGACGCGCCGCTCGCTCAGGACGCTGCCTTGTTGCATGAACTCGGCGATTCGCACCGGCTGCACGGCGAGGTCCTCGGACAGCAGGATGCCCGCCCCCACCAGCCCGAGCATTTCCTCGCGCGTGTAGCCGAGCATCTCGCACCCCCGCGAGTTCACCTCCAGGATCCGAAACGCCTGGTCCGTGACGAAGATGCCGTCCGAGGCCTGCTCCATCAATGTGCGGTACCTGGCCTCGCTGTCCCGCAACGCCTGCTCGGCGAGACGTTGCTCGGTGACGTCGATCCCAGTGCCGATGACGTAGCGAACCTCACCGCCCTCGCCGACCAGCGCCGTGTTGGACCAGGCGATGAGGCGGCGTCCGCCGTCCTTCGTGCGCCAGTAGTTCTCGTGCCGGTTGGGAAACTGGCCCGCCACCAGACCGGCGAGGACACCGCGGACCGCTGCAACCTCCTCGGGGATCAGGAGGACGTCCCAGAGGGGGCGGCCCTCGACCTCGGCGAAGTGGTAGCCCGTCAGGTCCTCGCAGAAGCGGTTGAAGCGGACGATGCGGCCCTGGCGGTCGAGGACGACCACCAGCGCGCCCGCCACGTCGAGCAGCGCGGCCAGCAGGTCGCGCTCGTGCTCGGCGGGGGGCTGGCGGGCGGCCGCCGGGCGGGCCGGGCTAGCGCGGCGGCTCACGGGTGTCCGCTTCGGGCGCTTCATGGGCGCTGTCCTCCGGCCTCGAGATCGACCAGGGCTATTGTCCGATCGGGTCATGGCGGTCGCGAGCCTCGACCGGTAGGGGCCACTCCCCTCGGTCTGGGGTGGGGGGTTGGCGGCCGTTCAACAGTCCAGGGTAGCTGAGACCACGGCAGGAGCCGGGCCTGGCTCCGGGGAAGTACCGAGGGCGTGACGCAGGCTATCAGGAATCCATGGTGGTCGCCATGCTCGGCCGCCCCGTCGGCTCAGCTGTCTGCGGCGGGGGCCCGCCTCGTCGGGGGCGACGGCAGGCCAGCCGCAGGGCGCGACGGGGCGGATCGGACGAGCAGAGGGCGCCCCCGCTTGGGAGACGCCCTCGAAGTGGTGGAGGCGGCGGGAATCGAACCCGCGTCCGAAAGCCGTTCCCCAGGAAGTCCTACAGGCTTGTCCGGCCGATTGAGTCTCGCGCGCCCCCGCTCCGACCGGCGGGATCAGCGGCGCGCCAGCCCTCGAAGTTCTCGTCCTCCGCCCTCGGGCATGACTTCGGACCAGCCTGCGTTTGTCTGACGCCCGCTCCGGCCCCCGCAGGCGGGGTCCGGGCGGCCGTCGCCGCTATTGGTTAAGCAGCGAAAGCCAACTGCTCATTGGCAGTTGTATGGTCCCGCTTTTTTGACGAGGTCACGGGTCCCCGGCCTGCACTTCCTGCTTCTCGACCCCCGTCGAGACCTGTCGCCCCCTCTCTTGTACTTCCCCGCGAGCCGACGCGGCGGTGCTCCCGCCGTGCGCGCTCAGAACGGAATGTCGTCGTCCGGCCCGCCGCCGAAATCGGCCGTCGCCTCGTCCGGCGGAACCGTCGCCCCCGCGTTCTCGCGGGTCGCGTCCTCGCGGGGCGCGCCCTCGGGGCGCGGACCGAGCATCTGGATGGTTTGCGCCACGATCTCGGTGGTGTAGCGCTTCTGTCCCTGCTGATCCTGCCACTGCCGCGTGCGGATGCGCCCCTCGACGTAGATCTGCCGGCCCTTGGTGAGGTACTGGCCGCAGATCTCGGCCTGCTTGCCCCACACGACCACGCGATGCCACTCGGTCTGCTCCTGCTTCTGGCCGTTCCGGTCGGTCCAGCGCTCGGTCGTCGCCAGGCGCAGATTGGCGACCGCCTGCCCGCCCTGGGTGAACCGCATCTCGGGGTTCGCCCCCAGGTTGCCGACCAGGATCACCTTGTTGACGCCCATGCTCTCCCCCTCGTTCGATGTCAGCCGGGAGCCGTCCGCGTGCGCCGGGGCCGTCCGCTGTCACCGGGAGCATACGGGCCAGCCCGGGGCAGCGCAATGGCCCTGAAACGCGTTTGGCCGCGGGGAGAGAGGCACGCCCACGTTTGACGCCTCTGGAGCCCGGCCCTTATCCTCCCAAGTGAATGCCTACGGTTTGTCCGGGGCGTGGCGCAGCCCGGTAGCGCACCTGCTTTGGGAGCAGGGAGTCGGAGGTTCAAATCCTCTCGCCCCGACTTGCTTGCCGCCCGAGGCGGGGGCCTCGGGGGCTGCCCGGGGCTCGCTTCCGGCGGCCGAGCGGAATCGTCCTGCGCCTGTAGCTCAGTCGGATAGAGCAACGGATTTCTAATCCGTCGGTCGGGGGTTCGATTCCCTCCAGGCGCGCCACTTTGTCGCGCCCTCCAGACAACGAGATCCAGCGGCGGTGGATGTAGCTCAGCTGGCAGAGCACCTGACTGTGGCTCAGGGGGTCGCGGGTTCAAACCCCGTCATCCACCCCACCCTGGCAACCGCAATCGCGGCCGCGCCAGACCCGCGATTTCCCTCCTGGAGGCTGCGGGTCATGCGGCGGCCACCTTCTTCTCGGACCTGGAGTCGCTCTCATGACCGCTTCCGATCCCGCTTCCGCCCTCGGGGGTAGCCGCATCCACGAGTCGAGCCAGCCCGAGCGGCCCCGGGCCAAGATCATGTGCTCGCTGGGCCCCGCCACGGCCACGCCCGAGGCGGTTCGCGCGCTGGTGGATGCCGGGATGGACGCGGCGCGCCTCAACTTCTCCCACGGGACCCACCAGGAGCATCGCGCTCACTACGAGCGCGTGCGCGCCGCCTCCGACGCCGCCGGGCGCGCGGTCGGGGTGATGGCCGACCTCTCGGGCCCAAAGATCCGCCTCGGCACCTTCGCCTCGGGACCGGTGCAGCTCGAGCCCGGGGCCGAGTTCGTGATCACGACCGAGTCCGTGGCAGGTGACGCGCAGCGGGTCTCGACCACCTACGAGGGCCTGGCGCGCGACGTGAAGGCGGGCGACACGCTGCTCGTGAACGACGGCCTCGTCCGCCTGGAAGCCCTGGCGAGCGACGGCGTCCAGGTGACCTGCCGGGTGATCGAGGGCGGCGAGGTCTCCGACCACAAGGGCATCAACCTGCCGGGCGTCAAGCTGAGCGCTCCCGCGCTCACGCCCAAGGACCTCGACGACCTGCGCTTCGCCCTCGCGCTGGGCGTGGACCTGGTGGCGCTCTCCTTCGTGCGCAGCGCCGCGAGCGCCGCCGAGGTGCGCCGCGCCATGGACGAGGCGGGCCGGCAGGTGCCGGTGTACGCCAAGCTCGAGAAGCCCGAGGCGGTGCTCGAGCTGGACGCCGTCGTACGCGCCTTCGACGGCCTGCTGGTGGCGCGCGGCGACCTGGGCGTGGAGATGCCGCTCGAGGACGTGCCGCTGGTGCAGAAGCACGCCGTGCGGCTCGCGCGCCGGCGCGCGCGGCCGGTGATCGTGGCCACCCAGATGCTCGACTCGATGGTGAACCGCTCGCGGCCCACGCGCGCCGAGGTCTCGGACGTGGCGAACGCCGTCCTGGACGGCGCCGACGCGCTGCTGCTGACGAACGAGACCACGATCGGCCGCTACCCCGCCGAGACCGTGGCGACCATGCGCCGCATCATCGCCGCGGCCGAGATCGAGGACCTCTCGGGCGTGCCGGCCCAGGAGGGCGGGTGCACGGTGCAGGAGGCCATCGCCCGCGCCGCGGCCGAGGCGGCGCGCCGCCTCGGAGCGCAGGCCCTGGTGGCCTTCACGCGCTCGGGCTCGACCGCGCGCCAGCTCGCCTCGCATCGCGAGCCGGTGCCGCTCTTCGCCTTCACCAGCGAGCCCGCGGTGCGCAGCCAGCTCTCGGTGGTATGGGGCGTCGAGACCTTCGTGGTGCCCGACGTGCGCACCACCGACGAGATGGTGGTTCAGGTGACGCGCGCCATGCTCGAGCTGGGCCGCGGCGAGCCCGGCGACCTGGTGGTGATGGTGGCCGGCACGCCGCCCGGCGCGGCCGGCAGCACGAATTCGCTGCGGGTGCACCGGCTCGGGACGGGGTAGGGCGATGTCACGCCGCCCGGCCGAGGAGCGGGAGAGCGGCCGCCCGGCGGTGGCGGGCTTCGTCTCGGGCCTCGCGGCCCTGGTGCTCTACGGCGCGACGACCAACCCCGACGCCTGGCACGGCGACGTGGCGCAGTACCACACGCTGGCCGCGACCGGCGGGATCGCGCACGCGGGCTATCCCGCGTTCGTGATGGTCCTCCGGGCCTTCGGCCTCCTGCCCGCATCGACCTTCGCCCTGCGCGCGAATCTGGTCTCGTGCCTCGCCGGGGCCCTCGCCGTGGGGCTTGCGGGCTACGCCGCGGCGCGCCTGGCGCGCAACACCGCCCTCGGGATCGTCTCCGCACTCGCGCTCGCGCTGTCGTTGACCCTCTGGTACAACGGCACGCACGCGAGCGTCCACGCCTTCACGCTCCCCATCAGCGCTGGACTGTTCCTGCTGGCCCTGCGCTTCTCCCGAGGTCCGAGCACCCGACTCGCCTTCGCCGTGGGCCTGCTCGCGGGCCTGGGGCTGGTGAGCCACCTCAGCGTCCTGGGCCTGATCCCGGTGGCGGCGGCGGCCGCCTGGGTGGCCTGGCGGCGCCGGGGCCTGCGCATGGCCCACCTTGGAGCCGCAGCGGGTGGATTCGTGATCGGGTTGCTGCCCCTCTGCTACCTGCTCGCCCAGGATCGCCCGGACCAGCCCATGAACTACATCGAGTACACGCTGGACTTGGGCTCCGGAGAGTACTGGCCCGTGGGATCGCCGCCTCCGAGTCGTCTGGATCGCGCGAGATGGCTGCTCACCGGCCGGCAGTTCCTGAGCGACAGTGACTACCGGCCTTCCCAGGACGTGCCGCACCGCTTGTCCTACCTGGCGCTCGACGTGGGCGTGAACGAGTTCCCGTTCCTGGGCCTGCCCCTGGCTGCGCTCGGGGCCTGGGCGCTGTGGCGTCGAAGAAGCAGGACCGCGCTGATGCTGGGCCTGTGGCTGGCGGGCGTCCTGGGTTGGCTCTCCTACGCGGCCTATCCCAACATCGTCAGGAGTTTCTTCCTGCCGGGACTGTGGGCCCTCACCCTGTTCATCGCGGCGGGCCTGGATGCCATCCGGGCCCGCGCGCGCTGGACGGCAACGGTCGCGGGCGGCCTCGTGATTCTCGCCCCCTTCGTTCGCCTGCAGGCGCCCGAGCTGCCCGATCGCATCGCCAAGACGGGCTCGCTGGCAAGGAACGTGTGGAGCGAATGGCCTCGGACCTGGAGTCCCTGGTCCGTGGACGTCTCCTGGGAGGCGTTCGGCCATCTCGTGATGAAGGTGTTGCCGCCACGCGCGGTCGTCCTCAGCACCTGGAACGAGGGGATGACGCTCCGTTACTTCCGCTACGCGCAGGTGCTCCGCCCGGACGTGGACGTGATCATGACCGGGACGGAGCCGAGGCGCGTGGAACGTGCTCTCTCCTCCGCGCGGCAGGCGGGGCGGCCCGTGTTCGCCAGCTTCCCCCCCGCGTTGGCCGGCCTGGATGGCGTGGCGCGGCCCGCGGATCCGCGTTTGCGCGGGTCGCTCTGGATCATCGAGGCTCCAAGGCAGAGCGTCCACCGGCCGGCGCCCGGACCCATGCCGTGACCTCCCGGAGCTGACCGCCCAGGCTGGCCGCGCTGGCGACCGCGGAGCCAACGCCTGAGGTATGCTCCCGCGCCATGAGTGCTTCGCGTTCCAGACACACCTCGGCGCGCGCGCAATCGCCCGGCGCACCCCGCGTCCACCCCGATCGCTTGATCTGGCTGCTGCTCGCGCTCACGCTGGCGGTGTGGCTCGTCGAGACGGGCGGGGCGCT
>Ga0315277_10012726_pt1 | contig 10532 bp, 2 predicted proteins | sample YL17G05_15_MG_FD_203695 | JGI IMG/M metagenome (GOLD analysis project Ga0315277, IMG submission 203695) | Sediment microbial communities from Yellowstone Lake, YNP, Wyoming, USA - YL17G05_15 | ecosystem: Environmental > Aquatic > Freshwater > Lake > Sediment | place: USA: Wyoming | collected... | reverse complement strand
CTCGTCGCTCCAACGCCACCCTCCCGGAATGGGCGGATCGGCATCAGGTACGCCGCTGTCATAGAACCAGAACTTCGTCGGCCAGTAGGTGAACTCGTCGACAATGACGTCGGGACGCGACGGGTCAGGGATGCTGCCCACGCGCGCGTTTCTGAGATAGCATCCGCCGGAATACGTCAGCGCGCCGCTCACCCGTTCCTGAGAAACACCCGAGAAATCGCCCTGTAGGTTGATCAAAACCCAGTCTATCTTGTCCAGGTACTGCCCTCTGGAAAGGACCACCGTCGGATCGCTCGGGGACCGGCGCGGTCCTCGGAAGAAGGTCTGGCCATTGTCCCTGAACGTGCTGAAGGGCAACTCAATAATGCCGGTTTCCGGGTCGAATGCCCTCTGGATGCGGGCTCGGAATACTTCCGTAGCGGTAGCGGCCAAGCCGGTGTCCGGATGGGTGCAGAGGGGCAGCTCCGTGACGCCGTCCGTGTCGTAGACAGGGGTCAGTCCCATAAAGCCTTTCTTGAATGAGAACCAGTCAAACCGGTCGTCAAACCGCGCGCTGCCCTGCATAAGCCCGTCAAAATCACGAATGGCAGCCATCAGGTCGATGAGGTCTTTCGCCGTCCGCGCGCGGAACAAGGAGTCCATGGACCAGTTGCCCGACGCGCTACTGAACGCGAACGGCGTGTTCCATTTGTATTCGAGGGCGCGAATCGCGAAAAACACCCAGCGTTGGGCCACCTTGAACGTAGCTTCGGCCTCGAGCATAGCCTGGCGCATGCGCAGACGGTGCACCGGATTGGCAAATGAGCGGCCCAACAGCGCGGCGTTATTCTCGCGCATGCGATCCTCGCGATAGTGCCATTCGTCGATGTTCGCCTGGCGGTCGGCGTACTGCGTGATAAGGCCAAGGGCGAGGTCGGCGGCCTCCACGCCCAGGACCCCCATTTCACCCAATTTATTCTGGATGAGCGCTTTGCTATTGACATCGAGAATCTGGTCCTGCAACTGGCCCACCTCGCAATTCTCGAGCGCTGCCAACCGGGCTTTCTGCGCCTCGAGTTGACCTTTTGCGGTCTCCATGGCGAGGCAATAGATTCCAGTCAAGGGCTTCGCCACAAGGCCGACGCCGACGGATTCTGCGTTAAAGGCTTCGGCCCAAAGCTTGGCGCACTCCTCTGTGCCATTGATCACGCCAATCACCCCCTGGATGGTGGCGACTTGGTTGCCGTAGGCGACGTGGAGGTCCCCAATCGTGGCATTGATCTGCGTTTCCTGGCTGCGCCGCCAGAGCTCGGTCTGAATCTCGTTCTGGATTCGTTGGATCTCGGCCTCGTTCTTTAGAATGCCTTGCCGGGCACGGTCGATGCTGCGGTCGATCATCCATATCCCGCCGCCATAGTTGCCGCTGGGATCGCGGTAGGCCTCCGGATCATCGGGATTATCGGGGTCGTTGCCGGGGTCGCTCCCGACAATGTCGAACATCCACTTGCGGTGTTCGAGATTCTGTGTCCGCAGTTCCTCGCTCAATTGATCCTGCGTGACGACGAAGTTGTTGTACTGAGCCCGTGCCGTGAGGAACTTGTCGTAAGCCTGGCCCAGAGGCGAGGTCAAAACCGCCGTATTGTTCTCTCCGTCGAACATGTATTCGAACAACTTGTCGAAGGAGTCAAAGAGGTCCGGCGGTTGGCCTTGGAACGCCTGCACCAGGAAGAGAAAGTCCTCCGGCAGCCCCAGGATATTCGTGTCGCCGTTGAGGAAGTCCCGCACCGTGGCCAGCTCCTCGACGGCCTGTTGCCAACCCATATACGTCACAACCAGCTCCGAATTCGGCGCGACGCTTTCACGCCATCCCGGGACCAAGCCGCCGATATCGTTGAGGAGGGCGTTGTGCCGCGTGACGGTCTCGTCAATCAGCGCGTAGGCCTTGTCGATGTCGTCATTCAAGCGGCGCAGGGCGTAGCGTTTGGCCAGTTCCTTGTTCACTTGCGCGTCATCGCGCAGGACGTCAAACAGCAAGGCCAGGTCTTTGTAGCTGCCTGTGAGGGCCGACGCGCCCGTCGAGCCGCGTTGCGTCACGCGAACGGTGAACCGGTTCTGGCCGGAGATGGCATCGGAGGATTCGATCAGAATCTCGCCGGTCCGCCCTTGGATGCCCGGGTTGGTGTCATAGGCGAAAAGCACCTCGCCGGGGTTCTCGCCCGATTCGCCCGATACGATGGAAAGCCAATCTTGGCCCTGGGTGACTTGGGCGGTCCAGGCAACGGTTCCTTCTCCCACCGGCGTCACCGTGAAGCCCGTGCCAGGGGACCCCTCGGTTGATGCCTCTGCCTGCCCCGTCAGATGGCGGACGAAACGCTGCGATGGACTGACGGCGATGCCGGCCGCGCTGGTTCCGCCCTGGGTGATGGTAACATCGAGAGTCTCGGGAACCGCATTGGACGCGGAAACCTCCACAGCGCCCGTCCGGATTGCCGGTGACGGGTTCTCGGCAATCGAAAGCTCGACGGCCCCGGTTTCGGCATTTACGGACGTTACGCCGATCCATGATTCGGACGAGGTGACGCTTAAATCGGTTAGGTCCGCGGCGTCACGGACAAACAAGAGATCCTGCACCGCGCCGGGCCCCACGGTAATCTCCTGGGGGAAGGCCGCAAGCAAAGGAGCGCTGGTGGATTTCTGCGGGGGCGGGTCCATCTTGGAGTCCCCATAGGAAATGAGGACCGAGTCAGCCTGAGGGTTCGATTCATCGTCGGAACTGACCATTACCATGGAGAAGAAGGCATTGTCTGCGGCGTCCCCCCACCAGGTCATTACGGGGTCCTGCAAGACAGAGCAATACTCATCAACAGCCTGTTTGTGCGGCACATCTGATTTCTTGGTAAGGAAAACATCGTAGAAAACGTCAAATGCAAATTGAAGGCCCGCGTCAAAGCCGTCCTGAAGTAATCCGCAGAAATCGATTTGGTCGAACGGGATTAGAAGCACGTCGAAAACAAAAGGCAACCATATGATGGTGGTGACGACACCGGCGTTTGTGCCGGAAATCGAGCTTTGGTAGAGATCCAGATAGAGATCGGGATTGCGGAAGGTCGTCAGTCCCGGGCAATTCGTCATGCCGACCGTAGCCGTCCAATTCAGCTCTCCAAGTCCCGCGTTCCGGACGTAAATCTGCCTTTCGGCATAGAACAGACCGGTGATTGCATTCGCGAAGTCAAAGTGGTGGAGTAGTATTTTCCCGGGCGAGACCTGGAGAAGAGGCTTGCTGGTTCCGTCTTGGGCCACGGTAATCTTGTACGTCAACCCGTCGGGCATTCCGGACGTGTCCTTCACCTCGATGGACGCGGTGCGGTCCAAGGGCGTCTTGCGATTCGCTGTCACGTCGATTTCGATAGTCTGACTGCCTCCGGGCGCAAGGGGATTTGTGCCGTCCGTCAGCGTCGTGTTCCAGGCGCCACCGGGTTTTCTTATCTTAGCCATCCCGCCTTCGGACAACGTGTCCATCAGGGAGCCTGTGCCCTGCTGCTCTGTCGGGTTTGTCACGGTGGCTTGCCAAGACAAGGCGAACTGCCCATAGTTGCGAATCTGGAATTGCAGCGGAACCCCCGGATCCTTCGAGTCGCCGTTTTCATCCACGTTCAACGCTGTCCTTGTGACATAGAGGAGCGGCGTTCCCGATGTGTCCCCCGGATCGACCGGCTGCGGGTCGCCCGAGACCTCGCCGGTTTGCTCGTCAAATCCGGTAAACGTGGGGGCATACACCGAACGGTACGGCTCCTCGTTCACAAACAAATAATAGCCAAACGGCAGATGGCCGGTGTAGTCAGGATCAATCGTCGTAATGTCGACCCCCATGTCGTTGACCAAGAGTTCCTTGTAGGGGTCCAGGACGCCGGACAGGGCGTCCGCCGCGGCCTCAAAGGCTTCGATCTCGGCATTGATAGGCGAGCCGAAGGGCGAGTCGTCCGAAACGACCGAGGAGAAATTGATCTCGTACGCCTGAACAACTTTGTCCTTGGCCGCCAACTGGCGGCCCAGGGCCCGGTAGTAATAGATGTCGAGCAACAGGTTGCGCAATTCCACATTGGCCGGATCCTGTTGCAGCGCTTCGATGAGCTCCTGAGTAGCTTCGATGGCCCGTTCTTCGTCGGACACCACGCCGTCATCCGGGTTCACCACGTAGTTGTACGTCAGGTGATTGTCAAGCCGTCTCGTGATCTCCCCGACGGTTCCGTCTTCTTTGGACGTCTGTTGTTGGTACAGGGTATTGATGAAGCGGAAGGCGGCGTTGTTGTTCTGCTCGGACGATGCGCCGGCCAGACAGAAAAGTTGGGCATACACATCACTGACCGCATCGCCGACACTGGTCGGGGAAGCCTTCTGGGGCGCGAGGGGCTGGCCGAAGGACGAGGTCTTGAGAACAAAGCGGGGCGCCGGCGCGCTCCAGTCGCCCACGTGACCGTTGAACGCGGCCGCGCCGTTGTCCGACGCCGGCACATCCGGTTGCATGACCGCATTCGGGCTGGGCCATGTGTTCTCGTAAAGGGGACGGTTCCGGACAACGTCCTGGGCCGCTTCGATACCATCCTCGTCGGTCGCGCTGTTATTCCTCGAAACCGGGTCTGCGGCGCCAGCCGGCGGCGCAACGGTGGCCGTGCTGCTGAGCACGCCGGGCGCAGCAGCCGCGTCAACGACGGCGGCCACGGCGTAGGAGAGCGTGTCCCCGTTGGGTATGTCGACCGTGTCGGTGATGTTCCCCATTCCTGATCCCTGGGTCGAGGAGGCCGCGCCCGCGGGAACTGCAATCCAGACAACGTCAGTGAGCGCGCTGCCAAACGTGACGGAAACCGAGGCGGCCATGGCATCGTCGGGGCCATTGTTGCTCACGGCAACGACGTAGACGATGTTCTGTGCGGGAACAACGTAAGTCTCGCCGTTTTCGATTGTCACGGCGAGGTCCGTCACCAAACCGTCCTGGCCTTGTGTGCCAAAAGCCGCGATGAACAGTGCCACGATCAAGGTGCACCCCGCGCTCCGCCACCGGAACGCCCGCCGCTTCTTCACGCGCGCGGAAGTCTTGCGCGCGCGCAGGCAGGTGTCATGTGTCCTGAGATTATCCCGCATCTTGAAGGGTGACCTCCTCGACGATAGCCTCGGAAGGCTGTTTCACCAACGCCACTGTCCCTGTCGATTCCCGTTTCAGATAAGAACGTCTGGGCCACTCCGGACCCAACCGGCTCTGCACCGGCACGAGCGTCTCGGTTACAACGCCCGAAAAGACCGCGTGCGGGTCGTATTGGTATGCTCCCAGGCCCGGGCCTATCTGCATCACGTAGTACCGCGAGCGGTATGTATCAAAGAAGGAGAGACTCTTGTCCACGGGAATAGGGCCGATCTCGACGCGCAACGTCTGCGACCCACTATAGAATGTTGCCTCCCACCCATCCTCGCCGCTACCATTCGGGTCGCCCGGCTCCGGCGCGGGGATAAGCGTTCCGTCGGAAAGAGCGCGCCCCGTGAACGCACCGTCCTCCTGCGTTATCTCCATTCTGAGTGACGCGTATCCACCCCCTTCAGGGAACTGTAGACCGGCCGTCCAAACAGCGTCGTTGTCGTCGATGTACAGGGTATGACTCTGCTGAGCGCCAAGGAAGTAAGACTGCGCGTCCCCGCCCGTGATTAGGAAGGTAACGGTTTCCATGTTCTCGTCGAAGAGGGCATCATCCTGTATCGTAACCGCAATGAACGCCTCGTCGTCACCTGCGCTTACTTGGATGGCGCCCGCGCCCGTGCCCGCGTCATATCCGGAAACGGTGTAGTCTCCCCCTTGGGATTTGGGGCCGTAGGTCGCCGTTCCGCTCAGCGTATAGGAAAGCGTGACGGGCGCCTCAAACTCTTTCGTGAAGACCAACCGAATGCCGATGGCGCCGACGTCCTCGCAAGCGTTGGTGTCCGGCTCCGCGAAGGAGACGCTCGGAACGACCTCGGCGTTGTGCACCTTGTGATAAGCGAGGTCGGCGACGTCAACGACCCCGTCCCGATTCAGGTCGAACGAATTCAGCTCCTCAGCCGAGAACGGCCGACGCCCGAGGATGGCGTCCGTAATGTTTTGCTCCGTGATCGCTTGCGTCTGACCGAATGCGCTTCCGGAGAGCACGGTGAGAAGAAACACGACGAGTTTCCTTCGAGCCGCGACGCCCCTCCCTTCTGTGGTCCGCCCCGAGACCGAGGGCCAACTCCCAAACGACAAAAAACCTGAACTCCGAGCGCCTAACCGAAATAAACCAACGCCTACCATCGCACTCTCCTGTGTTGACTAACGGGATTTTACACACAAACAGCGGTTATGTCAACGGGCAGGCCGCATCCAGTATTTCCCGCACAAATAGAATGGAATTGGCGCGAGTAGTGCGATTCTTGTCAAAACATCCCTCTTCAGCCTTTCCTTTTCCGAGACAATGTGTTATCCTTATGGCATGAGTTTCGGCACAGGCAACTGGGCGGCCGTGGCGGCGGCGGTTGTGTCTCCAGGAGAAGTGTTGGACGCTCGGGAACGGGAGGGTCTTCCATGCCAAGAGTTTGGGCCATCTTCGCCACTTTTTTGGTCTTAGCGTTTATAGTCGGCGTGAGTGCATCCGCTCAAGTGGTACCGGGAACGGGTTCCTTGCTGGCGCTCGTCATTTCCGCGGATACGAATCAAGACGGTCATCTCTCGTTTGAGGAAGTCCAGGCCGCGATGCCTCGCATCAGCCAAACTGTGTTCGCGTACATGGATGTCACGGGGGACGGGTTCATCTCGCTGGCCGACTTGGTGGCTTCGCCCATAGTGGGGCAGGTTTCAGTGGTTGCCCAGGTCATCGCTTTGGCGGATGCAGACTATGACGGGCAGGTCACACTGGACGATATCAGGGCTGTCTATCCGGCGCTTCCGGAGGCTGACTTTCAACTCCTGGACATCAACGGCGACGGCGTAGTCTCACAGAGTGACATCCGTTCGGAAGACCCGGATGACCCTAGTGACCCGCAGAATCCGGAAGATCCTGAAAACCCTGAAAACCCCGAGGACCCTACACATCCTCCTGATCCCGCCACCGATCCGCCGATGCCTCCCGAACCACAGTTCCCGCCCCTGCCGGCCCCGCTCGATACCGTCGTGGACTGGCTGGATCAGTATGCTCCGGTCATCGCGGCTCACGGCGTCGTGACCTGGGTGGAACTCGAGGGCGGTTTCTACGGCATCGTGACGGAGGACGGAGAACAGTATGACCCGGTGAATCTGCCCGGGTCGCTTCAAGTTGAGGGGCTTGTGATCTCCTTCGTGGGTGTTTCCCTGACTGAACTCGATGGGGGCGACATAGACAGCGCAGACCGCCGGTCTGACCCTGCCGGCGTTCTCCTGCCTGAAGTCGGCAGCGTCCATATGTGGGGCATGCTCATCCGTCTGGTTGCGGTAGACTTGAACAACGACGGCATGATCGACCTCGGAGAGTTGATACTGGACACGCCGCCTTCCCCGTCGGACCCGCCGATGCCACCGTGCATCCCCGTGGACCGGCTTGTGGAGTTGTTCCATCGCCTGGATGCCGACGATAGCGGGGGCATCTCCCTCGACGAACTCCGCACGCTGATTCCGGACATGCCCGAAGCACTGTTCGTTGTGTTTGACCCGAACGGCGACGGTATGATCGATGCCGCCGAGGCGGAACAACTCGTGGTGAACCTGCCGTTCTCCCTGGCGCCCGCGCTCGAGTATGTCGATACCGACGGCGACCAAGCCATCTCGTTCGAGGAGGCCGTCGCGGTCGTGCCCGAACTCAGTCCCGATGTCTTCCAGGCGCTCGACCGCAACGGGGACGGCGTGATCAGCGCCGACGACCCGTTCTGCTTCGAGTCTCCGCCGATGCCGCCGTGCATCCCCGTGAACGGGCTAGTGGACCTATTCCATCGCCTGGATGCCGACGATAGCGGGAGCATCTCCCTCGACGAACTCCGCACGCTGATTCCAGACATGCCCGAAGCACTGTTCGTTGTGTTTGACCCGAACGGCGACGGCGTGATCGATGCCGCCGAGGCGGAACAACTGGTAGTGAACCTGCCGTTCTCCCTAGCGCCCGCGCTGGAGTACGTCGATACCAACGGCGACCAAGCCATCTCGTTCGAGGAGGCCGTCGCGGTCATGCCTGAACTCAGCCCCGATGTCTTCCAGGCGCTCGACCGCAACGGCGATGGCGTGATCAGCGCGGAGGACGCGTTCTGCTTTCAGCCTCCGCCGACGCCGCCCGACCCCGGCACGTTCCCAATCGAATGGTTCGAAGCAACCGATACCAACGAGGACGGCGTCCTCTCCTACGACGAGGTTGCGGCCCGCGTGCCTGGCTTTTCGTCGGAGCTATTTGACTTAGCGGACTTCAACGACGACGGCGTACTCAACCTCGACGAGATCGTCGCGGTCGTATATAATCCCGGCCGCGCGCTGGAAGCGCTGCTTGACCTTGCCGACGCGGACGACGACGGCGCGCTTTCCTTGGCTGAAATCCAGACGTTGATTCCGGAATTCCCGGAAGACCTGTTTGAAATGCTGGATCGAAATGAAGATGACCTTCTTTCACCGGTCGACCTTACCTCAGAGCCGCCGGAGGACTGGCCCAGACCGCCCGTGGACGCCGGACCGGTGGAGCTCCTGCTGTGGCTGCTCCGGGTTGCGGACGCCGACCACGATGGAACGGTTACGCAGGAAGAGGCCCTGGTTCTATTCCCCGATGCCTCCTTGGATGTGTTCGCCGATCTGGACCGCAACCAAGACGGCGTGTTGTCGCTGGACGATCTTCCCGAACCGCCTGTTCCGGACATGCGTATTCTTGAGATTCTCGAACTGGCGGACGCCGACGGCGACGGGGTGGTGACGCTGGACGAGCTTCTGGCCGTCCTTCCGGACCTCGCCGAAGCCCGCTTCAACGAGTTGGACACGAACGACGACGGCGTGCTCTCGCGCGACGACCTCCCGGGGCCGCCGCCCGAAGACTCGAACGCGCGTCTGCTGTACCTGTTGCGCGAAGCCGATGCCGACCAGGACGGCATCGTAACGTGGGAAGAAGTGTTGGCTTTCCTGCCCGAGTTTACGCAGAACGCATTTGCGTTTCTGGACCGCAACGGGGATGGCGAGCTTTCTTCGGACGACCTTCTCACGGGCCCGCCGCCCGGATTGCGCGAACGACTGCTCCGGTTGCTGCGGTATGCCGACCAGAACAACGATGGCGTGGTTACCACGCGTGAGCTTGGCGAGCTTGTCCCCGAGTTAACTTTAGGCGAGTTTAACCGCTTGGACAGCAACGGGGACAGCGTCCTCAGCAGCGCCGACTTGCCCCCGTCGGATATCGAACCCGTCGAGAGATTGCTGCATGTTCTTAACGACGCCGATATAGATGGTGACGGCGTAGTCACGTTTGAAGAAGTGGCGGCTGTTATACCGGACCTGACGCCGGAACAGTTTGCCCAACTCGACCTTAACGGCGACGGCGTGCTCAGCCGCGACGATGTGGCCGCAGCCACTAACGCGGAAGACGGCAGCGTGAGCCACCTCATTAGTCTGCTTGCCGAAGCAGACACGGACGGCAGCCAAGACGTGACGTTTGAAGAACTGGCAGTCTTGGCGCCTGATTTGTCCCAGGAAACCTTCAGCGATCTGGACAGTGACGGAGACGGCGTCATCTCGCCCGGTGACATCCCCGAACCCGTCCGCGATCCCCGCGACCAGTTCTTGGAGTGGCTTCGCGAAGCGGACAATGACCCGGCCGACGCACAAGTCAGCTATGAGGAACTCTCGGCGGTGCTGCCCGACTTAACCGCCGAACTGTTCGATGTTCTGGACGCCGATGATGACGACGTGCTGACGCTTGCCGACCTGCCGGCGCTGCCGATACCAATCGAGGATTCGTCACGCCTCAGACTCGTGCAGACACTCGTCAGCGCCGACGCAAACGAGGATGGCGTGCTCTCCTTTGACGAGGTTGCGGGGGCGTTTCCCGATGCCCCTGCCGAATTGCTTTCCCGCATCGACGTCAACGACGACTGGGTCTTGACGCGCACTGAGATCATGGCCGCTCTGTCCCAATCCGAGGTAAGCGGCGGCGCGCTCGTTGAACCGTCCGACATCGATGCCGACGGCAGTATGACCGCGGCGGACATTCAGATCGCCGTCAACCACGTCCTTGGAAGCCTTGGTTCCGTGCTGCCGCCCGACGTCAATGGCGACGGATACGTCAACGCGACCGATATCCAGCTCATCGTAAACGCACTGCTCGGTCGGGTCTAGCCTGAGTTTACGTCTTGGGCGGGTTCCGTAACAACGTGCGGCGTGTAAATCATTGGGGGTGTAACGCTTAGCCTTCTTCGTCTTTGTATTACCCTTCTTTATCAGCCCAACAGTGTGTTGGATGATGTCAAGTAATCGGGATGAATGCATTTTGCTCTTGACTTTCGGCCCGCGATGTATTACCCTACTCGAAGGGGAAAGGAGGCGCTATGGCCACCATTACGCA
>Ga0315277_10012725_pt1 | contig 10533 bp, 7 predicted proteins | sample YL17G05_15_MG_FD_203695 | JGI IMG/M metagenome (GOLD analysis project Ga0315277, IMG submission 203695) | Sediment microbial communities from Yellowstone Lake, YNP, Wyoming, USA - YL17G05_15 | ecosystem: Environmental > Aquatic > Freshwater > Lake > Sediment | place: USA: Wyoming | collected... | reverse complement strand
GCGCCTTCGGGGCTCCTGCGCAAGGACATGACGCCGAAACCGCTCTACGACTGGCTCGTCGACGCGTTCTGCCCCGCGGGTCGCTGGAGCACTGACCAACGCGTCATTGCCGACGAGAACGGCCGCGCCGGGGCGCGCTGCTTCTTCGGCGACTACGAGGTCACCGGCAGGACGCCGTCAGGCGACCGCCTTCGCGGGAGTTTCAGGCTGAGCCGCGCGGGTGCGCGCGAGGTCGAGGTGTTGATGGCCTGACTCGCACTTTCGGGCGCCGGCTTTGACAGAAGGAGAGTTTCTATGCGCGTGAACCAGACCCAGCGCGCCGGAGTGCACTTTCGAGTCCTCCGCGACGACCAGTGCGAGCAAATAGCCCTGGCGGCTATCGAGGTCCTCGGGCGCGTCGGAGCGCGTTTTTACGAGCCGCAGGCCGTCGAAATCCTCCGAAAGGCCGGCTGCGAGGTAACCGACGGATATATCGTCCGGTTTCCATCGGCGCTTATTCGGCAGGCTCTCGGCACCGTGCCGGGCCGATTTACCCTTTACACGCGCGCCGGAAAGCCGGCCATCATGGTCGAGCCGAATCGCGCTTACTTCGGCCCGGGACCCACCTGCTGCTACTTTGTTGACCCGCAAACGCGCGTGCGCCGCCTTTTCGTGAAACATGACGCCGCGCTTGTCGCGCGGGTGTGCGACGCCCTGCCCAATATCGACTACGTCATGTCCCTTGGCAGCGTAAGCGACGTGCCGCAGGACGCGGCCGACGTGCACGAGTTCGACGCGATGGTGCGGGAGACCGACAAGCCGATAATGACCTGGGCCTTCAGCCGCAAGTCGCTCGTGCTCCTGCACCGGATGTGCGCCGAGGTCAAGGGCTCCGAAGAGGCGTACGCGCGCGAGCCTTTCATGATTCACTACGGCGAGCCGAGTTCTCCGCTCAAGCACTCGGCCGATGCCGTCCAGAAACTCGTCTTCTGCGCCGAGCGCGGCATTCCGCTCGTATACGCGCCGTGTCCCATCGCCGGCGGGACGGCGCCGACGACTCTCGCGGGCGTACTTGTTCAGGACCTGGCCGAAACCCTCGGCGGCGTGGTTCTGAGCCAGCTTATTCGGCCCGGCACGCCGATCGTGGTCGGCGGCGTCGTGTCGATCCTCGACATGCGCACGACGATCCTCTCCTACGGCGCGCCCGAACTGTCGCTTCTCTCGGCTGCCGCGGCCGAAGTCGCCGCCAGCCTCGGCTTGCCCATGTTCAGCACGGCCGGCTGCACCGACTCCAAGTGCCTCGACGAGCAGGCCGCCGCCGAGGCCATGATGTCCATCACTTTCGCCGCCCTGAGCGGCGCAAACTTCGTCCACGACGTCGGCTACATCGAGTCCGCCATGACCGGCTCCCTCGAACAACTCGTCATGTGCGACGAACTCATCGGCATGGCGCGCCATGTCGCCCGCGGCATTCGCGTGGACGACGAAACGTTGGCGGTTGGCGTTATCGCCGACGCGGTAGAGGCAGGCGACTTCCTCACTCACGAGCATACCGCCCGGCACTTCCGGGAGGAATTCTACTTCCCCCGGCTCATGGACAGGCGCCGTTTCGGCGAGTGGGCCGCCTCCGGCCGGGAAACGATGGGCGACCGGGTTCGCGCGATGCTCGCGCTGATCCTCAAAAAGCATCGCGCCCCTGCGCTTCCCGCCGGCGTCCGGAAGAAACTTGACGAAATCGTGCGCGCGTGACCCTCCGAGCGCCCGGCCGGCGCGGGCGTGTCACAATTGCCCCGCGCCCGGCCGTCCCCGCCGGCGAGGCCACTTGCATTGACTCAAGCGTTTTCCCGGTGTACAATTCCCCTTTAGTCCTACCACGGTGGCCCCATCGTCTAGCGGTTAGGACACAGGGTTTTCAACCCTGCAACAGGGGTTCGATTCCCCTTGGGGTCACCACTTTATTCCCGTGTCAGCCTATCTGCGCCTCGGCTTTGCCGGGGCCGAGCGGCCGTCGCGTCGGCTTCAAGCGTCTCCGCTTGTCCTTCGCGAAACCCGCGTCTCGTCTCAAGCGTGCACTGGGATGCTTTCTTTCTTTTTTTCGCGGTGGCGCTCTGAAGGGCTTGACATTGCGCCGAGCCGCTGGTACTTAAGATGCGCAGTCGAGGTCGGGAGCGCCGTCTGGCGCGCACAGCCCATGTACGCCACATCAGTTGCGACAAGGTCGGGGTTCGCGAGGCATGTACTGGCTCAGCAAGAGCATTCACCAGTTGAGGAGGTTCCGCAGGAGGTCCCTGGTACTGCTGGCCGTCCTCGGTCCCGGCATCATCACCATGGTGGCCGACAACGACGCGGGGGGCATCTCCACTTATTCCGTCACCGGCGCCCAGTACGGCTTTAGCCTCCTCTGGGTGTTCTTCATCCTCATCCCCATGGCGTACTTCGTTCAGGAAATGACCGTGCGCCTCGGCGCCGTCACCAAGCGCGGCCACGCGGAAGCCATCTTCGACGCCTTCGGACCGTTCTGGGGCTGGTTTTCGCTCTTCGACCTCGCCGTCGTTAACTGGCTTACCCTCGTCACCGAGTACATCGGCATGACCGCGGCGATGCAGCTCTTCGGCATCCCCTCCGCGGTGACGTACGTCGCGGTTACGGCCATCCTTGTCGCGGTCGTAGTCACCGGCAAGTACTGGACGTTTGAGAAGATCGTGCTCTTTTTCTGCCTCTTCAACCTCGTCTACATACCCGCCGCTCTCTGGGGCATGAAAACCCCTGCCGCGCCGGGCTGGGGCAAGGTCCTCGAAGGCTTCTACCACCCCGCGATCATCGGCGGCCTCACCGCTAACCTCATCTTCATCATCATGGCGAACATCGGAACCACCATCACCCCGTGGCAGATCTTCTTCCAGCAGTCAGCCGTCGTCGACAAAGGGCTCGAGATGCGCGACATCAAGTTCGGCAAGGTCGACACCTTCCTCGGGTCCCTCACCACCTGCGTCGTGGCGATTTTCATAATCATCGCCACCGGCGCGGTCTTCTTCTATCACAACCCCCCCATAGTCGTCCAGGACGCCAGGGAAACCGCCGAGGCGCTCGTCCCGCTTCTGCCGGGAAATGAGGGGCAGTGGGCCAAGAGACTCTTCGCGATCGGCCTCTTTGACGCGGGCTTCCTCGGCGCGATATGCATAAGCCTCTCGACCTCGTGGGCGGTAGGGGAGGTCTTCGGCTGGGCGCACTCGCTCAACAAGAGCGTCAGGGATGCCCCCTGGTTCTACGTGATTTATATCGTATGCCTGGTGACGTCCGGAGTCATCGTCCTCATCCCCCGCGCGCCGCTCATCACGATAACCATGTTCGTGCAAGTCGTCGCCGTGACCCTATTGCCCGCGGCACTGGTCTTCCTCATACTTCTGTTGAATGACAAGGCCACGATGGGGAAGTTCGTGAACACCCGCTGGGAGAACTTCGCCAACTGGGCGATTGCCGCGTTCGTCATAACGATCTCGACGCTCTTCGGGATAACGATCCTCTTCCCGAGGCTTCTCAAGTCAGGCTGATGGGAGATTGCCGGAATGCCGAGCGCAACCAATAACGTGCCGCGCGCGCCAAGTCCTCCCCACGAGGTGAAGGACGTTCGTTTTTACTACTTCTCCCAGCTGCAGGACCGCCGCGTCTGCGCCGGGAAAATAAAGGACCGCATTGGAAAACTGACCGACCTCGTCTTCAAACTGAGCGAGCCCTACCCCGAGGCCGCCGGCATCTACATCGAGCACGGCTGGGGCAAGCCCACGACCTTCGTCCCCTGGGACAAGCTCGTCAAGATAGAGGACGACGCCGTCTTCGTACAGCCGGCCCCCGAAGGAGGCTACCCGCCTTTTGTCGACCAGCCCGGCTGGATCCTCGTCGACGACCACCTCATCGGCAAGACCATCCTCGACATGGACGGGCGCCGCATCGAGGTGGTGAACGACGTCCAGATGATGGAGTCCAAGGGCCGCATGATCATCGTCCACGTCGACATCTCCTTCCGCGGGTTCTTGAGAAGGTGGGGCCTCGGGCGCTTGAGCCTCGTCAGGGAGCGCCTCATATCCTGGAAGTACGTCCAGCCGCTGTCGCTGGAGGACGCGGCGGCCACCGACACCGTCTCCCTCTCCATCGCCCGCAAGCAGATTAAGGACCTCCCCGGCGAGGACCTCGCCGACGCCCTGGAGGAACTCTCCGGCGAGGAGCAGGAGGCCTTCTTCTCCGCCCTCGACTCCGAAAAGGCCGCCGAGACCCTCGTCGAGGCCGAGCCGCGCGCCAAGCGCCAGCTCATAGCGAACCTCCGCCAGGAGCGCGCGCGCAACATCTTCTCCGAAATGTCCGCCCCGCAGATTGCCGACCTCTTTTCCGTCCTTCCGCACGAGCACATCGCCGAGTTCTCGGCGCTTTTGCCCAAGGACAAGGCCAGGCGCGTCAACGCCATAGTCTCCCAGATGGAGGTCACCGCGCGGTCGCTCATGTCTTCGGACTACGTTTCCCTCCCCAAGGAGACGAGGGTCGGCGACGCCGTCGCCGCACTTAAGGGCTCCGGCCACGACCCCGAGAACATCTCCTACGTCTACGTCGTCGGCCCCGACAAGACGCTTCTGGGCGTCGTCGACGTGCGCGACCTCGTCCTCGCCGACGACAACCTCGTCCTCAGCGACGTGATGGTGGCCCCGGTGGTTTCCGCCGAAGAGGACGACCTTCGCGAAGACCTCGCGGAGCTCTTCGTCAAGTACCACTTCAGGATGATCCCCGTCGTCGACTGCCAGGACCACATGCTCGGCGTCATCAAGGATAACGACATCATGAAGGGCCTCGTGGCGAGGCCCAAGTAGCGAGGTGACGGATGCCGCGCCTGCAGATGACAAGGACCGTGAAAATCGCGCTCTTCGTGCTGCGCGTTTACCTCATAGTGATGCTCGTCCTCATTGCGGTGAAGTTCGTCCTGAGCGTAACCGGCCGCGGCGCCGCGCCTACCGGCGACCCTCCCAGGGCCGAGCGTTCGCGCTGAGGGGCCCTGCGCCCCCGCGCGCCCGGCCGCGCCGCCCGGATTCTTGACTCGCCCCGGTCTCTTCCTACACTGTTCTTAAGCGCCGTTCGTCCGTACCACACCCCGCTTTAGCATCCTCTCGTGAAAGGTCGGGCGCAGATGTCACAGTTCCAGGACCAGCCGAAGCCGCCCGTAGCCGGGCGGCTGAAGACGTTTTTTATCGGAGGCGCGCGCAGCCCCTCCGACCACTCCGTATTTCGCCAGATATCGCTTATAGCCTTCTTCGCCTGGGTCGGCCTGGGCGCCGACGGCCTTTCCTCGTCCTGTTACGGCCCTCAGGAGGCGTTTCTCGCGCTTCGCAACCACCCCTATCTGGGGCTTTTCGTCGCCTTCGGCACCGCCGTCACGATCTTCGTAATCAGCGCCAGTTACTCCCAGATAATCGAGCTCTTCCCCACCGGCGGCGGCGGTTACCTCGTCGCAAGCAAGCTCCTTAGCCCCAACCTGGGCATGATTTCGGGGTGCGCGCTTCTCATCGACTATGTCCTCACCATTTCCGTATCCATCGCAAGCGGCGCCGACGCCGTCTTCAGTTTTCTTCCCACCGAGTGGTACTCGTACAAGCTCACGCTGGCCGTCCTCGGCGTAGCGCTTCTTACGCTGCTCAACCTGCGCGGCGTGAAGGAATCGGTCATCCCCCTCGTGCCGATCTTCGTTGTTTTCCTCCTGACTCACGCCTTTGCGATACTCTACACTGTCCTTGTGCACGCCTCCAGCGTCCCCGACATCTACCGGGCGACCGCGGCCGACGTCCGCTCCGCCCGGATGGAACTGGGAGCCGTCGGGATGCTCATACTCGTCCTGCGCTCCTACAGCATGGGGGCGGGCACGTTTACCGGGATCGAGGCCGTCTCCAACGGCCTTCCGGTGCTTCGCGAGCCCAAGGTGCGCACCGCCAAGCGCACGATGCTCTACATGGCCCTGTCCCTGTCCCTCACGGCGTTGGGCCTGATGGTTTCGTACGTCCTCTTCGATGCCCACGGCGAACGCGGCAAGACGCTCAACGCCGTTCTCTTCGAGCACATAACCGTCACATGGGCGGGCTGGAGCGGCGATGCCTTCGTGTGGGCCACACTCGTGTCGGAAGCCGCGATACTCTTTGTCGCGGCGCAGACGGGTTTTCTCGACGGCCCACGCGTGATGTCCAACATGGCGCTTGACCGCTGGCTGCCGACGCGCTTCGCGACGCTTTCCGACCGCCTCGTCACCCAGAACGGCATCCTGTTCATGGGCTTCGCCGCGCTTGTCATCATGGTCTTCACCCGCGGCAGGGTAGGGGTGCTCGTCGTCCTTTACAGCATCAACGTGTTCATAACGTTCGTCCTGTCCCAGTCCGGCATGGTCCGGCACTGGTGGGGCGCGCGCGGCTCGCTCAGGCGCTGGTGGTGGAAGCTCTCGATAAACGGCGTCGGCCTCGTAACCTGTGTCTTCATCCTGCTTTCGATAACGATCGTGAAGTTCCATCAGGGCGGCTGGGTGACCCTCCTCATCACCGGCGCCCTCGTGGCGGGGGCGGTCGCGATCAAGCGTCATTACGCGCGCTCGGAGAAACTCCTCGGGAGGCTCGACGGCCTCATCCGCGGCGCCGAAGGCCTCCTGGCTTCGGGGAAACGGAGCGGCGGCCTGCAGCCGCCGCAGTTCGACCCTGACGCCAAGACCGCCGTCATCCTCGTCAGCGGCTTCAACGGCCTCGGCCTTCATTCGTTCTTCAGCATCAGGAGCCTCTTCGGCGACACCTTCAAGAACTTCGCGTTCGTCCAGGTCGGCCTCATCGACGCCGGCAACTTCAAGGGCGCGCGCGAGGTTGATAACCTCAACGCCCACATCGATGCCGACGTGGCCCGCTACGTCGAATACGCCAAGCTCAACGGCTGCTACGCCGAAGGCTTCCATTCCATCGGCGTCGACATCGTAGAGGAAATGATGAACCTCACGCCCAAAATCCAGGAGCGCTTCCCCCAGACAGTGTTCTTCGGCGGCCAGATCGTCTTTCCGGAAGAGACAATCTGGACGAGATGGCTTCACAACTACGTCGTCTTCGCCGTCCAGAGGAAACTCTATCGCCAGGGCGTGCCCTTCGTCATCCTCCCCGTCCGGCTGTAGCCGCGTCGATAGAGTTCTGCGGGTCTGCCGTGTCAGACGAAATGTCCGCCCGCGAGGACGACGAGATTGTAAAACGCGTGGGCGGCTACGGGCGCAGCAAGCAACTTCGCCCTCTCGAAACTCACTGCGGCCGCGACCCCCAAGACGAAGACCGGTATCACGGAAATCGGGGGATGAACGAGGGCGAAAATCGCGCTGCTGGCGGCCGCGGCTGCCAGAGGCCCCGCCGACCGGCGCAGGCCCTTGAAGACAAGCCCCCTGAAGATGTACTCCTCGAATACCGGGACGAGCGTGACCAGTATGGCCGCCACCCATATGCCGGCCAGGGGGTCCATTACCGTAAGGTCCGTCGCCGCTTTCCTCTTGAGCTCTCGAAGCCACGGGATGTGTTCCGCGACGAAAAGATACGCAAGCCCGAATGCGCCCGCCGCCGCTCCCCACGTAAGCCCCGTCATTACCGCCTTACCCTTCGACACCCATTCGTCGTAACGCCCCCGCAGCCCAAGGTCGAGAGCAAGGTCTTCCGTGCCCCTCAACGCGAACGCCGCCAGGCTCGCCAGCCCCACGACGGTGGCGCTCCCGGCGTACGACAATGCCACCTGCACTCCAAAGGGCATCTGGGTGCCAAGCGCCAGGACCAGCCGAAATAACCCCTGTACTGCGAAAAAAGCGAAGACGGTTGTCAGTCCGTCGGCCAGTGACACGCGCGGCCTCGGCGTGTCGGCAGGGTCGAGGAGATACGGCAGCCTGTCGGCGAGTTTCTGCCACACCGCGTATGCCACGAGGCCAAATAGCGCAAGATGGGTCGCCTTCTGCCACGGGTCGTCCGTGTAAATCCCGAAACTGTACGCGCCTAAAAGGAACATGCCCAGGAGACCCGTACCCGCGCTCACTGGGCGTCCGCTCGTCTGCCGCGCGGCGGCGCCTCTTGTCGAAGACATGCCCACTATCAGTATGGCGTAGATGAACACCCCTGCCAGCACCATCACGACGTTCGCCGCGTCGATGTACCTGAACGACTTATGCCTCCCGAATAACACCATGACTGCCACGGCGTAGGCCGAGCCGACCGCGCACCAGAGCAGCGCCTTCTGGAAGATGATGTCCGTCAATTTCCGCGGAAAAGTGTATATGAGCCAAAGGGCCGGCCCTTCGGCCATAAGCGCCTTCGAACCGCCCAGAATGACGACGTAGGAAGCGACCCCGTAGGCGAGCATCGCCGTGTAGCGGAAATCAGAACCGTTCCCGGCCAAGCCCCTGCCCATGTTGAAAAGTTGCGGGATCGAGACGACTAGCGGGATTACCAGAGTCTGCACGAGGAAGTTCCTATCGCGGCGGAGAAGCGTCAAATCCTTCCCGACTATCCCCCGCAAGAATCCTCTCTTGCGCGCCGGACCCGCGGCGGCGGTGCGCCGGCCCTTATAAGGAGCGGTTTCGTTCGTCAGGCCGCCCTCCGTGTACTTCTCGGCGTAGCCCATTGCCTTTCGAGGCAGGTAGACCGCCAGGAAGACCATCACGGCCAGGGCCGCGATGGCTACGGCGCCTCCCTTCGCCAAGAGGATAGGCGTGCACCACGGGACGAACATAAGTATGAGGTAAAGGGGGCCGGTCTCTTTGAGAACGCTCCTTGTGCCTATGAACACGCCCAGGCCGATTGCGGCAAAGGTGAGCACCATGCCCAGCAGAGAGCACAACGCCTGCAAGTTCTTAAGCCGGCTCAGCGGCTGAGTCGCGCGCCACCTCACTTCAATCGCGACCGTAAGCAGTCCGAGGAAAAGCACAAGGTACGCGGACGACGCCAAAGCCATCGGTATGGCGAGCCACGAATACCCGGCTGACCAGTAAGTTGCGATGAAGAGCGGCAGGTAAACCAGCCACGCAAGGGGATTCACAATCATGTAGCCGAAAGCCTTGCCCAGGTAGATGGCCCTCGTCGACACCGGGAAAGTGAAGAGCCACTCGACGTCCCATTCCACCCTGCCGAGGTCCTGCTGCGCCATGGCAAGGTTTGCGAAGATGAGCGGCACAAACACCAGCAGCAGCAGCGTGCCAATCGCAAGTATCATCGGCCCCTGGTAAGGTTCCGGCGGCCACAGCTCCCCTCTCGGCAGGAATTCGTAAGAATAGACCGTCCCAAGGTTGTGCCCCACGGTGTCCAGGTACATTGAAGCCATCAACACGCCTATAAACGTGAAGAACGAGAACATGAAAAGCAGGAGTGCGGTGTTCCAGACGAAACTCCGGTTGACCGAATCGAAGGACGTCCGCTTTTTCGGACCGCGCCTCGTGCTGCCCGCCCGCCCCAGAAGTTTGTTACGCACCGCCGCCCACGCGATGGTGCGCAGGAATCGCAGTGTCCCTGGAGGCTTGGGGCGCGTCGCTGTCACTTTTGTGAGTCCTCGTCCGACGGCTTCTGCGCGACCGCGAAGAATATCTCCTCCAACGTTGCGTCTGCCTCGCGTCCGGCACGCAGTTCCTCCAGGCGCCCGACCGCGGCGAGTTTCCCCTTGGACAGAATCCCGACGCGTGTCGAGACTCTCTCCGCTTGGTCCAGAAGATGCGTGCTGAAGAAGATGGACTTGCCCTCGCCCGCCTTCTCGAGGATCAATTCCTGCACCGTCCGCGTCCCAAACGGGTCCAGGCCGTACGTCGGTTCGTCGAGGATAAGGAGGTCCGGATCGTGAAGAAGCGCCGTGACGAGCGCAAGCCGTTTCTTCATCCCCCTTGAGTAGTTTATCGTGTACTCGTCGAGCGCGTCCGTGAGATCGAAACGCGCCACCAGCGGCGCGTACCGCCGCTCTATCTCGCCCTTCGTGAAGCCGTGCATCTCGCCGACGAAGCGGATTACCTCCCTGCCCGTGAGGTAGTCGTAGAAAACCGGGTCATCCGGCAGGTACCCGATGTACCGCTTCACCTCGGCCCTGTCCGCGAAACAGTCGAACCCTCTGATGCGCGCCGTGCCGGCTGTCGGATGAAGTATCCCCATCAGCATCCGAATCGTGGTCGTCTTGCCGGCCCCGTTGGGCCCGAGAAGCGCGAATATCTCCCCCTCGCGAACGTCGAAACTGAGCTCCTTTACGGCTTCGAATTCCCCATAGCGCTTGGTCAGGTTCTCGACCGCGACGATCGGTTCCGCCATGAGTCCCGTCCCCTTATCTGGAAAGCGGTGCGGCAAGCCACCTTGTGCACAACCGTCCCTTGAAGTCCGAACCCACGTTATTCTCTATGACCCCGGCCCTCGCCAGACCCCTCCGCCGAAGGTCGTCACCACGATCTTCGAGTGGTCCGCAGGGTCGAAGGTCACCCTGTGCACCGACGCAAACGGCAGCCCCTCGACGAGTCTCCACGTCGCGCCCGCGTCCTTCGACACCCAGAGCCCG
>Ga0315277_10012722_pt1 | contig 10536 bp, 9 predicted proteins | sample YL17G05_15_MG_FD_203695 | JGI IMG/M metagenome (GOLD analysis project Ga0315277, IMG submission 203695) | Sediment microbial communities from Yellowstone Lake, YNP, Wyoming, USA - YL17G05_15 | ecosystem: Environmental > Aquatic > Freshwater > Lake > Sediment | place: USA: Wyoming | collected... | reverse complement strand
ACACCCCTTTGATTATAGATGAATGGAACTATGACACTAATGCTAATATCTTGCCGGAGAGAAAAGAAAAATCTTACATCTCAGCCAGTTACATACCCAGCCGCATAAAGCAAATGTATGAAGCAGGCATTAATTATCAACTCTATTTCTGTCTGGAGGATTTCCAGGACAATAAAGAGGGCATAGTAAGGAATGTGGGCATCTTTGGTTTTGATTCAGAGGCCTTCGAATACAAGGGCGCACCAAAGTCTGTATACAATGTCTTTAGGATGCTCTCTAATTTAGGAAATAATATGTTCAGCGCTCCTTTAAAACCCAATGATGAATTTGTGGATGTGATTGCCACAAAAACACAAGACCGTATTGCCCTCCTCATTTATAATTATACCGACCCCGAGATAGCCAGGAATTATTTATCCCGTAACATTGCCAGCCTTAACGGAGCGGAACGCAAGGTTCTCCTTAATATTATCACCTCCGGCAGGCTGGAAAAGATCCTATCTCATAGTATAGAAATTTCCAAAATACGCGCGAGCAAGAGGCTAAAGACACTATTAACGAGGGCAAAGGAATTAAACGATAGGGCCGAAAAATTTAAGTCTGGCACGCGTAACATAAATATGAGTATCAAGAATATAAAAGGAAATTATTCATACCAAAAATACAAGATAGATTCATCCTGTAGCATAAACTGTGCATTTGACGTGCTTGAGGAAAAAGAACTAAACTTATCTGACGCCTATCAAGAAACTTTAACCCTGAATCCTTATTCAGTTAATATGATTATATTAAGCAAGAAACAACCTGCCGAACCCGAAAATACTGCTGGCGCAACAGGTGAGCAGCCGGCAGCCCAAAATATAGAAAAGACGAGTAGCAGCACTAATCCTGAAGAAAAAGCTCCATAAGATTAAAAATATGTCCAAGACTACGCCGGATCTCTTTGCATCGCAAACAGACCATAAGCAAGACAAGCGTGTTTATGCTGTTTCCGAGATTACGCAAGACATCAAATTAATACTGGAAAACACCTTCGGTGAAGTTTGGGTGGAAGGAGAGGTTTCCAACTTTAAGGCCTATCCCTCAGGCCACTTTTATTTTACGCTAAAGGATGAAGGTGCGGTGTTGGCAGCAGCAATGTTTAAGAACGCAAATAAGGACGTTAAATTTAAAATCGAAGACGGCCTCAAGGTAATATGTTTCGGCAGAATAGAGGTTTACGCCCCGCGCGGACAATACCAGTTAATTGTAGAAAAGATTGAACCAAAAGGCATAGGCGCGCAACAGTTAGCCTTTGAACAACTGAAGAATAAGTTATTCAAAGAGGGATTGTTTGACCAAAAACATAAAAAAGAGCTTCCTCTCATGCCTTTTTGCGCAGGGTTAGTTACTTCCAGCGCCGGAGCAGTGGTCCGTGATATATTGCAGATACTAAAAAAAGGCGCTCCCTGCGTAGATGTTGTTATCCGCGGGGTAAGGGTTCAAGGAGAGCATGCCGGAAGAGAGATAGCCGAGGCTGTGAATGACTTTAATCAATTTTCCCGCCAGACGAATAAGGGTGAGGGCGGGATCCCGCAAAATGCGGGAAAACAGGTGGATGTAATTATAATATGCAGGGGTGGAGGAAGCGCCGAAGACCTCTGGTCATTTAATGAGGAGATAGTCGCCAGGGCCATATACAATTCAAAAATACCTACTATTTCAGCAGTGGGACACCAGATAAACGTGACTATTTCTGATCTGGTTGCCGATGTATTTGTAGAGACTCCGTCAGCTGCGGCAAAGGTCATAGTAGACAAGAAAAACGCGTTGCTTGCCGAGCTCGACGGTTATAAATATGAATTGAGTTCGGCGATTTCAGATATTCTGCATCGCTTGAAGAATACCCTCGCCACTCTCAACGGCATGCTTAAGAGCCCCTTGGACAGGCTTTTAGAAAAACAACAGTTGCTGGATGAGTTAAACAGCGGCCTGAATTCTCATATCCAGCACGCTTTGGATATGGCAGGAGAAAAATTCCATTCCCTTATCGAGAGATTAGAGGCATTAAGTCCTTTGGCTGTATTGTCACGGGGCTACAGCTTAAGCAGTTTGATGCCTGGAGGCAGGATTATTAAAGACGCGTCTGAACTTAAACCTAAGGATCTGATAAAAACGATTTTAGCAAAAGGGGCATTTTTAAGCTCGGTTCAGGAGGTAATCAAAGATGAAGGAAAAACAAAGCCTTGAGGATGATATTAAAAGATTACAGAAGATAGTTGAAGAACTGGCAAGCGGTAAGCTTACACTGGGAGATTCGCTGAAGAAATATGAAGAGGGCGTAAAATTAGCCCAGGGTTGTTCGGCTACCTTGAACGAGGCGCAACGCAAAGTCGAATTATTGCTGAAAAAAGAAGGGAAATATTCCCTGGAAAAATTTGAAGATTCGCCTTCAGAAGAGAAATAATGTACTTAGAAAACATCAATATTCCTCAGGACCTAAGAAAATTATCTCTTGAGCAACTGCCGGGGCTCGCAGGAGAAATACGCCAGAGAATTATTGAAGTAGTCTCTTGTACAGGCGGACACCTTGCTTCAAGTTTAGGTGCGGTAGAATTGGCGATTGCCCTGCATTACTGTTTGGATACGCCGAGAGATAAAATTATCTGGGACGTAGGGCACCAGTCTTACGCCCATAAGATTTTAACCGGCAGGAACAAGGACTTTGCATCTTTGCGTCAATATCAAGGTATAAGCGGTTTTCCTGCAAAAGACGAGTCGCCTTACGATACATTTACCACTGGCCACAGTTCAACTGCCGTGTCATTGGCCTTAGGCCTTGCCTGCGCCAGAGATTGTCTGGCTGGCGAAAAATATTTTAGGGTGGTAGCAGTAATTGGAGACGGCTCTTTAAGCGGCGGATTATGTTTTGAAGGGTTAAACAACGCCGGACATCTCAAAAAGGATATATTGGTTATTCTTAATACGAATGAATTAAGCATAGCCCCTAACGTAGGTGCTCTAAGTACATACCTGAATAAGCTCATATCCTTACCCATATATAACCGTTTTAGGACCTCTCTGGAGAACTTTGCGAAATCCCGCCTGCCCAAAGGAGGCCGCCTAATAAAGATTGCTAATAAATTCGAAGAGGGTCTGAAGGGCTTGTTTGTTCCTGGTATATTCTTTGAGGAATTGGGATTCCGTTATTTTGGGCCTTTAGACGGGCATAATTTACAAAGTTTAATCCCGACACTGAAAAATATACTTGATATTAAAGGCCCCGTCCTACTTCATGTAATTACCAAGAAGGGTAAAGGCTATTTACCTGCAGAAAATGAACCTATAAGATTTCATAGCACCAGTCCTTTTGAGATTACTAGCGGTAAGCTCAAGATTCAAGGCGCAAGGTCTAAAACTTACACCGAAGTTTTCAGTGATAAACTGATAGAATTAGCGAAAAATAATTCCCGTATTGCGGCGATAACCGCAGCCATGCCTGAAGGGACGGGCCTGGATAAATTCCGGGATTTATATCCCGAAAGATTTTTTGATGTAGGCATTGCTGAAGAGCATGCGATCTGTTTTGCCAGTGGTTTAGCCCGAGAGGGACTTAAACCCGTCGTAGCTATATATTCCACATTTTTACAACGGGCCTTTGATCAGATTATAGAGTGCATATCTTTACAGAACCTCGGCATTGTTTTGGCTATCGACCGTGCCGGCATCGTCGGAGAAGACGGCGCAACCCATCAAGGTATCTTTGATATCGCTTTTTTAAGGAATATACCGAATTTAGTGCTTATGGCACCTAAAGACGAAGTTGAATTAGAAGCTATGTTAGAGTTTGCTATCGTATTAGATAGGCCGGTGGGTATAAGATATCCGAGATCCGTTATTCCTCAATCAGGTTATTCTGGCAAACCCTTAGAAATTGGTAAGGCTGAAGTCTTGAGAGAAGGCAAAGATTTTGTTCTCATTGCCTTGGGCAGCATGGTGTCGGTCTCTCTCGAGGCAATAGAGTTGTTAGAAAAAGAAGGTTTGAAAGGTACTTTAGTGAATGCGCGCTTTGTCAAGCCACTAGATATCGATTTATTTAAGGCAATCACTTCGCAAGCAAAATTTATTTTCAGCGTAGAAGAAGGTATTATAGAAGGCGGATTTGGCAGTGCCGTTAGCGAAGCAATAGACAAGCCAGGGGGCAGTGGTTTGCCTTCCGATAGGCAAAGCCACAAGCCAGGGGGCAGTGGTTTGCCTTCCGATAAGCCACAGGGCGATGTTGCGGCTTCCGATAGCCGTAGCCATAGGCAAAGCCATAGGCCGGTGATAAAAATTGGCCTACCTGCTGAATTTATACCCCACGGCTCAAGAGATATTTTATTAGAGAAGTACGGATTAACCGCTCAAGGGATCGCGAATAAGATTAAAGCTGTTTTATAGCGTTTTCTAATAACAAATATGGCTAAGATAACTATTGATAGAGAAAAATGTAAAGGTTGTTTATTGTGCATTAGTTTTTGTCCTAAGGGATTAATTAGCGTAGATAAAGGTTTAAACCAGCGTGGCGCAAAACCCGTAAAATTTTCCCGCCAGGCGAACTTAAATGAGGGCGGGATCCCGCTTTCCGCCACAGCGGAATCCCGCCACATGCGGGAAAAGGCGGGAAATGAGACACCCGAATGCCTGGGTTGCGCAATGTGCGCTATTATATGTCCGGATTGTTGTATTGAGGTGTATAAATAATAGGTATTAGGTGCTAGGTTATAGGTGTTAGGTAAAAACCTAAAACCCAAGACCTAAGACCAAAAACCAAAATGTCTAAAAAAATCTTAATGACTGGTAATGAGGCAATAGCCGAAGGTGCCATACAGGCTGGTTGTTGTTTCTATGCCGGTTATCCGATTACACCCCAGAATGAATTGCCCGCATATATGGCAAAGCGTATGCCTGAGGTGAAAGGAGTTTTTATTCAGGCAGAATCTGAATTAGCAGCGATAAATATGGTATTCGGTGCCTCAGCAGCAAGGGCAAGGGCAATGACATCTTCATCGAGCCCGGGCATAAGCCTGAAACAGGAGGGTATCTCTTACATCGCGGGCGCGGAATTACCGGCAGTAATCGTGAATGTGATGCGCGGAGGCCCCGGCCTGGGCAATATTTGGCCTGCGCAATCCGACTATTTTCAGGCTACGCGTAGCGGCGGACACGGCGATTACCATTCTATAGTCCTTGCACCATCTTGTGTTCAGGAAGCATACGAGCTTATGTTTCTTGCCTTTGATTTAGCAGATAAATATCGTAATCCCGTAATTATTTTAGGCGATGGCATGCTCGGCCAGATGATGGAACCAATTCGGTTCTCGGTTCTCGGTTCTCGGTTCTCGGGCGAACACCGAATACCGAATACCGAATACCGAAAAAAATGGGCGCTTACAGGTTGCCGTGGCAGGAGGCCCAATATTGTAAAATCTTTTTATATGGTAGAGGGTGACCTGGAAAAGTTTAATCTTACATTACAGAAAAAATATCAGACTATTCAACAGAAAGAGCAACGTTACGAAAGCCTATTTTTAGATGACGCCAAGATTATCTTAGTAGCTTATGGCACCATGGCCAGGATCGCTAAAGGCGTGGTTAATAAATTAAGGGGGAAGAAACTAAAGATAGGCTTAATTAGGCCAATAACCTTATGGCCATTTCCCGGCCACGTATTTAACAGGCTCAAGGTTAAAGGCTCAAGGGTTAAGTTTTTAGTTATCGAGATGTCCTACGGGCAAATGTTAGAGGACGTCAGATTAGCCGTCAATGGCAGGTGCCCTGTGAAATTCTTTGGCCGAGCAGGCGGAGGCATACCGACGGAGGAAGAGATTATTCGCAAAATAAATCTGTATGGAAAAAATATTTAGTCACCCTAAATCCTTAAGGAATATATCCACCCATTACTGTGCCGGCTGCGGGCATGGAATAGCGCACAGGCTTATTGCTGAAATAGTAGATGAGCTAGGCATTCGAGAGCGTATTATCGGCGTGGCACCAGTGGGTTGTGCAGTAATTGCCTATGATTACTGGGATTTTGATTGTTCGGAGAGCGCGCATGGCAGGGCTCTGGCAGTAGCGACGGGGATAAAAAGAGTAAGGCCACAGAATATCGTATTTACTTATCAGGGAGACGGAGACCTTGCCGCTATCGGCACAAATGAAACAATACATGCTGCTAATCGAGGCGAAAATGTAACGGTGATATTCATCAACAATGCAGTTTATGGCATGACCGGCGGACAGATGGCACCAACTACATTACTGGGCCAGAAAACAGCCACAACTCCCCTCGGAAGAGAGATTAAACTTCACGGATATCCCTTAAAGATTTCAGAGATGCTGGCGTTACTCCCTGCAGTAAAATATATTGAACGGGTATCGCTGCATTCACCCCAGGAGATTATCAAGACAAAACAGGCGATAAAGCGCGCCTTTCAAAATCAAATTGATAATATTGGTTTCTCGCTAGTTGAAATTTTATCTCCTTGTCCGACCTATTGGGATATGCCGCCCAAAAAAGCACTGGATTGGATAAAGGAGGTTATGATAAAGGAGTTTCCTCTCGGGAGAATTAAATAAATCCGTTACTAGTGTTTTGGTCAACCCAAGTAACCCAAGTAACCCAATAACGAAGATGATTGAAAGAATTATAATAGCAGGTGCCGGCGGCCAGGGTATTATGCTTCTGGGTAAGGTCTTGGCAGAAGCAGCAATGCGAGAAGATAAATATGTAACCTGGTTACCTTCATACGGAGCAGAGGTGCGCGGCGGAACCGCCCACTGCCTGATCGTTATCTCTGATACAGAAATAGGTTCCCCATATATTGACAAAGCAGATACTTTAATTATTATGAACGAGCCTTCACTAAAGAGGTTCAAAAATAGGATTAAAAATAAAGGCCTCTTAATTGTGAATAGTTCTTTGGCCGGCGATATTAAAGATATAGACAAAAGCATACATATTCTAAAACACCCCTTTACTGATTTAGCGGTGGGCTTAGGTAATATTAAGGTAGCGAATATGATAGCCTTAGGGTTTTTTATCAGCCAGAAAAATATTGTGGATTCAAAGAGTGTCTCTTGTGTTATTCAGGCGATCGCGCCGGAAGATAAGAAGGGCCTCATTGAGATTAACCAAAAGGCATTATTAGAAGGGATGAAATTAAAATGATTAGAGTGAGATTCGCACCCAGCCCCACAGGGAATCTTCATATAGGCGGAGCCCGCACCGCATTATTTAATTGGTTGTATGCTCGCGCCAAGCAGGGAAAGTTTATCGTACGCATAGAGGATACGGATAAGGAGCGTTCCAAAAAAGAGTATCTGGATGAGATACTGTTTAGTCTTGAGTGGTTAGGATTTGAATGGGATGAGATTTATTATCAGAGCCAGAGGTTTGCTCTTTACAGGGAATACGCGCAAAAACTTTTAGAGCAAAAAACCGCTTATATTGAGAAGTCAGAGAATAATGCGGAAGCGATTATCTTTAAAGTCACAGCCCAAAAAATTAAGATCAACGATCTTATCCGCGGCGAGATTGAGTTCGAAGCTGAAACCATTAAAGATCAGGTATTGATAAAATCCGATGGAACTCCTACCTATAATTTTGCCTGCGTCGTGGATGATGCCACCATGAATATCACCCATGTTATCCGCGGCGACGACCATATTTCTAATACGCCAAAGCAGGTTCTTTTATATCAGGCTTTAGGGCTGCCTATCCCTAATTTTGCCCACCTGCCTTTAATATTGTCCAAAGAAGGCGGCAGGCTTTCCAAGCGAAAAGGCGCAACCGCGATTTCAGAATATCGACAGATGGGGTATATAGCCGAGGCCTTGGTGAATTATCTTTTACTTTTAGGCTGGGCACCCGGAGGAAACCGCGAGGTTATTGATATACAAGAAGCAATTAAGCTTTTTGATATCAAGAATATCAACAAAACCGCCGCGGTATTAGATTTAGATAAGCTCGATTGGATAAATAACCAGTATCTTAAAAAAGAAGACCCTGGGAAGCTCGCCGATGAGATTATCCCTTTGCTTATCGATAAGCATTATATAGATAAAACAAATTTCGATAGAAATTACATTTTTTCTTTAGTAAAATTATTCCAAGCCCGTCTAACTACCCTTAATGACTTTATAGATTGGGCGGATTTCTTTTTTGTGCGAGAGCCCAAGATAGACCCCGAGGCAAAAAATAAATTTTTAAGCCAGGACCTCTCTAAAGAATTCAGCCTTTTTAGCAAAAGATTAGAGGCGTTGCATCAATTTGATATCCAAACCATCGAGACCACTTTTCGCGAAATGGCCAGGGAATTAAATCTTGAAGCCAAAACCTTAATCCATCCTATCAGAGTAGCTCTGACGGGCAAGACTATCGGACCAGGACTATTTGAAGTGATATATTATTTAGGGAAGGAACGTACCCAGGAAAGGCTCAGTAAATTTATAAAAAAGGAGTAGGCATGGGCAGAAAGATAGGCTTCTGTGCATTAGCTATTTTCTTGTTGTGCATTGTAATAATGTCCGGTTGCGAAACCACCAAGGGTTTCGTTCAGGGCATAGCGAAGGATGCTAAGAATACCGGCGGGGTAATACTCAAGATTGACGATTGGTTCAAAAAGAATCTCTGGTAGCTTATTGTCTTGTCGTCTCATTAAATGAGCACATAACTTATGGAGCAGGCTTTTAAATAATGGCGACATAAGTTATAAGTGCGAATTTAATCCTCCGTAGCCCGCCAAGGCTCTTATGAGTCTATTGAAGGAAGGGCGAAGGAGGATGGTAGGAATTGTAACTTTATATTGCCCTGTCGTCTAATCGGTAGGACACAAGATTCTGGATCTTGTTATCATGGTTCGAGTCCATGCGGGGCAGCCAATTTGCTTTAAGCCCTTTTCCTGATACGAGGGAAAAGGGCTTTTCTATTGTAAATGAGAGGGTTCGGTCAAAAATTTTAAAGTTCGAGCCTAAGATTTTCAAGAAATCTCTTTTGGGCGCAAGGTTTCCTTACTCGCCTTCGGCGAGTAAGATAACTTTTGAGGTTAATCTAGACCTCAAAAATTTTCTTTGCCAAGCGGTACGCAATAATTGGAGGTAATGGCCATGCCAAAATTCTATTTGTATGCCAGAAAATCTACTGACGATGAAGACAGACAAGTATTGTCTATTGAATCGCAAATAAACGAACTGCACGAGTTTGCCAAGAAAGAAAACTTAGAAATAGTAGATGAATTTACCGAGGCGAAATCCGCTAAAGCGCCGGGGCGTCCAATTTTTTCTTTTATGCTTAAGCAGATTGAGGCAAGTATTGCTGACGGAATTTTGGCATGGCATCCAGACAGGCTTGCCCGCAATTCAATTGACGGCGGGAAAATAATTTATTTAGTTGATATAGGTAAAATTGTTGACCTGCGCTTCCCTATTTATCGCTTTGATAACACAGCTCAAGGTAAGTTTATGCTCTCAATTACTTTCGGCCAAAGCAAATACTATGTTGATAATCTCGCTGAGAATGTTAAACGTGGAATGCGCGAAAAGCTACGTAGAGGCGAATGGCCTGCTTGGGCACCGCTTGGCTATCTACACGAATATAAAAATCACACTGTTATAGTTGATCCAGAAAAAGTTCCTTTTGTGCGTAAGATGTTTGAGCTTTATGCAACCGGTAATTATTCGCTTGAAGAGTTATTAAGGGAAGTACGCAGTTGGAGATTAATTGGCAAAGCGGGCAAGCCTGTCCGTAAAAGTTCACTTGTGGCAATACTCAAGAACCCTTTTTATTATGGCGTAATGAGATTTAAAGGCGAGCTTTACGAAGGGAGCCACCCGCCGCTTATCTCTAAGAAACTTTTTGATAGAGCGCAAGAAGTTATGCAGATACAGGCAAAGCCTATGAAACGAGGCGAAATAAAGTTTGCTTTTACCGGTCTTATGAAATGCGGCGAATGTAACGCTAGTATCACCGCGGAAATACAGAAAGGTCATATCTATTACCGCTGTACCAAAAAGTTTAAGAAGTGTTCGCAAAAGTTTCTTAGAGAAGAGGCTTTGCTTGAGCAAATTAACAACGCTATTTTGAAAGTGTTTATAGACGCCAATATAAAAGATAGAGTGATAGGTAAGCTGGAAGAATTAGCACGGGAAGAAGGCAAAGCCTCTTCTTCTCTATCTCGCCAGCTACAAGATAAACTTAAAAACTTTGACGATAAACTGGAAACACTCATTGATCTTTATATCGCTAAGGAAATAACCAGTGAAGAATATCAACGCAAGAAAGCAAAATTACTCAACGAAAAGAAAGATTTACAGGGGAAGGCTGGCGAGATAGAGAAAGCAGGCGGCGGGTGGCTCGAACCGGCTCGTGAGTTTATAACTACTTGTAATCAAGCAGGTTCTGTCGCTTGGCAAGGAAACCTTGCGCCCAAAAGAGATTTCTTGAAAATCTTAGGCTCGAACTTTAAAATTTTTGACCGAACCCTCTCATTTACAATAGAAAAGCCCTTTTCCCTCGTA
>Ga0315277_10012720_pt1 | contig 10536 bp, 12 predicted proteins | sample YL17G05_15_MG_FD_203695 | JGI IMG/M metagenome (GOLD analysis project Ga0315277, IMG submission 203695) | Sediment microbial communities from Yellowstone Lake, YNP, Wyoming, USA - YL17G05_15 | ecosystem: Environmental > Aquatic > Freshwater > Lake > Sediment | place: USA: Wyoming | collected... | reverse complement strand
ATACGGCTGAATTGGCTGGCGAGCGAGCTTTTGATGCAATTCTGTCACTATTCGGTCCGCCTTCACTACCAATTCCTGTATGGGGTGAGTAATTACCCACAAGAGGTTTAGGCAAAAGTCGCAAGATTTTAAGATTTCTCATAAAGGGCAGCGAAGAGTTGTGAGCTTTAAGTTTTGAGCGGTGAGTTAATAATTGGCAAGTCCGAGAAGAGCACCTGGTACAGGTATAAGGACAGCCCCCTCCCGCTCCTCCAATTACCAAAAAACGGTAATTAGGGGAGGAGTAATGAACCGTTCACGAATGAAGCACCCTCCCGCCTTCCCCATTTCCTTTGAAAAATAGGGGAGGGGTCAGGATCGGATTCGCGAGCGGATAGGAATCCCTCACCTCCGGTCTCGCTTTAATTAATAAAGGAATTGAGCATCGGGGTTTGAAACCCCTAACTAGTTATTGGTACTCCGCACAGCAGGTTTCATCCACACCAATAGCACCCAGGGGAGCATAGCGAAGAGACCCACGAGAGCGGGGCCATCCAGGCCGAATTCGAAATCAGCCAGGAGGCTGCTCAAGCCGGTGATGGCATAGCTCCAAATGGCCAGATGGTTATATTGATCGGCGGAGCTGGTATGCTCGGGAAATATTCGCCCAATAGACAGAAACAAAAAGAAGGTGACGAAGCTGGTCAACCACCAACCCCAATAGTTCTGCAGGGGAATGCCAAAATATGCCCCAGGCTGCTCCCATATCCAGTGACCGCCGGCTACCATCATGGGGTCCATGGCAAGGTCCCAGGCAGTCATGATCACTGCACCCAATGTGGCGACCGACAATCGCCAAACCCATCCATTTCTGATTAACGGTACAAGACGCCTGGCAATCACATAAGAAGGGTAAGTCATCATGAACTCGCAAAAAAAAACACTCGCGATGCTTCGGGCATAAACCGCCCTCGTTGCTTCGACCGACAAAGAGCGTCGGTCTCGCAACAACATAGGTCAGTAGAATCCTCCCCTATCGCTCAACATTAAGTGAAAATCGCGAAGAGCGTCAATGAACACAAAAAAGCCGGGATCAACGATCCCGGCTACAGCAGCGAGGGGTGACCTCGCTCGCAAAAGGCGCTCGCGAGGCTTCGGGCGCAAACCGCCCTCGTTGCTTCGGCAAAGAACGCCTCTGCCTCGCTCACAAAGGATATTTGCGATGCTTCGGGCAAATCGCCCTCGATAACAAGAAGGCCGAGGTCAACAATCCCGGCAGGATACATCGGTTTTAAATATATATAAACGGGCGAAGCATCCACAATATCGTGGATGCTTCGCCCCTACTAAATCTGCTGGACTTTACGGATGGGTTCGAGGAACAGACGGGTTCGCTCATCCTGGGCATGACTAAAGATCTGGTCGGGAGTGCCTGATTCAGCAATGATGCCTCTATCCACAAATAATATCCGGTCAGCAACATCGCAGGCAAAGCCCATCTCATGGGTAACGATAATCATGGTGGTGCCTTCATACGCCAACTGTTTCATCACGTCCAACACCTCGCCAATCAGTTCGGGGTCGAGGGCGGAGGTGGGCTCATCAAAGAGCATCACCTTGGGTTCCATAGCCAGAGCACGTGCAATAGCGACGCGTTGTTTTTGCCCTCCCGAGAGACGGATGGGATGCTCATTACATTTTTCCTCCAGACCCACCTTTATTAAATAGTTCATGCCGATTGGGATGGCTTTATCCTTGGGGATCTTTTTTACCGTAACCAGCCCTTCGATGACATTATCCAGTGCGGTCATGTGGGGGAATAAATTGAAATCCTGAAACACCATGCCGGTGTTCAGGCGCATAGAGATGGCTTGATCATGGTCATAACGCGTGCCTGCTGTTATCGTCAGGGATTGACCGGCAATATCGATGGTGCCTGAAGATGGCTCTTCCAGGAAGTTCAAGCAACGCAGCAGAGTACTTTTCCCTGAGCCGCTGCGCCCGATGATCACCAACACTTCCTTGGGGGTGACAGAAAAAGAGACTCCCTTCAGGACATGCAGAAGACCAAACCACTTATGTAAATTTTCAACACGGATAATCGTATTATCGCTCATAAGCATGCCTCATCCGTTTCTCCAGAATACCTTCCAGCCAGGAAGAGACAATAGTCAGGAGCCAGTACAGAATTGCAGCAACGACGAACATTTCCATGAATTTGCTATCCTGACGGGCAAAACGGTTAGCCCGGTAGGTCATCTCCCAAATGCCCATAAAAGAAACCAGCGCTGAATCCTTCTGCATGGCGATGAACTGGTTGGCGATATCCGGGATGATCACGCGCACTGCCTGGGGCAAGGTGATCCGGCGCAAGATCTGAACACGATTCATCCCGATGGACTCAGCTGCTTCGCGCTGCCCGCCGCTGATGGATTGAATGCCGGCCCGAAAGATCTCGGTCATATAGGCGCCATAATTCAAGCTGAGAGCAAGGATACCAGATTGGATGGCGGTGAGAATGAATAAATGACCGATCTGGGGCAACCCTTTGGCAATCAATGCCGTCCCAATCTGGGGTAACCCATTGTAGATAATATAGATTTGGATGAGTAAGGGTGTACCACGGATGATTGAAACATAAAACCCCGAAATGCCTTGGGCGATCGAGTTGTTAGATAGACGAGCTACTGCACCCAAGAGAGCCAGAATGGTGGCAAAAGCGATCGAAGCCAGGGACACCCCGATGGTGATTGGCAGCCCTTGCAGCACAAATCCAAAATGCTTGAACACATAGGCAGGGTCGAAATTGAATTGGAGCAGGGCGATGGTTAGAAAGATGATCAGCCCCACCCAGACGACCCCGATTTTTACGGTTTGAATGAGCCTTTCCCTACGTTCCTGAGCCAACAAAGCCTGACCCATATCCAGATCAGGGTCAGATTCTGGTTGCCCGGGAAACTTCGTTGTTTCTACAGCCATCGATGCCTCACAAATTAAGAAAATAAATAGTGGTGAAACTCTTTAGGAAGAGTCTCACCACCTAATTATGATAATCTTACGGCCACTGATTCAGCGCAGCCAGATCAAATGAAGCAGCTGCGGTGGTCAGATCTACACCGTAGTATTTTTGTGAAAACTGGAGCAGCGTCCCGTTGGAATTCAGTCCCTGAATGACTTCACTTACCTTCTTCAAGAATGGTACCGGATCGGGGGTGCTGGCTTTATCGACGGCCCCAGCCAGATATTCAAAGAATACCGGATCGCCCAGTTGTTTGAGCGGCAAGCCGTCCTTGATCGCACCGGCACCGGTGGGTTGGGCAGTCAGGACTGCGTCCAGACGAACGCCATCACCCAAAGCCAGGTCTTGCAGTGCATTTAGATCAGTCTCATAGCCCACGAACTGGGCATTATTGACCACAAGGTTGATCGTCTCCCCCGGGATCTGCAGCGTGCCGGCCAGATAGGAGTCGTAAGTGGTTCCGGTTGCGCCGCCGATCTTCTTTCCGGATAGGTCACTGGGCTGGGTATAGGTGGTATTTGCATTGTTAACGAAAAATGCAGCCGGGGTGGTGTAATAGGGCTGGGTAAAGTAAAGCTTGTTCATGCGCTCGGGGGTGATGGTCATCGAACCGATACTGATGTCCCAGCGATTGGACCAGTTGCCACCCGTTATGAGGGTCCAGTCGGGGGTAACAAAGCAGGCTTCGACACCCAACTTGTTGGCAATCGCTACTGCGACGTCAATATCAAAGCCCGTCAATTCCGAAGCGGTATGCTGATCGGAAGCGCATTTGGTAGTTGCAGCGCGCTGACCACCTTCCTGTAGCTGAGACTGAGGTGGGTAAGCTGGATCGGTGGATACAAGGAGCGTACCGCGGGCAAGGATTTCAGCCAACTTATCTTTTGCTGCCGCAGGACCTGTAGAACAGCTGGAAAGCACAAGACCAAAGATCGAGAGTAACGTAACAACAAGATAAATCTTCTTCATAGGTTCCTCCTAAATGAATTGTTCATCAGCGTTGATTGTTGGTAACTTCAAAAGATTTTTCCTCCAAGCAGAACTTATATTATGCCTCCTTATCGAAGTGTGCTGCTTCAGCAAGGAGTGAAGTCCATTGGAGTGGTTTAGATCGTTCAACATGCATCCACCCCAGCTCCACAGGCTGATTCCCTTGCATGAACAACAATCAGAAATATTTATTTTTATTTTCAGTATCATATATGGTGACATTGCAGATATCTATTATAGACGATAGTAATAGACCATAGCAAGGTTATTTATCCATATTTTGCCCAGGATCGTAAAACAGCCCAAATGATGTTCAGATGAAGACTCTGCTTTATCACCTATCGATAGGGCGCGTGAGCTGAGACGGCGTTTAAAAGGGCAGATTGCAGCACGGGGTTTCGTTTAGCTGCGCGAAGGACGGGATCGAGCAGGCGGTGATGGGCGAGGAAAATGGTGAGATGACGCATGACCTGCCCGAATGGCAAATCCTGGTCTGAGATGCTGAATATCCTGGTTGGCAGTGCAATAATGAACATCAAACGCCTGGCCTAAGATGCCGTGTAGCAGCTAGAATTAATATGTTTTTATTGTATAATTTAGATACCGTATATTTTTCGCCATGTTTAATAAAAACCCAAAGGAGAATAAGATGAAAGCTTATAAAATCATAAGTGTAATGTTACTTTTAGCATTCCTGGCTGCCGCCTGTACACCAGCGGCCACATCGACTCCGGCTGCAACCACCGCACCGCCAGCGAGCTCCCTGCCCGATTTAGGGGGTAAGAAAATAATCGTGGCGGTTGAAAATGCCTATCAACCCTTTAACTTCATTGATAAAACGACCAATCAAGGTGCAGGGTGGGATTATGACGCATTCCAAGAAATCTGCAAACTATTGAACTGCGTACCGGTGATGACCGAAGCAGCTTGGGATGGAATTTTCGTGGCTACTGCCGCAGGCCAGTACGATGTGGTTGCGGATGGAGTTACGATCACAGAGGATCGCAAACAGACAGTCGCTTTCTCTGACCCGTACATGCAAATTACCCAGATTATTCTAGTGCGTGCCGATGAAACACGCTTCACCGATTCCAAGACTCTTGCCGCACAGACAGATTTAATCGTTGCTACCCAACTCGGTACAACCAATGAAATAAAAGCAGTTGAGATTGTTGGTGAATCCCGAGTCAAATCATTTGATACCTTTGACACGGTAATATTGTCTCTGTTAAGCAAGGATGCTGACGCGGTCATCATTGACAAACAAGCTGCATTAGGTTTCATGGCAAATAATCCAGATAAAATGAAGATTCTCCCTGAGGTATTGACCAGCGAAGAGTTGGGCTTTGTGTTCAAGCAGGGCAGCGATTTGATTGCTCCGATAAACGCTGCAATTGCTGCTATGAAGGCCAATGGTACTCTTGATAAACTATATCAGAAGTGGGAAGTGGATTACAAACCAATCCCATAAACACTGAGCAACACAATTTCACCCATTAATACAGGGGCTTGCTGGCTATCATGTTCGACGGCAAGCCCCTCGACTTGGAGGTGAGCTTTGACTACCGCATCCAAAAAAATAGGTGAAGGGCGATTGCTGCCTGTAACCAGCAATCTGGAAAAGTGGCCCTGGTGGGCTTTGGTGATTGCACTGGCAGCCGTACTGATTGTTTTTAGTATTCTCACTTCCCCGGTATATAAGGATGCATTCAACTTTATCCGCGAAGGAATCATTACCACAATTCGGGTCACTGTGATCGCCTACGGCTTGTCCATTATCGGAGGATTGATAGTGGGATTGGGTCGCGTATCCAAGAACGTGATTTTTTATAATTTATCTACTCTCTATGTTGAGGTGATGCGTGGCATCCCGATGCTGGTGATCATCCTGTATGGTGCATTCGTAATTGTGCCATTATCCTTGCAAATCATCAACGGATTAGGGAATTGGATGGCTGGTATTGGGCCTTTGGCTGGATTGGGACGTACTTTGCAGCAGATAGATATCCAGCAAGTGGATATGAGTGGCCGCGCCATTGCAGGTTTAGCGATGGGCTACGCGGCGTTTGAAGCAGAGGTGTTTCGAGCCGGGATACAATCCATTGAGAAGGGTCAAATGGAAGCTGCGCGCTCGCTTGGGATGACATATATTCAAGCCATGCGTTATGTTATCCTGCCTCAGGCTTTACGTCGTGTGTTACCTCCGCTCGGCAACGATTTAATCGCCATGCTGAAAGATTCATCGTTGATCTCTGTGTTAGCTGTACGTGACATCACCCAATTGGGCAAGTTATATCGCGCCCGATCTTTCAGATCATTCGAAGCTTATAATACCATGGCATTTTTATATCTAAGTATGACCCTTTCATTGTCAATGCTGGTAAAGTTTATCGAGAGGAAAATGAGCCGTGAGCGCTGATCAGGATGACATTATTCAGATTGACAATGTGTTCAAGTCATTTGGCAAGATCAAAGCCTTGCAAGGAGTCAGCACCACGGTCAAACGTGGCGAGGTATTGGTGATCATTGGTCCCAGTGGTTCTGGCAAATCAACACTGCTACGGTGCATCAACATGCTGGAACACCCCGACAGCGGTAATATCATCGTGGACGGAAATTCCATGATGCATAGGGAAACAAACATCAATCTTGTGCGCGCTGAAGTGGGGATAGTGTTCCAACAATTCAATTTATTTCCTCATCTAACGGTCCTAGAAAACATTATGTTAGCGCAGCGAATCGTACGCAAACGCAAACGCGAGGAGGCCAAGCAAATCGCGGAGCAGCAATTAAAATATGTGGGAATCCCGGAAAAAGCTAACGCGTTTCCACATGAGCTTTCTGGTGGACAGCAGCAACGTGTGGCGATTGCGCGCGCATTGGCGATGAATCCCAAGATCATGCTATTTGATGAACCCACGTCTGCGCTTGACCCGGAAATGATCAAAGAAGTGCTTGATGTGATGGTGGCTCTGGCAAAAGCAGGCATGACCATGGTGGTAGTCTCGCATGAGATGGGATTTGTGCGTGCGGCTGCGCACCGTATTGTTTTTATGGATCAGGGGCGGATTGTTGAAGAAGGCTCACCCGAGGAATTTTTTAAAAATCCACGCGAAGAACGCACGCGCGCCTTCTTAAGCAAGATACTCTAACCCTGCCAAGCTGATAGGAAGTCAGCTTCAACCTCTTCAAGGAAATTATTACTTTACTTTTTTATCCAGGATCGAAATACAGCCCATATGACGTTCAGGTGAAGGCTCTGCTTTATCACCTGTCGATAAGGCGCATGGGCTGAGACGGCGTCGAAAAGGGCAGATTGCAAGGGGGGGTTCTGTTTGGCTGCCCGCAGGACTGGATCCAGAAGGCGGTAATGAGCGAGGAAAATGGTGAGATGACGCATGACCTGCCCGTAGGGCAGATCCTGGGTAATGTCTTTATTGGCGGCGAAATAATGATCATAAAATGCCTGCGCTGAGATGCCCTGCTGCAGGATGGTTTCAGCGGCGCGAATACCGGTTAATACTGCTGAAGTGATTCCTTTTCCCTTGAAGGCGCGCACCAGTCCGGCGGCGTCACCCACCAAGACATAGCGATCCCCATAATACCCACGCGCTTGCGAGCATGGAAATCTGCCTTTGTAAAACTGCAAATCCTGTAGGTTGTATCCATTGTCGCCATCCAGACCGGGTAAAACTGCCTGCACTTCTGGCTGGGCTAAAAAAGTCATCATCAGGTCCGCATCGACCCGGCTACCGGCAATATTGATGGTCAGATGGTTCCCTTTAGGGGTCACCCCGCCGAATTCGATGCGGGGATTTGCAGGTAGAAAGGCATGAATAGTTGGACCGAAGGCATCCATGGCTTCTTGTTTGGGATGATATTTGGTCACAATGGAGCTTAGCGCCTGGGGTGGGTGGTATGGAGTCAGGCGGTTGAACATAGCTGAGCTGCCTTCATCCATCCCAAAAGCACCAACAACAACCTGCGCCTCGAAGGGGGAATTGTCAGTATAAACGACAACATGGTCGTCATGGAATTCCAAATCGTAGGCGCGGGCGGGGATCACAGAAATCCCGCGTTGTTTGACTGCGTCCAACATATAAGCGTCATACTGCACCCTACGCAGGGCGTTCGAAGGCTGTTCTTCATCATCGAGCTTTATTTGTTCACGGGCAGTATGGATGACATAGCTGCAAATTTGGCTCCGGCATAAACGATATGGAAACCGGACATCCAATCTTTCATAGAGTAATTCGGGTAAAGGTGGCGAGATGACGCCGACACATTGGTTGTAATGCATCTCCCCTACAAATTGCTTACCCTCAATGATGGTAATCTGAATTTTTCGGCCCATCTCTCCAGCCATACGCTGAAGCGCCAATGCGCAGGCCGTCCCACCCGGGCCGCCACCAATGATCACCACATGTCCTGATTGCAAAGGACCAAGCGACTGGACCAAGCTAGCCTCCTTTCCAGTTCGAATTCATCCCGTAACCCAAATGCAGTAAGGAGAGGGGGTTAATGCCCTTGTAGAAGAGCAGGCGATAGGGTTCATCCCCAGTTAACATTCCCCATAAGACACGCACGTGTTTCCTCTCCCTGGTGGGCTGTGACATTTCCCATTGAATAGTGGTCTTCCAGGCATTCAAGACCCGGGGAGAATTTAGAACAAAATTCCACAAGCGAAAGAGCAAGAATCCATATGAGTTATCCGTGGTAATCGACCGACAGATGGGCGCATAGTGCTTTCGAAACGTGGTGCGCGAGATGCCCCTATGCACCGCTACTGACATAGCACTTTTTGTAGTCTGATAGGCGGAACCTATACCATCCTTATAAAGGCGGGTTACGACAGCATCACCCACGGCGACCCAACGGTCCCCAAAATAATGCTTTGCAATGCTCACAGCGATACGCGGATTACATCCGCATAGGCTGCTAGAGGGGGTGTATTGTAAGATACCAGCCAGGTTTTGAGCGGAAATAAATTCTTCGACAGTGTGGCGGGTAAAGCCTTTACCGAGCAATGAGATATTCAAATAGCGGCCTTTTGGAATAATGGCACCAAAACTCAACCCAGATGGATGTTTAAAATAGGCATTCACTTCATCAGAATTCCAACTCGCTGGGCGCAAGACTTCATCCTGAGCCATTACTTCCGTCTTGGGTGGGAAGTAGCTAAAACTGGCTTCCAATGGTGACCGGCTGTTGATGCCTATTGCCAGCACAAGCAGGTCTGCGAGGTAGTGATCCGTTGCGGTGTACACAACAGGCCGTCCGTCCCACCTGACTTCACGCACCCGGCGAGGGATATGGACTGCTCCGCGGTTGATTGCCTGGGTAAGCAGGAATTGATCAAAACTGGCTTCAGGGGCAGTTTGAACATGACGTGGTCCGCCACCCCGATACACACTCACAATCCTGCGGGAAAGATCCGGGCGTTCGAGGTGGATGGATTGGTGGTCAAGATGAATGTTATAGGATTTTAGATCCGCCTGGATAAGGTCATCTGGTATCGATAAGCCAAGCTCGGAAAGATTACCCCACAAGCGGGAAGAAAGGATACCAGCGCAACGATTACAACCTGCGGGACCAGGTCTGGTGAAATCGCGCGGCTCGAATATCAACACCTCCAGATGAAGATCATAGAGCTGGCTGAGGTGCAGTAAATGCAGGGCGGCAAAACTTCCTGCAGGTCCGCCACCGACTATACAAACCCGGTTATGCTTACCCAAGCGCAATTCTTCCAGGCGTATCTCCTCCGTCCAACTTGCTCAAGAGAAACCAGGGGTACTGTGCATGTCCTTGGCTTTTAGAAATACAATTGTACCTGATTACTGACCAATATGACCGCCTTAGTTTAAATAAAAAACTTCCCGGGTTGGCTATCAGGAGCATAAGCTTCCGGGAAGTTGGTTATTTTCCTGAGAGAAGACGGGCTGCCATGCAAGAGCTCAATGGGTCTTCATCATACAACTGCTTGCAATCTTCACCGCAGAAATAGACGATTTCATCCCGAAAATGAATAAAGGGTGTATGGGGGGTGATCAATACCCTGGCACCACAAGCCGTCTCCGCCTGGGTGGTGGTGGCTGGGTCAGAAGAAGGTTGATTAAGGTTCATTTTTCCTTTGGCTCCATCTCAGCAAGAATTTCCAAATCGCGTTTGAGGTTACGGCGGCGAATAATGAGACTGACGACGTACAGGAACATAACACTGAATATCACTGAATAACCTGCGACCATATAGCGGGTGGTCTCAGCAGGTGCTTGTTGAAGGATTGAAGTGAGCATAGGCAGGACTCCTATTGAATAACTTTTAATCTGAGATTTTCGGTTTTATCCGCCAGCTTGCCGAGGCGGATACGATGCCAAAGCAAGTCAGCGAAGATGAAGGAGAAGGTGAGCAGGCTGAACATGAAGGTTTGCAGCATCTTGGGGGTCATATCAAAACTTCCCTCAGCACCGGCAGCACCACTGCCAATAATGACCGGGTGAATGGTGCGAAAGATACGGATCGAAATAAAGGTGAGGGGAACGCTAATGAAG
>Ga0315277_10012719_pt1 | contig 10536 bp, 8 predicted proteins | sample YL17G05_15_MG_FD_203695 | JGI IMG/M metagenome (GOLD analysis project Ga0315277, IMG submission 203695) | Sediment microbial communities from Yellowstone Lake, YNP, Wyoming, USA - YL17G05_15 | ecosystem: Environmental > Aquatic > Freshwater > Lake > Sediment | place: USA: Wyoming | collected... | reverse complement strand
CCTTCTGCGTCTCGCGCAAGTAGTAGATGACGGCCCCGGCAGCCCGGATGGCCAGGGGCTTCCCTGCACAGCCGAAGCCGTCGAGCGTCGCCACGCCAAAGTGGTCGAGCAGCGCCTGCTGGGCCGCTCCCAGTTCGAAGCGGTAGGGGGGGAGAGGGGTGAGGTGGAAGTTGGAAGTTGGAAGTGGGAAGTGGGAGACGGGAGATTGGAGACTGTCTGTTGAAGTGAATGCGCTGGTATCGTGCGGCGAATGCAGAGTGTCCGGCACCAGACATTCGCGCGGTTGCAGGCGGGCCAACTCCTGGGCCAGTTCTCCTGCGCCCACCTGCGTCGTGGCAAACTCGCCGGTCGTGATGTCGGCGTAGGCCAGGCCGGCCTGCTCACCCTCGACGACGACCGCCGCCAGGTAGTTGGGCCGCTTCTCGTCCAGGAGGGCCGGCTCGACGACCGTGCCAGGGGTCACGACGCGTGTCACGTCGCGAGCGACCAGTCCCTTGCCCGTCACTTCTCCTACCTGCTCGGCGATGGCCACGCGGTAGCCCTTCTCGATCAGGCGGGCGATGTAGCCTTCGACGGCGTGATAGGGGACGCCCGCCATCGGCACCCGCTGGCCACTGGACACCGGGCGCGAGGTCAGGACGAGGTCAAGTTCGCGGGCCGCGATCTCCGCGTCCTGGTCAAAGGTCTCGTAGAAATCGCCCAGCCGGAAGAAGACGATGGCGTCCGGGTGTTGAGCCTTGATCTGAAGATACTGTCTACGTATCGGAGTTACTTCGTTCATTACCTCTTCCAAAATCAAGATTTATTGGATATCTGCGTTATCGAGCACCATACGCAACACGGAACACGTACCACGTACACAAGTATAGTCCATCGTGACCCGCTTGACAAGCACTCAGGACACCGTATACTTGGCCTGGATGGCCGATGAATTGCAGCGCGATGAGACGGGGCAGGAAGCGCCCCGCAGGCTCGCGCCAGAACCATCTCAGCAAGATGCCGAGACCTGTTTCGGCAGGGAACCCAGGAAGCGACGAGGTGCACTCGGGCGGTTGTGGGGTCGCCTGGCCTTCGCGCTGGCCTGGCTGCGCCACCCGGACCAGGTCGGGCGGCCGCTCACCCTGCAGCCGCGCAGCGTGCGGCTACTGGCCTTGCTGATCCTGGGCAACCTGCTCGCCCTGGTGCTGCTGTCCGTTGCGCTGGTCCAGGCAACGACTGTGCCGCTGCTACAGCGCGCAGTCGTCGAGTCGCCGCTGACCCCGCTAGCGCATAGCCTCAGCGCCAATCCCGGCCCTTCCCCAACCCCCGGCCTCACGCCGACCCCCAACGACCTGGGCGGAGCCATCGCGTTCACGCTGCGGCGCAACGGCAACGCCGACGTCTACGCCCTCAATCAGACTGACCGGCAACTGGTACGGCTAACCTACGATCCGGCCGAGGACCGCGATCCCACCTGGTCACCCGACGGCAACTACGTCGCCTTCGCCTCGAACCGCGCCCACAACTGGGACATCTATCTGCTCGACCTGCTCAGCGGGACGCTGATTCGCCTGACCCACGATCCTGGCTTCGACGCTAACCCCAGTTGGTCGCCCGATGGACGCTGGATCGCCTTCGAATCCTACCGCGGCGGGAACCTCGACGTTTACGTGATGAGCGTGAGTGGTAGCGGAGAGCAAGTGCAGCGGGTGACGACGCGGATGAGGTGGATGAGTACATCCATGAGTACATCCGACCCCGCACCCAACTATGAGCCAGCCTGGTCGCCCGACAGCCGCGCACTGGCCTACACCACGCTCCAGAACGGCAGCAAGGACGTAACCGTTCAACTGCTGGATGAACCACGCACCGTCATCAACGTGACCAACAGCCCCGACTTGGACGAGTACGACCCGGCCTGGTCTCCCGACGGTACTCAATTGGCCTACGTCAGCGGGCCGCGGGGCAACCCCTCGATCCAGGTGACCGCCTTCGATTGGAACACTCTAGCGGCCGACCAGGCCCAGACCGAACTCTTCGGCACGGGTACTGCCCCGGCCTGGGCTCCCGACGGGCAGAGCCTCGTCTACGCGGTTGAGCGCGGCGGGCGTAGCCACCTCGTCGCGGCCAGCACGGCCGGCTGGGCGCTGTTCCACGAAGTCTACAGCGCCGACGGCTTGCTGGACAGCCTGGCGTGGGCCAGCCTGCCGCTTCCTGCGCGCGTCGTCGCCCGTGCCCAGGCTGACGCATCGGTTGCGGAGCCTCCCTTCTACGTCGAACTGGCGCAGCCGACCCCGAGGACCGGGCCGCCCTACCAACTCGTCCCGCTCCCGAACGTCACGGCCGAAGAGAAACTGCTGCTCTCCGACCGGGTAAACGAGAGTTTCAACGCGCTGCGCCAGCGCGCGATCGAGGAGACAGGATGGGACTATCTGGGCACCCTGGGCAGTTCGTGGCGGCCGCTGACCTATACGCCACCTTCGGGCCACTCGCGTATGAGTTGGCACCTGTGTGGCAGGGGCATCGGGCTGGACCAGGCTCCCTACGAGGCGCATCCACCGCAGGTGGAACTGGTGCGGGAGGACGTGGGCAACGTCACCTACTGGCGCGTTTTCGTGCGGGCCGCCAGGCAGGACGGGAGCATGGGGGAGCCGCTGCGCGAGGCGGTGTGGGACTTGAACGCCCGCGACCAGGGAGGGCGCGCCATGGTCGAGGGAGGCGCACTCGAGCCGCGTATTCCGTCCGGTTATTACGTGGACTTGACCACGCTCGCCAGCGACTATGGCTGGGAACGGGTGCCCGCGCTGTGGCGCTGGCGTTACTTTTGGCCCGACGTCCGCTGGTGGGAATTCCTCAAGACTGATGGGCTGACCTGGTGGCAGTGCATGCAGGAGGTCTTTGAGCCGAAAGAGATCGAGGCCGCCTTTGGGCCGATTCCAGAGCAGTGATGAGATTCTTCGGCGCTGGCGCGCCTCAGAATGACAGGGGGGGGGTATCGAGATGCCAGCACGCATCGTTATCCTGACAGGGGAGCGCGGCGTGGGCAAAACCACCGTGTGCCAGCGGGTCATCGCCCTGGCCCAGGCCGGCAGGGATGTGCCCATCCCGTACACCTGCGGCGGCCTCCTCACGTTGACCCATCACGATGGTAGCCGGGACGTGCTCGACGTGGGCAGTGGCGGCGTGCGCCGGCTGACCCTCCCACCCGCTTCAGACCAGGGCGTGGTCCAGGGCTGCTTTCGCTTCGATTCCGAAACGTTGGCATGGGGAAACGGCGTGCTGTCCCGTATGCTGGCCTGCGATTTGCTCGTGGTAGACGAACTGGGGCCACTGGAGATCGAGCGGGGAGGGGGCTGGGCGCGGGCACTGGACGCGCTCCGAGACGCCAGTTTCAGGCTGGCCATCGTGGTCGTCCGGCCTGAGTTGGTGGTGCAGGCACAACTCAGGCTGCCCACCAGTGCGACGAACGTGTTCACGGTGACGCTCGAAAACCGGGACAGCCTACCTGAGGGGCTTGTACAGATCCTGCACGGCCAGGAATACTGAACAGCGGCTGTGCGGGGGGGCGCTCTATGAGGTCTCCTCCAGGTGGGCCAGCCCCCCTTGCAGTACCCGCAGCGGCAGCAGCCCGCACCTGGCGCGCACCGGCTGCAGTGTAATCCCTAGCATTTTGAACACGTCCTCGTCACGCAGCGCCTTTAATTCGTCCACGGTCTTACCCAGGATCTCCTCGGTCAACATCGAGGCCGACGCCGTGCTGATGACACAGCCGTGGCCGCTGAACTTGGCCTCGCTGACCCGCCCATCCTGCAGCCGGACGTCGAGCCGCACCACGTCGCCGCAGACCTCGTTGTCCAATTGGTACGAGATGTCGGCGTCGTCCAACGTCCCCTGGTTGCGGGGGTGTCGGTAGTGGTCGAGGATGTGCTCGCGATACAGGCTCTCCACCTAACCTCCCAAGAACAGACGCTGTGCCGTGCGGATCCCCTCTACCAGCCGGTCTATCTCCTGGCGGGTGTTGTAGAGATACACACTGGCCCGCGCCGTGGCCATCAGCCCCAATCGCTCGTGGAGCGGCTGCGCGCAGTGGAGGCCCGCCCGGATGGCGACCCCTTCCCCATCGAGCACCTGCGCCAGGTCGTGGGGGTGGATGGATTCGACGATGAAGGCAATCACCCCCCCCCTCCCCCCCGCATGCGGGGGGGGCAAGGAGGATCGCCCCCCTGCTTGCGCGGGGGGGCCGATCACGCACACTCCCGGCACCTCGGCCAGCCGCTCCAGGGCATAGGCAGTCAAATCTTGCTCGTGCGCCCACACCGCCTCCATCCCCACCGCGCTCAGATAATCCACCGCCGCACCCAACCCCACCACCTCGGCGATGGCCGGCGTGCCAGCCTCGAACTTCCAGGGCAGGTCGTCCCAACTGGCCTCCGTCCGTCCCACGCGCCGGATCATCCCGCCACCGGTGAGAAACGGGGGCATCTCTTCCAGGAGTGCAGGACGGCCATAGAGGACGCTGGCCCCGGTCGGGCCACACATCTTGTGGCCGGAGAAGGCGAGGAAATCACAGTCCAGCGCGCGGACGTCCACCGGCAGGCGGGGCACGCTCTGGGCTGCATCCACCAACGCCAGCGCACCGGCGGCGTGCGCCCGGGCCACGATCTCCTGGGCCGGGTTCAACGTACCGAGCACGTTGGACAGGTGAGTGAACGCGACCAACTTGACCGGGCCTTTGAGCAGCCGGTCGAGCGATTCCAGGTCGAGAACCCCGTCGCCGGTCACCGAGACGAAGGCCAGTTCGGCCCCCACCTCGCGGGCCAGCAACTGCCAGGGCACCAGGTTAGAGTGGTGCTCCATCTCAGTGACGACGATGCGGTCACCCCGCTCCACGTTGGCGCGCCCCCAGGCATAGGCGACCAGGTTGATGCCCTCCGTGGTGTTGCGGGTAAAGATCACGCCCCGGCGGTCGGGCGCGTGGATGAATGCGGCGACCTTGTCCCGTGCCTCCTCGTAGGTGGCGGTCGCCTCCTCGCTCAGCGTGTACAGGCCCCGGCGGACGTTGGCATAATGGGCGCGGTAGAACTCGGCCACCGCCTCAATCACCACCCGGGGATGCTGGGTCGAGGCTGCGTTGTCGAGGTAGGCGAGCGGCTTACCGTTCACCTCCCGCGCCAGGATGGGAAAGTCGGCTCGCAGGACGTCTGGATTGAGTGTCGTCATAGGGTGATGCCCCTCTTATGTTCACCGCGGAGACGCAGAGACCACAGAGAAAGACCGGAAATGGACGCCAGCATCAGCCCCGTGATCGCCAGCCCCACCTTCAACGACGGTGGGTCGTACACCATCTCGATCCGGTGCTCACCCGCCGGCACGCACAGGGCGCGCAGCACGTAGTCGGCGCGCACCAATTGGGCCGGGTTACCATCCACCGTGGCCCGCCAGCCGGGATAGTAGACCTCGCTAAAGACCAGCAACCCACCTCCACCCCGCACCTGTGCCTCGATCCGGTTTCCCTCGTCGCGCACCATCTCGATCTGACCCGGGCTACCGGCCACCGTACCTCCACAGGTGGCTGCCGACTCGACCAGGGCGGTCGCGCGCGGGTCAAAGCCCGGCTCGTGGATGCGGGCCAGCGTCGCTCCGGCGTCCACGACCTCGACCTGCGGTACCACCCACGCCCGGGGCAGCGCCGTGGGCCGCTCGTAGACGTACACCCCCTCTTGCTCGAGCACCAGGCGGGGAGCATCCGGTTCATCCGGGAACTCTTGCGGGGCTGCCGTGACCAGGTACCCGGTATTCAGCAGGTCGTAGGTCCGCGCGCGCGGGTCGGGCCGCGAGGTAATGAACTCCTGGTAGCGCTGGAGGACCAGGGGATCGTACCCGAAGACGCTGCGCAGCCCGAACGGGTTCCCCCCGTTCTGATCCAAATCGCTCAAACCCCACGGGAGCACCCGCGCGGCCTGGGGATCGGGCACAGCCTGGGCCACGATGCGCCAGTAGGCGCTGTCCTGGACGTCCTTGACCCCGACGATGCTGCCGCCAAAGGTCCACAGGTCCAGCAGGGCCAGCCCCAACGCCCCCAGCCACAGCCAGGCACGGGGATGGGAAGCGTCACGCCAGGCCGCCAGTAGTCCGGCCGCGAGCAGGAAGAAGAACAGGAACAGGGCCGTGCGGTTGGCCTGGTGCCACAGCCGCCCCACCTCCGGGTTCGCCTCGCGCCCCAACGCAAAGGCTACGAACCCCGCCACGACCAACGCCAGCGCGCCCCCCGTCACCGCCAACACCAGTGGCCGCTTCAACGCATCCAGGAGCCGCGTCCGCTCCTCGCTGGCAGCCGATTGAAGCGCCGCCAGCGTGAGGCCGGCCAGGGCCGCCGCGGCAAAGGTGAAGAGAAACCCAGCCCGGGCCGGCGCCTGCGCCACCCGAAATAACGGCACGAAGCGATAGAGCAGGGGATGCAGGCTTCCATACTGGCCAAAGGCCAACAGCAGCGCGCCCAGGCCCACCACGACCAGGAACGGCTTCAGCCGGTGCCGTAGCCTGAGGCCGAGGAGGGCCAGGATCAGCGGCAGGACGCCGACGTAAAAGATGAACTCGTCGTAGATGCCGTCGCCCCAATACCCGGTGTTCGCCGGCTCACCGAAAAAGTTGGGCACGAACAACGTGATGAGATAGCCGGGCGGCCAGGAGAAACGGGCGGCGAAGTCATAATTCGGCGCGGCCTGGCGGCTCGAGCGCATGGCCAACTCGGCCAGCGGGAGGAGTTGCACGGCGGCAAGCCCCACCCCCACCAGCAGCATCACGCCTGCCCAGGCCAGCGCCAGCAGCACCGCGCGCGCCGAGCGCTGCTCACGCCAGCGTTCCCAGGCACAGAAGATGGCATAACCGGCCAACCCCAAGGCCACGTAGATGAACGAGGCCGTATGTCCTGCCAGGATCGAAAGGCCGGCCGGTACCCCGCCCACGACGGCCCATTTCCACGAGCGGCACACCAGGGCTCGCCGGTAGGCCCACAGGATGAGCGGCAGCCAGGCCCCGGTGGTGATGACGCCCAGGTGGCCGGCGTACATACGCACGAAAAAGTAGCCGCTGAAGGCAAACACCGCGCCACCGAACAACGCCCCCGGCACGGCGGCCCCTTCCGAGCGCAGCCAGGCGTACATCCCCACGCCGGCCAGCCACAGGTGCAGCACCGCCACCCAGCCCAGCGCGCGGGTGACGGGCATCAGCAGCGCCAGCCACGTCGGCGGGTAGAACAGTGCCGGCTGTGGGTTGGCGACGAAGGGGGTGCCGGAGAATAGCAGGGGATTCCACAGCGGGAATTGACCATGCTGGATGGAGGAGACGGCGAAGCGCAGCCAGTGCAGGAACATGTCGGACAGATCGTGGCCCGCGACGATGCGAGAGGCGGGAACCCACAGCGCATCCCAATAGAACGCGGCACAGAGGAGCGCCAGGGCCCCCATGGGCCAGGCGCTACTCCACACGCTGCGCATCCATTCTCGTCGGTCTTGGTGTTTACCCACTGCGTGACTCATCAATGGGAGCAGGGAGAACACGGATTAGCAGGATTGACGGATCAGAGATTGGTGAAAATCTGCGTTGCCTGGGTCCAGGGTCTTGGTAGAAGTATATCATGATTGGCACATCCTGCAACCTTCTGGGCCGCCATAATATGTATGGTCACCGTCTATTTTATTGACACCGGCTCACTTTGTGTTATAATACACTCAAACTGAAACGCAAGGAGTAAACGATGTCAGAAGCACAGGTTGAGCACAACGAGGCCGAAACGATCCGCCAGGCACTGCGTGGCGTGTACGACCCTGAGATTGGCATGAGCGTGGTGGACCTGGGGATGATCCGTGAAATCACCCCGACCGAGGAGAACGTGGAGATCAAGATGATCCTCACCACCCCATTCTGCCCCCTGGCCAGCATGATGGTATCTCAGGTGCAGAGCGCTGCAGAGCAGGCCGTGGGCCGGCCAGTTAAGGTCACGCTGGGGACGGAACCCTGGTCCCCCTCGATGATGGAACGGAAGATCGCGGCCTAAAGTCGCGGAACGCGGACTGTTGTCCGCGCAGGGCAAGTGTGGTGCGGGCAGCCGCTACAAACGGTGGCTGCCCGCAGGTTTTCCAGGTGTAATCCCAGACTTTTGAAGTCTCCAAGACTTCTGAAGTCTTTTTGTCACTTCTGCTTCAGTTGCTGCTCGAAGCGCGCCAATTCCTCGCTGTGGGCCTGGACCTTGGCGACGGCGGCCACCACGTCATCTATCCCCTGGCGCCCTGTCCGGAAGATGTTTTCGTCGAGCCAGACGGCCTCGCGCTGGCAGGCGCGCTCCGCCTCGGGCAGGTCCATCTTGCTAAAGTCGAACCGCTCGGGGAAGGCGCTCGGCACCGGCAGTCTCGACAGGCCCGGCTGGAAGAGTTCGTAATGGTGCATCGCCTCGTATCCGGCCCAGCAGGAGACGCCCTCGGCCGACAGTGCCGCGCACACCACCTCGTGTCCGGCACCGAAAACCTCCGGTTGGATGGCGAAGACGTACCGGTAAAACGAGCGGGTCGTATGGCGCGGGTCGCGCTTTAGCAGCCGGACGCCGGGAATTTCGCTGAGGCTCTCCTCGAAGTAATCCGCCATCTCTTCCCGCTGCCTGGCCTGCTCGGGAAAGCGCTCGATCGCCACGTTGCCCAGGGCGGCGTGCAGCTCTGACAGCCGGTAATTGGCCCCCATGGTGAAGGTCTTCGCGGCCGGGTCGCGGGACTCGACCTCGTAGTGGGGTTCAGCCACGTCGTGCGGGCGGCCGCAGTCAATGATGCTCGCCGCCCGCGCTGCCAGTTCCGGCGTGCGGCACAGTAGCACGCCCCCTTCGCCCGCCGTGAGGATCTTGGACGATTGCAGGCTGAAGGAACCAAAGTGACCGAGCGTGCCGGCACCCTGGCCTCGCCACCTGGCCCCGTGCGCGTGCGCACAGTCCTCGACGACGATCAGGTTGTGCCGCTCGGCGATCTGCATTAGCGCGTCCATGTCGGCCATCTGCGCGCCCAGGTGGACGGGGATGATGGCCTTTGTGCGGGGTGTGATGGCCGCCTCGACCGCCTGCGGGGCCAGGCAATAGTTCTGCGGGTCAATGTCCGCGATCACCGGTATCGCCCCGGCCGCCATCGGCGCGGCGGCGGTGGCCTGGAAGGTGTAGGCCGGGATGATCACCTCGTCGCCCCAGCCGACGTTCGCCGCGCGCAACGCGACCTCCATCGTCACGGTGCCATTGGCCATGACCACGGCGTGGCCCCCGCCCTGCATCTCGACAAAGCGGCGGGCGAATTCCACCGTCTGTGGACCCGGGTATGGATAGCCACCCCAGCGACCGGACTTGACGACGGCGGTGACGGCGGCGACGTCGCGCTCGTCGTAGACCGGCCAATCCGGATACGGCTCGGTACGCACAGGTTTGCCACCAAAAAGTGCCAGATCAGACATCGAAATATCTCCTTTTTCACTTCCTCTTCATCATCTCTTCCGTAGAGCGGATCAAGCGCTCCCGCACAGGGCGAGGGTCCTTCCCGGCCTGCTCCATGCCCACCAACGCACCTCCCACGACCGGCGGGGCCGTCAGCCGCACCAGGCGGGCACCGGGCGCGATGGGATGAATGGCCTCGCCCATCGCCTCTGCCAGCCGTGGGCTGCCGTTGAAGAAACTGCCGGCCAGGACGACCTCGAACGACAATGTCTCAAAGTCCAGTTGGCGGATGACGCCGATGGCCATGCTCGCCAGCTCCCGCGCGGCCCACTCGATCAATTCCCTGGCCACGGCATCCCCCTCGGCGGCGACGCGAAAGACGACCGGGGCAGCTCTTGCACCGATGTGAATGCGCCCCAGGCTCAGTCCCTCGAGCAGTTCCTCGACGTTCCGCAGGCCGGCCAACTCAACGAACGCCTGGGTCAGGCGGGTGGCCGGGCCGCGCCACGTCCACGCCAGTGCCACGGCCTGGATGGCCTTGGAGACCAGTTCACCGGCCCCCGCCGCTTCCCCCAGAAAGGAAAAGCCGGTCATGCGGCCGATGCGCCGCTCCGCGTTCCAACCCCAGCAGTTGCAGCTCGTGCCGGCCACCACGGCGACCCCCCATCCTTCCGCTGCACCCGCCACCAGACCGACGATGGCGTCGTTGACGATCTCCAACGGCGCGCGCAACCCGGTGGTGGTAATCTCCTGCAGGATAGGCTCCCGCTGGGACGGCCAGTCGTACCCGCCGATGCCGAAACCGGCCCCGGCGATTTGACCGACAGCGATGCCGGCCGTGGCCAGGGCTTCCTCCGTCGAGGCGCGCAATACATGGCCCAAGCTGTCATAGCCAAAACTCTCCGGGTTGCCGGGTCCGCTCTCTCCCAGGCTGAACGCCCGGCCGGTTTCGTCGGCGATCAGGGCGTGGGTCTTGGTCGCGCCGACGTCTACGCCCAGAAAGTAGCGCGTCATTTTCCCCTCCAAAACTGCGGCAGGTAGGCTCGATTGATCTCCAGCATGTCGTCGAGCACGGCCTGCACCCGGTCGGCCGCGGG
>Ga0315277_10012718_pt1 | contig 10537 bp, 12 predicted proteins | sample YL17G05_15_MG_FD_203695 | JGI IMG/M metagenome (GOLD analysis project Ga0315277, IMG submission 203695) | Sediment microbial communities from Yellowstone Lake, YNP, Wyoming, USA - YL17G05_15 | ecosystem: Environmental > Aquatic > Freshwater > Lake > Sediment | place: USA: Wyoming | collected... | reverse complement strand
AGGGACAGTCACCTATTACGGAGCCCTGTCAAGGCGCGGCATGACAAGATGGTCGAGTTGGTCGAGAATCGTTCATCGTTAGTTGGCCTCAGCGGCCCTGTCGGACAGTGCGGCGGGCTCGTACATCGTGCAGCGTGATGTCGGAGGGTTCGTTCATCGTACATCGTTGCGGACGCCAACGGCTGACGGCCATCGGCCGACGGCGGACGGGCGGTCAGGTGCGGTCCGGGAACTTCTCTTTCAGGTAGGCCACTATGTCGGTGGTCGGAGTGCCCGGCCCGAACAGCCGGCCGCAGCCCTGTTTGTACAGCTCCTCCATGTCCTCCTTCGGGATGATGCCGCCGCCGAACACAAGGATATCGCCCGCGCCCTTCTCTTTGAGCAGGCGCATCGTCTCCGGGAAAAGTGTCATGTGCGCACCGGACAGCACCGACAGGCCGACGACGTCGACGTCCTCCTGCAAAGCCGCCTCGGCAATCATCTCCGGCGTCTGGTGCAGCCCGGTGTAGATGACCTCAAACCCGGCGTCACGCAGTGCGCGGGCCACAACCTTCGCCCCGCGGTCATGACCATCGAGCCCTGGCTTAGCGACCAATACACGCAACTTCTTAGCCATCAAGCCTCCAATCGGTAGAAGTCCAAAGTAGTAAGGACTAAGGACAAAGCAAGTAGTAAGGACAAAATCAGCCCCTGCGTTTCTTGAGGATAGCTGAGAAGATCATGGTCAGTTCGTGGGCTTCACGCCATAGGACACGGCACTCAGTACGCGATGAGCTGTCAGCGGCCACGAGCATTCTCAGCCAGTGCATTGTCTCGCGAGCCTCTTTCTTGCAGATTCCCACCTTGTGGTCAAAGTCCTTGCCCGACTGCGCGGCCCCGGCTTCCATGTAGTTCGCCCCGACACTCGTGCTTGAACGCACGAACTGGCTAATCAAGGGCGCGCTGACCGGAGTATGTGACAGGTGATTGGCCAGCTTGATTGCGTCCTCGCCAAAGCGGGCGGTGCGCTCTTCCAGGTCGAACACTGTACCCGATTTCGTGATTTGCCTGGTCCTTACGACTTTGTCCTTTGTACTTTCTTCAGGACCTTGCTTTGTCCTTACCACTTTGTCCTTTGTACTTGTCCTGACTAGAACATCGGAGGTTCTTCGTATGATCCGAAGACCTCTTTCATCGTGCCGCAGATTTCCCCGAGCGTCGCGTAGGCGCGGACGGCTGCCATGATGGGATACATCACGTTCTCCTTGCCTACACACGCCGCCTTCAGGTCGGCGAGGCACTTTTTCACCTTCGCATTGTCCCGCTTCTTCCGCAGGTCCTCAAGCCTCCGGTGCTGCTCCTGCTCGACGGTCGGGTCGATTCTCAACAGGGGAATCTCCAGCTTCTCGCCTTCAAGCGTGTACTTGTTCACGCCCACAACCGTGCGTCGCCCGTCCTCGACCTGCTTCTGATAGCGGTAGGCAGCGTCGGCAATCTCGCGCTGCGGGAACCCGTGCTCGATGGCCCTGACCATGCCGCCCAGCGCGTCAATCTTCCGGAAGTACTCGTAGGCCTGCTTCGCCAGTTCGTTCGTCAGCGCCTCGACAAAGTATGAACCGCCGAGCGGGTCAATCGTATTGGTGACCCCGGTCTCCTCGGCAATCAGTTGCTGGGTGCGCAGGGCAATCAGCACGGCCTTCTCGGTCGGCAGAGCCCAGGTCTCATCCATCGAATTCGTGTGCAGGCTCTGGGTTCCGCCGAGGACCGCGGCCAGGGCCTGGAACGCGGTCCGTACGATGTTGTTCTCGGGCTGTTGAGCTGTTAGTGAACAGCCGGCGGTCTGAGTGTGGAATCGGAGCAGCCACGACTCCGGCTTCTTCGCCTTGAACGTCTCCTTCATCTCCCGTGCCCAGATACGCCGCGCCGCCCGGAACTTGGCAATCTCCTCGAAGAAGTCGAGGTGCGAGTTGAAGAAGTAGGAGAGCCGCGGGGCAAAGACGTCAACGTCGAGCCCGGCCTTGATGCCGGCTTCGACGTAGGTCAGCCCGTCCTTCAGGGTGAACGCAAGTTCCTGCGCCGCGGTCGAGCCGGCCTCGCGGATGTGGTAGCCGGATATGGAAATTGTGTTCCACTTCGGCACGTGCTTCGCCGCGTAGGCCATGATGTCGGTGATGACCCGCATCGAAGGCTCGGGCGGGAACAGCCATGATTTCTGGGCGATGTACTCTTTCAGGATGTCGTTCTGAATCGTGCCGCGCAGCTTCTCGCTCGGGACGCCCTGCTTCTCGGCGGCAGCAAGGTAGAACGCCCAGACTACCGCGGCCGGGCCGTTGATGGTCATGGAGGTCGAGACGTCGGCCAGCGGGATGCCGTCGAACAGCGTCTCCATGTCGGCCAGCGACGCGATGGCCACGCCGCACTTGCCGACTTCGCCCTGCGCCAGCGTGTCGTCGGAATCCCGGCCGTACAGGGTCGGGAAGTCGAACGCGACCGATAGACCCACTTCGCCGTGCGCGAGCAGGAACTTGTATCGGCCGTTTGTATCCTTGGCGGTGCCGAAGCCCGAGAACTCGCGCATGGTCCACTGCCTGCCCCGGTACATGTTGTTACGAACCCCGCGGGTGAAGGGATACTGGCCCGGAAATCCCAGGTCCTTCAGGTATTCGAACCCGGCGACGTCGGCCGGCGTGTAAAGGCTGTCGAGCGGCACGCCGGAGAGCGTCTGGAACTGCCCGGCATCAGCCTGCTCCACTCTCTGCTGCCACCGCTGCCGCTCCTCGGTAATCCGTTTCAGGTCATCAGCCATCGGAATCTCCTCTCAACTCGCAGCAACCAAAGAACCGACGCAGGGATTCACCACCAAGGCACAAAGACACAAAGAGGGCGCGGCCCAGAACTGCCTCTGTATGCTTGGTGTTCTTGGTGTCTTGGTGGTTCAATTCCGGTTCTCGGAAGCTAGAACATCTTTGAGTATCGCCTCGGCCGCCCGATAGGGAGTCGTGCCGCCATCCAGTACCTGTTGCACAAGGCCGTCCAGGCTCGCGGTCACTTCCGGCCTCCGCCACACGTCGCGCCTCAACCATTCCTCGGTCAGTTCGATGATCTCGGACTTGATGCTCTCGCGCTTTCGGTCCAGCAGTGCGCCGGAGGCCTCAAGGTGCTTGCGGTGCGCATCGAGCTGGTCCAGCAGGCCGGGTACTCCGAGTCCGGTCGTCGCGACGGTCTTCACCACGGGCGGCACCCAATCGCCAATCGCCAATCGCCGATCGCCAATCGCCGAAGTTCGGCATTCGGAGTTCGGCGTTCGCACTTTCATTTCGACCATCATCTCGATTTCCATCACCATCCGGTCCGCGCCCTCGCGGTCTGACTTGTTCACGCAGAACAGGTCACCGATTTCCATCAGCCCGGCCTTCATCGTCTGGATCGCGTCCCCGGACTCGGGCACCAGCACTACAACGGTCGAATGGGCGGCGCCGGCGATGTCGAGCTCGACCTGTCCAACGCCGACCGTCTCGATGATGACGCAGTCCCGGCCAAAAGCGTCCAGCACGTCACAGACTTCCTTGGTTCGCGCCGCCAAGCCCCCGACCCCGCCCCGCGTGGCCATCGAGCGGATGAAGACGCCGGGGTCGGTGAAGAGCGACGGCATCCGCACCCGGTCGCCAAGCAGCGCTCCGCCTGAAAACGGCGAAGTCGGGTCGACCGCCACGATACCGACAGTCCGGCCGCGGTTCCGGCACTCGCGTCCGAGCTTCTCGACCAGCGTACTCTTGCCCGCTCCCGGCGGGCCGGTGATGCCGACGCGAAAAGCCCTGCCCATCAGCGGGTAGAGCTCGTCAAGTATCGCCCTTGCGATGTCCGGCTCGTCTTCGACAACGCTCATCAGCCGGGCGCAAGCGCGCTTGCTGCCGCCGCGGAACTCCCGGAGCAGCTCGCTAATAGTCAATCCCGACCCGATTGACGAATCCCTTCTGGTACGGGTGTTTCACTTCCTGGACTTCGCTGACGAGGTCGGCGCGCTCGAGCACTGCCCGCTTCGCGCCGCGGCCGGTGAACACCAGTTCGACGTCCTCCGGGCAGGCGTCGACCAAGGCCAGCGCGTCATCGAGCTTCACCAGACCGTAGTCTACGGCCACGTTTATCTCGTCGAGGATGACAAGCCGGTACCGCCCTGAACCCAGCGCCTCGCGGGCGAGTTTCAGCCCGCGCGCGGCCTCGGCAAGGTCCTCCGCACTCGGGTTGCCCTTCTCGACGAAAGTCGGCAGGCCGGTCTGCACCACGGTCAGACCTTTGACTCCTTTGGCGGCGGTGATTTCGCCATACTCCGGGCTGCCCTTCATGAACTGGATCATCAATACGTTCCAGCCGTGGCCGGTGGCGCGTAGCGCCAAGCCCAAAGCCGCAGTTGTCTTACCCTTGCCGTCGCCGGTGTAGACCTCAAGCATGAGAGGAAAGCCCCAGTGCCCAAGCCCTAATGACCAACCCGAACGTAATCGATACTGAGGCCGGCAATCGGAAATCTTCAGTCGGCAATCGACAATCCTCAGCCAAGGTCCGGGCCGTTGTCCGGGCCGGCCTTGACTTTGAATAGCAGCCGTATCAGCGCGTTCCAGGTGTGGAACTGGTACACCTCGCGCGCGACCGGCGAGTTAGCGATGGCCTCCGCCGCCTCACCTTCCGCCGACCCAATCATGATTCTCAGGAACATGTGGGCAACGGCCCACGCCATGACCAGCCCGCAAAAGAGACTGAGTATCCCGTCGAGCGACTGGAACGACAGTGCAGCCAATGCAAACAGCCAGCGCGCGACGAAGAACGCCAAGACCGAGAAGAGGATGAAAAGCGCAAGCATCACCGTGTTGTCGCTCGCGTGGATCGGTCCGGCGACCCCGTGCGCGAAAGCCGTGGCAGCAGCGGCCGCTACGACCACGCCCGCGGCCTCGAACAGCGGCAAGCCCATGCCGGCCCTGCTGCCGCGAACGGTCTGAATGATGGTCACCACCGCCATGATTACCAGGGTTATCCAGTCATACCAGTCCATGGTTCCTCCGGCTGAGCTTCAGGCTCCTGCCTCGCGTCGGTCAGCTACCGGCTCCGCGGCCAAACTATCCCTCATCCGGGTTGAAGTCCGGGGCCAGCTTGGCCTTGAACAACAACCGCACCAACGCGTTCCAGGTCCGGAACTGATACACCTCGCGTGCGACCGGCGAGTTGACCATCTGCGCCGCCACCTCGCCGTTACCGCCTTGCGACATTATGACGATTCTCAGGACCATATGCGCGACGGTCCAGGCGAGCACAAAGCCGAACAGGAAGCTGAACAATCCGTCGAGTGACTGGAACGACATGCCGGTCAGCGTGAACAGCCAGCGCGCGACGATGAACCCCACCACCGAGAATACCAAGAACAGCACGAGCAACACTACGCTTTCGCTGACGTGAATCCTGACCGCCAGCCCGTGGGTGAAAGCCGTGGAACCCACTGCCGCCACGATGACCCCGCCGGCCTCGAAGAGCGGCAGGCCCATGCCTCCGGCCTTGCTGCCGCGCACGGTCTGGATAATCGTCCCTCCCACCACAATCACGAGCGTCATCCAGTCATACCAGTGCATCGCCACCTCCTTTGATCAATCCGATGCGGCCCTCTCAATCAAGGTCATCGAGGTCGCCGGAGTCGCCCGGCTCCAGGTCGTCGAGGCTATCCATGCCCGCATCGTCGGGCAGCCCGGCCAAATCGCCGCCGGCGCCCATGTCGTCAAGTCCTTCGTCGAAGTCCTCTTCGGTCTTCGAACCGGTCAGCAACGTGAACCGGCTGAATACCTGGCGGGCCCGCATCCGGCCGCACTTCGGGCACGCCGGGTCCAGCCCGACCTCTTTCTCGGCCAGGGTGGCCACGATCTCGAACTTCTTTCCGCAGTCCTGACACTGAAACTCGTATACCGGAATCGGACACCTCCAGTCAAAGTCAGTATAATCAGTACCAGAAACCTGCGGATAAGTCAATGACTAAACGCAGCATGGTTGACTTTGCTGCCGGTTCGGCTAGCATGAGCAGCAGTTCGAACCCGCTGCAAAAGGAGTCATTCATGAAAGTCATAATCACCGATCCGATTGCCAAAGCCGGCGTAAAGATGCTGCAGGACGCCGGAATCGAAGTCGACGAACGCCCTGGCCTTCCACCGGCGGACCTGGTCCAGGCCATCCCCCCCTACGACGCCATCATCGTGCGCAGCGCCACCAAGGTCACGGCCGACGTCATCAACGCCGGCAAGAACCTGAAGGTCGTCGGCCGCGCCGGCGTCGGGCTCGACAACGTCGACAAGAAGGCCGCTGACGCGCGCGGCGTCAAGGTCGTGAATACGCCGGCCGCGACTTCGGTCACGGTCGCCGAACTCGCGCTCGGCCACATGCTCGCCTGCGCCCGCTCGATTCCGCAGGCGACCCAGTCCCTGCGCGAGGGCAAGTGGGAGAAGAAGGCCTTCAAGGGCACCGAGCTCTTCGGCAAGACCCTCGGCCTCATCGGCTCGGGCCGCATCGGCACCGAGCTCGGCAAGCGCGCCATCGCGATGGGTATGAGCGTGCTGGTCTACGACCCATTCATCCAGAAGCCCGCGGTCGGCAAGCAGGTCGAGCTCGCGGACATGCTGAAGAGCGCCGACTACATCTCGCTCCACGTGCCCAAGACCGACAAGACCCTCCACATCATCAACAAAGAGAGCATCGCCCAGATGAAGAAGGGCGTGGTAATCGTGAACTGCGCGCGCGGCGGCGTGGTGGACGAAGAAGCCCTGTACGAAGCCCTGAAGAGCGGGCAGGTCGGCGCGGCTGCGCTGGACGTGTTCGAAAGCGAGCCGCCCAAAGACTTCAAGCTCTTCGCGCTGCCCAACGTCATCGGCACGCCGCACGTCGGCGCCCAGACCAAGGAAGGCCAGGAGCGCGCGGGCATCGGCATCGCCGAGGAAGTCCGCAAGGTCCTGCTGGGAAAGTAGAAGAAGAATCTTCATCCCCAAGACACAAGTGACACCCGTGAGGCGAGTCCGAGCGCGCTTGTCCGGCTCGACCCCTCGAATCCTCGACCCCTAAATCGTTGCCCCCTATCGGAGGATAGTAAATGGCCGACATCAGACCGTTCCGCGGCTGGCGCTACAACCCAACCCGCGTACGTGACTTGTCTCAGGTCATCACCCAGCCCTATGACAAGATCCCCAAAGAGCTGCAGCAGAAGTACAACGAGCGCCACCCCAACAGCTTCGTGAACCTCATCCTGCCCTCGGCGCCCGACCCATACTCCTTCTCCGCGACCACGTTCAAGCTGTGGTCACAGCAGCTTGTTCTGGTCCGCGACTCCGACCCGACCATCTACGTCCTGCACCAGGACTTCGAGGTCGCCGGCCAGAAAAAGACGCGGAAGTCCTTCGTTGCGGCCATCCGGGTCGATGAGTTCGAGAAGGGCACAGTGCTGCCGCACGAGCGGACCCTGTCCAAGCCCAAGGCCGACCGTCTGAGCCTGCTTCGCGCCACCCGGGCTGACTACGAGCAGATATTCATGCTCTATGACGACCCCCAAGGCGTTGTCGAGAGGGCTCTGACCCCGACCGGCGAGCCGCTTATGAAGGCCACGGACGACTACGGCGTCGTGCAGAAGGTGTGGGCGATATCCGACCCGGCCAAGCTCGCTGCCGTGCGCAAGGCGCTCGCGGACAAGGTGGTGCTGATCGCCGACGGCCACCACCGCTACGAGACCGCGCTCAACTTCCGGCAGGAGATGGAACGCGCCGGCAACGTGCCGGACGACGCGGCGCTCCGTTTCAAGTCCACCGCCTTCGTCAACATCGCCGACCCGGGCCTCGTGATTCTGCCCACGAACCGGCTCCTCTTCGGCCTCAACAGCCCCAAGTGGAACGACATCGTGGCCGGCCTCGGCAAGTGGTTCGAGACCAGAGCCATCAAGGACGCCGAGATAGAAGGTGCACTGTCCGACAGGGGCCGCCTAGGCCAACTCGCCAAGGCCGGGACCGACCACGTCTTTGTGCTTCACACCGGCAAGAACAGGTCATGGGTGCTCCGCCTCACCGACAAGGCCGCGGTCGAACAGCTCATCAAGGACCACACCGCGGATTACCAAGACCTCGACGTGGCCATCCTCCACTCTTTGCTCATCGAAAACGTGCTCGGCATCAAGGTGGCGGACATCGAGGACCACGTCGCGTACGAGCGTGGCCTGGCTGAAACGCTGGCCAAGGTCGACTCGTTCAAATACCAGGCCGCGTTCATCATCAACCCGACCCGGGCCGACCAGGTGCAGAAGGTCGCCGCGCATGGCGAACGGATGCCCCAGAAGTCAACCGACTTCTATCCCAAGTTCGTGTCCGGGCTGGTGTTCATGGACGTCGGCGATAACGAACGGCTCTAGTCGGAACCAAGGAACGCTCCGACTGAACCGCGTCAGACAAATCGGAATGCCGAATCCCGGAATGCCGGGATTCGGCCTTGAAGGGAAGGCATAGTATGAAACGTCACGTCACGAGCCTGTTGCTCGTCGTCCTGCTGGCTACCACTGCAGTTGCGGCTCCGGCCGTCAACGGCGGGTTCGGCTGCTTCGGTCCTACGGTCGGCATCGTCAACTTCTCCGGCCTGGATGATGCGCTCGTCTCCGGCGGCATCACCCAGAAGCTGGGTTCAATGCAGTGGGGATTCGGCGGCGGCGGGTTTGCCCTGATAAACCGGGTCGTCATCGGCGGCTCCGGCTGGGGCAGTTCCCAGACTGTCGGCTCGGACAGCCTGCGCGCCACCGTAGGAATTGCTGGCGGCGAATTCGACCTTGGCTACCAGATCTTCTCGGTGAAGCACCTGCTTATCGCGCCGGTCCTCGGCATCGGCGGAGGTGGGTACACCATTGAACTGCAGAAGCTGTCCGACGCGCCGGGAACTTTTGAGAATCTACTGAAGAACCCGGGCCGAACCAGCAAGGTCTCGTTCTCGGGTCTCACTCTCTCCCCGCAGTTGATGGTCACAGTTCCCATCAGCTTTGTCGGCGTACAGCTCCGGGGCGGGTACTGCTACACGCCTTCGGAACCGGCATGGGGAATCGAAGGAGGCGACAAGCTGTCCTCCGGGCCGACAATCAGCAAAGGCATGCCATTTGCCACGCTCAATGTCGTATTCGGCGGATTCGAAGGCGGCACCCGCCGTCGCGGAGGCAGGAACTAGCGGCGGCAGCGCGGGGACCAGGGAAAAGCAGACGAAGCCAGAAGCCAGAGGCGAGAAGCTAGAAGTCAGAACTCCCGACCTTCTGCACTCTAGCTTCTGCCTTCGCCCCGTCCCTCATCCCCAGCTTCTAACTCCTAGCCCCTAACCCCTAACTCGAACCATGCCTGCCAATCTCTCCGCCGACTACCTCAAAGCCGAGGAACGTTACCGCGCCGCGGTGACGGCCGAGGAAAAGCTGGCCTGCCTCGAAGAGATGTTCACGACCATCCCCAAGCACAAAGGCACAGAGAAGATGCAGGCCGACATCAAGACCCGCATCTCCAAGCTCAAGAAGGAGATGAGCTCGTCGTCAAAGGGCGGGGCCAAACGGGCCGACTGGTTCCACGTCGAGAAGCAGGGCGCGGGCCAGGTCGTAGTCTTCGGTGCGCCCAACTGCGGCAAGTCGGCGCTGGTCAGGGAACTGACCGGCCTGCACGCCGAGGTCGCGCCCTACCCGTTCACGACAACCCAGCCGGCAGCGGGCATGATGGAATTCGAAGACATCCAGATACAGCTCGTGGACACGCCGCCGGTCTCGCCTGAATCCCCGGGCTGGCTCTTCGGCATAATGCGCACGGCCGATATCCTCGTCTGGATGCTCGACCTCTCCGACGACGCGCTGCTCGAAACCACCGAGCAAACGCAAGCCCTCCTCCAAAAGGCGAACATCGCCCTCGCAAGTCCCGTGTCCATAGTCAATAGTCCAGAGTCTCATCCGGAGCCCTCCCCTGATCCCCAGCCCCCAGCCCCTAGCCCCAAAAAGGTCCTCCGCCTCGGCTCCAAGTCCGACGACCCGCAGGCGATGGACCGACTGGCGATTCTGCGGGAGCTTATCGGCGACGTCGAGGTGCTGCCGGTCTCAGTCGAGCATCACACCGGGCTTGAGGAATTCAAGCGGCGTCTGTTCGATATGCTCGCAATCATCCGGGTCTACACCAAGAAGCCGGGCAAGCCGGTCGAGTTCCGCGACCCGGTAATCCTGCACATCGGCGCGACTGTCACGGACGCGGCGTATCATCTCCACAAAGACTTCGCCCAGAACCTCCAGTTCGCCCGGCTCTGGCACTGTCAGACAGGGGCCGCTGAGGCCAATAGTTCGGGTTACGACGGCCAGCGTGTCGAGCGCGGCCACGTCCTCGCCGACAGAGACATCCTCGAATTCCACGTATAGGGACATGACCGATTCCGCCAGGGAATCGGACTGTGTCCCATCCCGGACCCCGACATCCGCTGACCACGCAGATTCCGCGGACTCCCTCATCAGAAGCCTGACTCCCTCTCCTCTTTGAGGAGAGGGTCGGGGCGA
>Ga0315277_10012717_pt1 | contig 10537 bp, 11 predicted proteins | sample YL17G05_15_MG_FD_203695 | JGI IMG/M metagenome (GOLD analysis project Ga0315277, IMG submission 203695) | Sediment microbial communities from Yellowstone Lake, YNP, Wyoming, USA - YL17G05_15 | ecosystem: Environmental > Aquatic > Freshwater > Lake > Sediment | place: USA: Wyoming | collected... | reverse complement strand
AGACACTTTTCGATGCCTATCACGTCGGACAGGCTTATCGGGACATCGCCGGGGGGGAATACGACGTGGTGCACGACCATGCGGGGTTCCTGGGCCCGGCCTTCGCCGGCCTTATCCCCCAGCCCGTCGTGCACACCCTACACGGCCCCTTCACCCGCGATACCCGTATGTTCTATGAGGCTTTCAAGCGCGATTGTTACTACGTGGCCATCAGCCACCGGCAGAGGGAATGCGGCCCGGATCTCAACTACCTCGGGGTGGTCCCGAATGCGGTGGATATCGAGGAGCTCAGCTACAGTGGCGAAAAAGATGACTACCTGGTGTACGTCAGCCGTATCTGCGAGGCTAAGGGGACCGAACAGGCTATCCTCCTGGCAATGGAGAAAGGCCAACGCATCCTGTTCGCGGGAAAGATAGACGCGGGCCGAGACAGGGAATACTTCGACCGGCGCATCCGCCCTCACATAGATGGAGAACGAGTGGTCTACCTGGGGGAGGTCTCCTCGCAGGAGAAAGTGCGCGTGCTGCAGCGGGCGCGTGCCTTCCTCTTTCCCATCCAGTGGGAAGAACCCTTCGGATTGGTTATGGTGGAGGCGATGGCCTGCGGTACCCCGGTACTGGCAACACGCTGGGGTGCCGTGCCCGAGGTAGTGGAGCACGGCGTGACCGGTTTCCTCGCCGATTCCCCCGCGGGACTTCTGGAATATTTTGACCGCTTGGATGAGTTGGATCCGCTGGCCTGTCGGAAGGAGGCCGAGGAGCGCTTCAGTCCCAAGGTGATGGCCGCAAGTTACCTGGATATCTACCGGCGAGCTATTGAGCTGCACCGGTCCGGATTACAATCGGCAAGCGCCCGTACCGCCTAATGGGGTCAGCCGTCCAATCGACACAAAAGGCCAGACGTCCACACGGCTCTGTGGTTGCTTGCGCCTTCAGGCCTTGGTCGCACCTTGGATAGATAAGGTACTGCCGGTAGGGTCAGCCCTCTAGCGGGAGAAGCGTCGGCGCAGGGCGCGCCGGTCGCGGCGCGCGGTATGGCTCCTGTCCCCGGCCAGGGAAACCGTTTCCAAACCCCCCACTCCGCTACCGAGGTCGCGACGCTGCTTGAGCTCGCGCTCCAGGATCTCCTGCATGCGGTAGCGGTAGCGTACGTGGGGCGTGATGTTCTCACCCACGCTTTCTAAGAGGGATTCCGCCGCTACGCGGCTGCTCTCCAATGCCAGACGGATGCCGAATCCCCAGGGGTCCAGAAACCCCGCCGCCTCGCCGGCGAGCAGGGCACAGCCAGCACCCAGGTTGTAATGCCCCTTGGCTGCCATGCGGTTGGATGCGGATACCTTGCGCAGGGCTTCCCCTTGCAGGCGCAAACCTACCTTCTGCCGCAGTAAAGAGGTCAGACCGTCAAGTTCTTCCCGCCACCCCCTGGTCGCGTCGTGGTTTACCGCCAGCCCGACGAGGTCGTCCTTCACGAAGAAGCGGGCAATGCCCATGCCTTTGTTCATGAGGGCGAGGCCTATCCACTCCGGGTCCCAATCCGATTCTCCTTCGGAGAGGACGAGCATGGTACGTTCCAGGCGAGGCGCCACATAAAGGCGGTAGAACTCCGGGCGCAGGAGGCGCAGCGCCATGGAATCCGCCCCGTCTGCGGCCAGGAGGTAGGTCGATTCCACCAACTCCTCCCGCTCGTCCTTGATCAGTCGCGCCTTTACGTAGAAACGCTTCACCTGGAAGTCTTCCACCCTGCAGCCGTCCATGACCTCAGCGCCGCAGCCCGTGGCGAGGTGAGCGTCAAGTCGGGAACGTATAACCGAGGATCCGGGACTTGGGTAGGGCAACTCGTAGTCGCCCCCGCCCTCGCAGATGAGACGAGCTCCGCGCACTACTTCCGGGCGGGCCAGGCAGTCGGTGGGGATGGGACCGAAGGCCTCCTCTATCAGGCCGGCCGCCTGCGGTGAAAGAAAGCCACCGCAGGGCTTCTCACGTGGGATCCTCTCCCTCTCCACCAGGACCACTCTAAACCCAGCATCGGTGAGCACCCGGGCTGCCATGCATCCGCCCGGACCCGCCCCTATGACTATGGCGTCGTAGTACACTTGCTCACCGCCTTACGCTTCGCCGTGTGGACTCTTCATTATTATGCCCTTGGGCTGTGCACCAGTCACCATAGGGGGGCACCGCGGTTGATGAGCAAAACAAGTATACTGGTGGCGATGATCATCGACATTCATACTCACGTGGGCGATTGCATCAACGGCGAAGAGCTTTCCGAGCCCTACGACAGGCCTCCCCGCCTCATATCCGACCTGTTCGAGGCCTCCGGCTTCCGGCTCATGGGTGGGCGGAAGCTCTTCCCCCGTTTCTCCCACTACGTGGAGATCATCCATAACCAGGAACGCACCAACCTGGGCACCCCGCAGAACCTCCTCCAGTACATGGACCGCTTCGGCATAGACATCTCCGTGCTGCAACCCATCGAACCCTACCGCTTGACCGAGGACAACCTGGCACTGAGCTGTGAACGCCTGCGGACCTTCGCCTCGGTGCATCCCGGGCAGCCGGGATGGGTATCGCGTCTCGCGCGGTACATGGAACAAGGTTGCCTGGGATTGAAGATCCAACCCGTTATCCAGAGGCTGGCCCCCGACGGGCCCACCGTTCGCGACCTGCTCGAGGAATATGCACCGCAAGGGCGCCCCGTGCTGCTGCACGGTGGGGAGAGCTCCTACCGCATGTCCGAGCGCGCCCTCTCCCGCCTCGGCCGCATCGCGGATTGGGAGCCGGTCCTTGCAGCTTTCCCGTCGGTGAGGTTCATTATCGCCCACACCGCCATGGAGGGATGGAGGGAGGCCGTAGCCATGGGGGAGAGGCTGCCGAACCTCTACGTGGATACCAGCTTCCAACCCGCCTCCCACGTACGCGAGGCCTTGCGACGCATGGGGAAGGAGCGGGTGCTCTTCGCCTCCGACTGGCCGTTCTCGCTGCAGAAGGCTCCCCTGCGGGTCATCGCAGCAGCCTGTGCAGGCGATGCCGGACTGCGCCGCGCCCTGCTCAGCGACAACGCCCTTTCCCTGCTCGCCCTATAAGAGACCCCTGGCGCCTCAGGGGTTGTAGCGGAAGTGTTCGTACCACTGCATGGGCTGCTCCGGGCCCTGGGTGAGCAGGATCCAGAGTGCGGCGAGGATGCTCTTCAGCCCCTGCATGGCCAGCCTTCCCTGCAGGCCGGGAACGGTGAGCACGGGTGGAAAGTCGCCGGGCGTGGCCTGGAGTGACTGCTTGCGCGTGTCCTTCTTGGATAAGGGCAGCTCGATGGTGGCCAGGCAGCAGGGATCCCCCGTCGAGAGCAGGCTCGTGATCTCGGGGACCGCGAGGTCGGGGTTGAGCACGGAGAACGTGCCGGCCTCCAAGGCCATCATCAGGCGGGTGCATACCTCGGGGCAGGCGGTGAGTTCCCTGGCCGCCGGACAGTACCTCTCCTCCTTCACCGCCCTTCCCCGCGTCTCCTCGGTCCAGATGCCCCTCACGCCGACAAGGCCGTCCTCGTAATCGAGGACACGCCCCAAGCTACGGGCGTCATAGGGGTCGATATGCAGAGCGTCGCGGAGAATAGGGGCGCGGTCCACCCCGACACGGTAGAAGAGGAACTGGAGCGCGCACACCCCCCGTTCCCCGTAGTGGTCGTATAGTGCCGGCAGGAGCTTGGTCAGCCCGCGCATCATCAGGCGGATGGGGACCTCGCGATGCCATGCGGGGTCCAACAGATCCTTCGGCCGGGGGTGAAAGGACTTTACGGCCAGGCCGTAGAATACGGCGGAGACCAGGAATACGCGTTTCGCCTTCTTGAACAAGATCCATCACTCCTCTTTGTGACTCTTCATCCCCGCTACCGGGAGATAATCGGGATAGACTAAAAATGCAAAGACAACACTTCTAAGATGATGGACCTCGATGCGCGATCACCGCAACTTGGATCCGTGGTCTGCACCCGACTCCGATGACGCTGGGAATGCGCCCGGGGGCATGATCGCCATCCGGCGCCCCGTCACGTGGTATCCCGTTCATGGCGTGAGGGGGCGGTTGACGTCTATCTCCACCACTTCTCCAGAGGGGGCCTTGGTGGCGAAAACGATCCCCTTGGAATTGTACTCCAAGATGGTCAGGTCCTCGCCCTGATAACTGGCATCGCTCTGCCTCTGCGGTGACCCGAACTCCTTCAACGCGTCGGCCGAGGGCGAACCGATACCCACGCCCTTGGGCGTCTTTCCCGCATAGGGATGGCGCACGCTTATGGACACCACGATGTCGAAATCCCCCAGGGCATCGTTCTTGTCCATATCCTCCATGTAGACGTTCAGTTTCCAGGGGCCGTATCCGCCGGTATAAGTGGCGTAGACCAGGCCTTCGGTAGTAAAGCCGGTGCTGTCTGGACCGCCGTACTTTTCCTTGACCGTCCGGAACTCGTCGCCGACGTTGATCCCCGCTATCGTTTGCCCGGGAATTATGGGGGCGGATCCGTTGACACCGAAAAGCCCGCCCTGGGCGTCGTCGCCGCCCTCCTCCTCCACGGGACGCAATCCCCCATAGGCGGTTACCACCACGGTTATCACGCCGTCCTTAGGCGCTATGAGGAATTCGACCCCCTTCTGGCTGTACGAATAGAGCTGCAGTTTCTCGCCCTCCGGCCCCTGGGTCTCGGTTATGCTCTCGCATGGGCCGAATCCTCCTTCCACGTCCCCCGGCGTGCTCCCGATCCCCACCCCTCCGGAGGTCAGGCCGTAATATGGCGTGGAGACCTCGATGGCCCCTACCTCGTCCCCGGCGTCGAGGTAGCCGTTGCCGCCGTCGTAGAGGGTGACCACCATGCGCCAGGAGGCGGGGTCGTCAATAATCCCGCCCTCCCGGGTCCTGCCGTAATAGGCGTAGAGATACCCGCCGTCCTTGAGGCTTTCTTCGGGTTCACCATGTATCTCCTGCACCGCCGAGTAGGGGTCGCCGATGTTCACGTCGGCCATCGAGAAACCAGGGACGATGGGATCGTGGTCCCACGCGGAGAGGTCCTCCCCGCCATCGCCGCCGCACGCCGTGACGGTGACGGCGAGTACGGCCAACGCCGTAAACGCCAGGCAAGCCGTGACCGGTCTAGAAAGGTCTCGTCTCATGTCGGCCTATACTCCCTGCTGTTCTTGCGCGTGCTTGTCCTCGAGGCCGCGACGGGTGTAGAAAACGGGGATGTCCAGTGCGCCGGCCAGGCCCTGGACGATTAGGAAAGCCTTGTTGCGGTTGTCGGAGGGAGCGCCGGTCATGCCGGAGCGAAAGAGCTTTAAAGGGTGACCTTCTTTCCGTTTCAGGTAGACGCGGACGTAATAGGAGAGGTCACGCTTGGAGCCCTGTTCCCCTTCCGTCGTGGGAACGCGAGGCGATTCGATCACTTCCAGCCCCTCCAGGTCCTCCCGGCCCAGCCGCCGGCGGCTGGGTATGAAGTAATGGTAACGCTCTACCGTTAGCCCGCGGGCGACAGGGTCGACGATCACGTAGGTGGGGGAGGAAAAGATGGCGAACATGCTGAAAAAAAGGCATACGATGCAGCCGATCCCCAAAGCGACGCGCATGACCCCAAGGGTGGCCAGCACCGCGAAGGTCACCGCCGCGTAGAAGATAACGGCGTGGATGCCCTCCCACAGGCCTCCCCGGATCTCGAACTCCATGCGCTCGCTGCCGCTTGCGACCGCCTCTGTCATCCTTCCTCCTGATCTCAGGTCCTGCGTTCCCAACAGCCCTACCGGAGCCATTATAACCCATGGGAGGACGGCTTCCTTTGAGCCGGACCCGTATGGCGGGGAGGTCAGTCGCCTTCGACCTTGTACACGACATCGTGTTCGCGGGCGTGTCCCTCCGCCTTGATACCGATGACGTCGCCAGGACCCGCCTTCTCCACCTCGTCGTGCTCTATCTGGATGGATGACACCCCCTGGGTCCAGTCGGAGGTATGTCCCTTGACGTGGATGGTGTCGCCCACCCTCAGCTCGTCCTCGAGTTCGATCGCCGCCACGCCTATCTTGCTGAAGAAGTGCGTGATCCTGCCTACCTGCTTCTCCATGGCTCACCTCCCTTCTCGTCTCAATACCATCGACGCCTCTCGGGCCCGCCCTGTTCCCCGGCAGGGAGAACCGGCCGCGGTCTTTTTCTATTGGATACCCCGTTCCCGAGCGCATGAAACGACCGCGTCTGCGAAGGCGCTTGTCGAGCCGCACGCCTCACCGGCGTTCTAAGCCATTTTTCGGGAGAACGGGCCGTAAATCCTGCGACCGGTAACGATTCCATCTCCTGGCGGTGTTCAACCAGGCGGGTTTACAAAAGGCCCCGCGGGGAAGGAAAATGAGTGATTGGATGGTTGTGGTTTCGAAGGCAGCTGCCCGGGTGCGGATTCCGAGAGCGGGACATGCCCTTATCCCGGTATGTAACACGGCACCCGATCCCCTATGGTAGTGCGGACGTTATCGAGAAGCGGGCTCGCCTGCGCTCAGTATCCTGTCGGGATAGGTTCTGAGAGAGATGCGAAAGGAGACGTCATGGCCATACCCAGATCGAGCCTCGAGGATACCATCCCGTTCATCTCCAAGAAACTTATCCCGCCGATATTGGGAAAAGCTTGCGGTGGTCCGCGATGGGACAACACCGGCGCGCGGCGCTGCTGTGCGACAAAGGAGGCGGCGTTATATAATATTGCGGGGCTCATGGTGAGGAGGACGTATGTCCGGTAATGATGACACCAGGGAAGCGATACTGCGCAGGCTGCACCGCGTCGAAGGACAGGTGCGCGGCATAATACGGATGGTGGAAGAGGAGAAGGGCTGCGAGGAAGTCCTCACCCAGGTCGCCGCTGCCCGCTCGGCCATGGACCGCGTGGGGATCCACATCATCACCCATCGCATGAAGGAATGCCTGAAGGACAACCCGCCCGATTCGCCGGAGGAAGCCATCGGAGAAGCCATAAACATCTTCCAGCGTTTCAGTTCGAGCATCGGCCCCGTCCCCCCCGATTAGGGGGTCAGCCGTCCAATCGACACGTTTGTCGCGAGGAGCGGAGCGACGTGGCGATCCAGCCAGGCGTCCACGCATAGGGCCATCATTTTTCCGCGTCCTTTCACTTGATCCCCTCTCCCACGACGTTGCTTCAAGACTGAAGTAGGGTCCGGGTCGCCGCGGGCCTCCAAGTCTTATATGATATAAATCGTTTCAAACATACCCCCATGGGTATAATATCCGCATATGGATAAATGCCGGTTTCGTTCCTGGAGGTAGGCCATGACCAAGACCGATTTGCTGCCCGGCGTCCTCTCCGAGCTGGAGGAACGCTTCGGGGAGCGGATGAGTTCCGATCCCGTCGAGAGATACATCTATTCCCGCGATATGGGCGAGTTCCCGACCATCGTAGGCAAGATCGTGGGCGGTCTCGCCCAGGCGGTGGTGCAGGTGGAGAATGCCGATGAACTCGCCTGGATCGCCGGCTTCGCCCGCCGCCGCGGTTTCTCTCTGACGCCCCGCGCCGCCGCTACCAGTGGATACGGCGGGGCCATACCGGTGCTGGGCGGCATCGTGGTCGATCTCACCCGTATGAGCCATGTCCTGGAGATCGATGAGGAAGGGCAGTCGGTGCGGGTGGAGCCGGGCGTCGTATGGTGGAATCTGGAAAAGGAGCTACGGGCGCGCGGGCTGGCCCTGCGCACCTATCCCTCCAGCGCCCCCTCCTCCACCGCAGGGGGATGGGTGGCCGAGGGTGGTTCGGGCATAGGTGCATATGCCTACGGCGAGATCGCAGACAACCTCCTGGAACTGAAGATAGTGGGGACGGATGGCGAGAAGGTGATAAGCGGAGAGGATATAGACCTCTACACGGGTTCAGAGGGAACCTTGGGTTTCATCTCCGAGGTGCGCCTGGCGGTGCGAGAGGCGGGACCGGAGAGGCCATTGCTCTTCAGCTTCGGCAGCCCGGAGGGGGGGCAGCGGTTCCTCAACGCGTTGAAAGGGAGCGAGCTGCCCATATTCCACCTCCAGGTCATCACCCCGCAGCTGGCCTCCCTCAAGAACCAGGTCTCCGAGAAAGCTTATCTCCCCGAGGGGTCCTACCTGGTGCTGGCGGTATTGCAGAGCGATGAGACCGGCCCCAGAGGCGAGATCGTCCGCGTGGCCGCGAGCGCCATGGGTAAGGAACTGGACGGGGAAGCCGCCTCGCACGAGTGGGATGAGAGGCTCTATCCCCTGCGTATAAAGAAGGCCGGGCCTTCCGTCATACCGGCTGAGGCCGAGGTGCCGCTGTCCAAGGTGGGGGCGCTGCTCGCGGACACCGCGAAGCGCCTGCCAGAACTCGCGCTGGAAGTGGTGATCGGCAGGGACGGTAAAGCGGTCTGCCTGGGTTTCATCCCCTGCGACTCGCGCACCGCGGATTTCACCGTGAGTTTTACGGCATCCCTGGAATTCCTGCGCCTGGCGGAGAAGTACGGCGGGGCCCCCTACGGCATCGGTCTGTACTTCGTGGACAAGGCGGACAAGAGGCTGGGAATGGCCAAGAGGAAGAGATTGCAGCAGGCGAAACGGGAGGCGGACCCCGCATGCCTCCTCAACCCGGGCAAGATCGTCGAGACGTGCGCCGATACACCGCGCCTCAAGTCCCTGCGCGCCATGATGGCCGCGGCCAAGCTCTCGCTGCCCTTCGCCATTCCCGTACGCCGCCTGGCACCCCACGTGCGCCTCATGCGCAAGAGACTGCCGGAAAAAGTGGAGGAGGCCGCCTTCACCTGCGCGCAGTGCGGTTACTGCAAGGAGGGGTGCACCCTCTTCACCGGCCGGGGTTGGGAGAGCGCTTCCCCGCGCGGGAAGATGCAGTACCTGCGCGGCTACGCCAAGGGAGAGGTGCCCCTCACGCAGGATATGTCCGATACATTCCTCCTCTGCACCACCTGCAAGAAATGCGACTTCGCCTGCCAGACCGACCTGCCCATCGAGTCCGTTTGGGAGGAGATGCGCGGCGAACTCGTCGCCAAAGGGAAGTTCAACACCTTCCCGCCTTTCGAGATGATGGGCGCCTCCTACGACATGGAGAACAACATCTGGGCCGGCTTCTCGGGAGAGCGCGACGCCTGGCTCCCCGAGGACATCAAGCCGCTGGAGAGCGGGCCGGTCGGTTACTGGGCCGGTTGCACCGCCTCCTACGTGGAGCAGGACATCGCCCGCGGTGCGGCACGCATCCTCAAGGAGGGGGGTGTCGACTTCGTGTACCTGGGCAACGACGAGACCTGCTGCGGCGTCCCCTTCCTCATGAGCGGCAAGTGGGACGTCTTCGAAACCGCGGTACGGCGCAACGTCAAGGCCCTCAACGAGAGGGGCGTGAAGACCCTTTACGCATCCTGCCCGGGCTGCTGGGTCACCCTGGGTCACCACTACAAGAACTGGGCCGAGAAACTGGGCCTGGAATGGGACATCGAGGTGCGGCATATCTCCGAGCTGGCCGCGGAGCTGGTGCGCGACGGCAAGCTCGAGTTCAAGCATGAGGTGCCCATGAAGGTCACCTGGCACGACCCCTGTCATATTGGCCGCCACGGCGGCATCTACGAGGAGCCTCGCGACGTGCTCAAGGCCATCCCCGGCCTGGAGTTCACGGAGATGGAGCACAACCGCGAGGACGGGCTGTGCTGCGGCAGCGTGCTCACCCTCATCGGGGAAACGCGTCCCACCTCGGGGCGCATCGCCCACGCACGCCTGCAGGAGGCCCGCGATACCGGGGCGGAAGCCATCATCTCCACCTGCCCCTGCTGCGAGTTCCAACTGCGGGTATGGAATGCCGCCGAGGGGAACGGACTCAAGATCCTCGATTTCGCGGCGGTGGTCGCGGAAGCCCTGGGCGAAAAGCTGGAGAACCCCGACCCCAAGGTGCAGGACTCGTGGGCGGTCTTCGACACCATGATCCAGTTGATGACCCCTCAGGGTATGGCCGATTTCATGTGGGAGTTCCTGGATTCCTTATCACCGCTCCTGGGCAAGGCTATGCGCCTGGGCAAGAAGCTGCCCGCACCGTTCAAGAACGGTATGTTCGCCGTCACCGACCGGCTCATACCGTTGATGATGCCGAAGATGCTGCCCATCATGATGCCCTGGATGCTCCCGCGCATGATGCCCCTGATGGAGGCGCGCATGCCCACCATGAGCGATTCCATGCGCGAGCTCATGCCGGACATCCTCCCCAAGGTCATGGACAAGATCATGCCCTACATGATGCCGCGCATCATGCGCCGTATGCTCAGCTGAGTAGTAAGTCGGGCCAGCCGTCCAATCGAATAGGGATCGCAAGGGTATCTGCAAAGAACTCGTCATCTAGTGGCCACGATAACACCTGGTCTTTTTGTTTAAAGATGCCACAGTGGGGCAAAGATAAACCTAGTAAAGCGGATGATCCTGGGATTCACCGATACGAAAACGGGCCTTGCAGCGTGAGGAGTTATTCCAGGCGATCATTGGTTGACACGTTCCGGCATTGCGGCGAAGT
>Ga0315277_10012716_pt1 | contig 10538 bp, 16 predicted proteins | sample YL17G05_15_MG_FD_203695 | JGI IMG/M metagenome (GOLD analysis project Ga0315277, IMG submission 203695) | Sediment microbial communities from Yellowstone Lake, YNP, Wyoming, USA - YL17G05_15 | ecosystem: Environmental > Aquatic > Freshwater > Lake > Sediment | place: USA: Wyoming | collected... | reverse complement strand
GTTTTGTTGGGCAATAGTATTTAAGCCTTAAACTATATAACAACCTGTTGTGTTGACGGAAAATATTTTTTGGCCTAAAATAATTGAGTATCATTCAGCCTAAAATTTACCCAATAAATATGAAGAGTCAATTAGACAGAGCAATTAAATTGGCCGCTAATACTGGCGATAAAATCATCGTGGTCGATGAATTAAACAACCGCAGTTCGGTGGTGATGAGTCTTGAAGACTACGAAAAGCTATTAAATAGCCAAAATAAGAGAAATAAAGGGCTTAAAAATTTGACAGACGAGGAATTGCTTGATAAAATAAATTGCGATATTGTAACCTGGAAAGACGTTAAGGAAAACAAGGGGTTTTTAGCAGAAACAGTTGATTCGGAAGATGATTTTGAAGATGAAAAAGACGATGAAATTTTCCCTGATTTTACCGCACCCAATTTGACTTCAGATGGCGATCTTACCCCTGAGGCAAAAGAAGAAGAGGCGGAAGAAATCAAAAATGAGCCGGTTTCTGCTGAAACTGCAGCGGATAATAACGAAAATCTGTATTACTATAACGAACCGGAAAAAGCTGAAACTGCCCATGAAGAAACCGGTTTCACCAGTATTAAAGATGAATTAAAGAAAAGCCGAAAAACTTGGGAAATTCCGGAAGATGTAAAAGAAGCGGCCGAAGATGTCATATTCTAAATAAAATCAATTTTTTTAAGAAGTTTAAATAAATTAATTAATAAATTTATAACCACAACGGCTGGTCCCAATTGGGTCCTAAGTCAAATACCGTTTCTACTGCAATTTACAAAATTCTGCTGCAAAGTTTAAAAAGCTCCTCCGCTTATTTCCGATAAGCGTCGTTACTTTTCAAGCTTTTCGCAACGAATTTTGAAAATTTCTCCGCCAGTCGGCGGAACGAAAGCGTATTTGACTTAAGACCCAGGGGAAAACCTGGGCAGAGAGATGAATAATGAAGGGGGGTGATGATGAAATAGTTTATCATTTATCCCGAGGCAAGCTCGGGATGCCGACCTTGCGTCGGCATCGTTCATCATTTATCATTATTTGTTCGGGGTCGTGTAATCAAAACCATGGCGGAAAAATTTGAACGCAACAAGCCCCATGTTAACGTCGGTACTATCGGCCACGTTGACCACGGCAAGACAACTTTAACAGCGGCGATTCTCGCGGTTTTAACGGCGAAAGGCTTTACGACTTCGCATAAAACCGTTGACCAGATTGACTCGGCTCCGGAAGAAAAAGCTCGCGGCATTACTATCAACACTGCTCACGTTGAGTATGAATCAGAAGCCAGGCACTACGCTCACGTCGATTGTCCCGGGCACGCCGATTATGTCAAAAACATGATCACTGGCGCTGCGCAGATGGATGGCGCGATTTTGGTTGTGGCCGCGACCGATGGTCCGATGCCTCAAACCAGAGAGCACATTCTTTTGGCCAATCAAGTTGGCGTTAAATATATCGTTGTATTTTTGAATAAATGCGACATGGTAGAAGACAAGGAATTGATTGATTTGGTTGAAGAAGAAATTCGCGACCTTTTGAAGAAATATGAATTTCCGGGCGACACCACGCCTATCATCCGCGGTTCCGCTTTGAAAGCTTTGGAAAATCCGACCGGTGAATGGGGCGATAAGGTTTTGGAACTCGTAAAAACTTTGGATACCTATATCCCAGAACCAGTAAGAGACACTGCAAAGCCTTTCTTAATGCCGATTGAAGATATCTTTTCTATTGAAGGCCGCGGCACTGTCGTGACCGGCAGAATTGAGAGAGGAACCATTCATCTTAACGAAGAAGTGGAAATTATCGGTTTAGGAGAAACCAAGAAGACAGTTATCACCGGCATTGAAATGTTTAATAAGTCTTTAGACGAAGGCCGGGCTGGAGATAATGCCGGGCTGCTTCTCCGCGGTACCAAAAAAGAAGAAGTGGAAAGAGGCATGGTTTTAAGTAAAACCGGCAGTATTACTCCTCATACCGAATTTGAAGCCGAGACTTATGTTTTAACCAAAGAAGAAGGCGGACGCCATAAACCGTTTTTTAAAGGTTATAAGCCTCAGTTTTACATCAGAACTACCGATGTTACCGGTGAGGTTGAGTTAGCGCCCGGAGTAGAAATGGTTATGCCAGGCGATACCGCTAATTTGAAAATAAAATTGATTGCCCCTGTCGCTTTGGAAGAAAAATCTAAATTTGCTATCCGCGAAGGCGGCAAAACAGTCGGCGCCGGTGTTGTTTCCAAGATTATAAAATAACTTTTGAAACTTTTTTTAAAAAAAGTTTAGAGTAAATATTTAAATGAATTTTTTCCCTTCACCAATATTGGTGAAGGGTGTAAAGTCCATTTTAAAATAAATTAAGTTGATAACATGTCAGAAACTAAAGTAAAGAAAGAAGAAAAAAAAGCTAAAAAAGCAATGGTGGAAGAAGAAAAAGAAGTTAAACAGAAAATCCGGATAAAAATAAAAGCTTTTGATCACAAAATAATTGATAAGTCTACTAAGACTATTATTGATACTGTCGAAAAAAGCAATGCCAAAGTTTTTGGCCCGATTCCTTTGCCGACTGAAAAAATTAAATATACCGTTAATCGTTCCACTTTTGTGAACAAAGACTCAAGAGATCAATACGAAATGAGAGTTCACAAGAGATTGATTGATATTGTTGAGCCATCGGCCAAAACCGTGGAAGATTTAACGAATTTAAACTTGCCGGCCGGTGTTGACGTGGAAATTAAAATGGTTTAATTTTTGAAACTTTTTTTCAAAAAAAGTTTCAATACTTCAAAAAATTTAAGGTGTCGAATGTAAATTTTTGAGCGAGCATTGCTCGGTTGGCCCAAAAATTTACATTCGACAAAAGTTTGTTCCAAGGTCAAAAATTAAGTTTCCAATTATTGTTTTAACAACTCCTGTTCAGGGAAAGTGTTTAAATGATAGTTAAGAAACAACTTAGAAAGGAAAAGTTTCAACAAAGATTGGCACAAAATTGAATATTGACTAATTTTTGATAATAAGTTAGTATTATCTTAGTCATTTTTTGTGAAAATTGACCATTTGTTGAAAGGTCAGTTTTTTTATGCGCAAGCCACCAGAGCCAAGGCCGCCTCGGCCGCGGGTGAGTGGTGGATCGCATAATCCCGCCCTTTCTCGCGCGCTAATCATTGATAGCAGAAAGAATTGAGGCGAAGCCGCTTTTCCCGAAATAGTTTTAAAAAATTAAAAAAGAAATCGGAAAGGGGCGGGATGTGAAGATACTGCGGGCGTCAGCCCGTTGAGATTTATTAATAGGATATATGAAATTCATTATAGGAAAGAAAATTGAAATGACTCAGCTTTGGAAAGATGAAACCGTTAAGGGCGTGACTAAAGTTCAGGCCGGACCTTGTTTTATTACTCAGATTAGAACAGAAGCTAAAGACGGTTATGAAGCTGTTCAGGTTGGTTTTGGCAATAAGAAGGAAAAAAATACCAAAAAACCGCAATTAGGGCATTTGAAAAAAATTAAAGCCAAGGGAATTGAAAATAATTTTGCTTTTTTGCGCGAATTTAGCGCGGACAATAAGGCGGCCCTAGAAATCGGCGATAAAATTGATGTCAGTGCCTTTACTGTTGGCGAAATGGTAGGGGTTACAGGTATTTCAAAAGGCAAGGGTTTTCAAGGCGTCGTCAAGAGACACGGTTTTTCCGGAGGCCGCAAGAGCCATGGCAACAAGGATCAATTAAGAATGCCAGGTTCCACTGGCGCCACTGGTGCTGGACACGTTTTTAAAGGTGTAAAAAAGCCGGGACGCATGGGCGGAGACACAGTAACCATTAAAAATTTGGAAATTGCGGAAATTGATATGGAGAATAATATTTTATACATTAAAGGTTCTGTTCCTGGTGCTAGAAATGGATTGGTGTTAATAGAAAATCAGGGTGATTTGAAAGTTTCTAAACCGGCCGCGGCTGTTAAAGAAAAAGGGGCGGAGGAAATTGTTGAGGCTGCGCCTGAAGCTATGGTTGAAGCTACGCCTGTTATCGCTGAAGCCGCAGCTGAGAAGAAAAAATAAATTAGCCAGATTAATAAGTTAGCTAAACAAAAATGAAATTAAATATATATAATCAAGCCGGCGGGGCAAATGGTCAAAAGGATGTAACGGACGCTATCTTTGCCGTTAAAGTAAACCCCGCTCTTATTAATGAGGCGGTTACTGCCCAGATGGCTAATGAACGCCAGGTTTTGGCGCATACTAAGACCAGAAGCGAAGTTCGCGGCGGCGGTAAAAAGCCGTGGCGCCAAAAGGGAACAGGCCGGGCCAGAGCTGGTTCTTCCCGATCCCCATTATGGGTCGGCGGCGGCATAATTTTTGGCCCTAATTCTGATCGGAATTTTTCCAAGAAGATCAACAAGAAAGCCAAGAGAAAAGCGATGTTTATGGTTTTATCCGATCGGGCGGCTAATAATTCCTTGATAGTTTTGGAAAAATTGGTTTTAGAAACTTTTAAGACAAAAATATTTAACGGAATTATAAATAGTTTAGAAGAAAAGGTTTTTAATTCCTTCCGGGTTGATGCCAAGAAAAAGGCGAAGAATAAAAATGTCAGAATAGGCAAGAGAAGCGTTCTCCTTGTTAATGATGCTAAAGATGAAAAAGTAAATAATTCCGGAAGAAACTTGCCCGGAGTAAAAATAATTAATTTGGAGAATATCAATGTAGTCGATTTGCTTAATTATAAAAATATAATATTTACGGATAAAGCGATCGATAATCTGGAAGCGATTTATAAGCAATAATGTTTTGGATAATATACGAAAGGCCAAGTATTAAATACAAAATACGAAAATATGGGATTATTCGGGAGAAGTAAAATTAAAGAAACAAAAAAGGTTGATGAAAAATCAGCGGTTGTTAGTACTGAAAAAAACGTTAAACCGGAAGTGAAAAAAAGCATGAAAGAGCTTTATAGCGCAAATGATCAGAAAAAAGTTTCTGTTGCTCCGGCCGTTAAAAATATGGAAGGAAAACCGGAAGCGAAAAAAACTCAATCCGAATCTAGCGCTTATCGCGTGCTTTTGCGGCCGCGGGTTACGGAAAAAGGAAGCCATTTAGGAATTGAAAATAAATATTTATTTGAAGTTGATTATAGTACCAATAAAATTGAAGTGGCTAAAGCAATTGAAGCCGCTTATGGTGTTAAACCGACTAAAGTGAATATTATGAAGTTTGACGGCAAGAAAGTTCGCCGGGGAAAAATCGAGGGCCGGAAAAAACGCTGGAAAAAGGCAATTGTTACTTTGCCCAAAGGAAAAACGATTCAAATTTACGAAGGTATCTAACAAATTATTATATGGGAATAAGAAGCGTGCGATCAAATACGGCGGCAAGAAGAAACTTGACTTTTGATGATTTTGCCGACATCACCTCCGTCAAACCGGAGAAGAGCTTGTTGTTGCCGAAAAAATCAACTGGGGGCCGTAATTTTCAGGGTAAAATTACCGTCAGACATCGCGGCGGCGGAGTTAAACGAGCGGTCAGAATTGTTGATTTTAAGAGAGAAAAATTTGATGTGCCGGCGACTGTGGCCACGATTGAATATGACCCGGGCCGCGGTGCGAGAATCGCCCTGCTTAATTACGCTGATGGTGAAAAAAGATATTTGGTTGTTCCGGTCGGCCTGAAAGTTGGTGACAAGATTTTAAGCTCCAAGAAAGAAATTGAAATAAAAGTTGGCAATGCTTTGCCGGTTAAATATATTCCGGCCGGTGTGGCGGTAAGTAATGTGGAAATCGTGCCTGGCCAGGGAGCGAAGGTTGCTCGTGGCGCCGGCAATGCTGTTTTTGTCATGGGCGTGGAAGGTGATTTTGCCCAGTTAAAAATGCCGTCCAGTGAAATCCGCCAGGTTAATAAAGAGTGTCTTTGCACTGTTGGGCAAGTTAGTAATCCTGATCATATGAATATTGTCATCGGGGCAGCCGGCCGGCAAAGAAGATTAGGCATCAGGCCGACAGTCCGCGGTACAGCGATGAACCCGAATGACCATCCGCATGGAGGCGGTGAAGGTAAGCAGCCGATTGGTTTGAAGCATCCGAAGACTCCTTGGGGTAAGCCGGCGCTCGGGGTGCCCACCAGAAAAAGAAAATATTCGGATAATTTGATTGTTCACAGAAGAAAGAAGAGAATTGAGAAATAATTTGAGAAAATAAAAAGAATTTTATGTCCAGAAGTTTAAAAAAGGGTCCATACATAAATCCCAGAATTATCAAAAAAATACAAAACCTTAAGCCGGGTGATAAGACGGTTATTAAGGTTTGGGATAGAGCTTGCACTATTACTCCGGAAATGGTCGGGTTTACGATTGGTGTTCATAACGGCCGGGTGCACATTCCGGTTTATGTAGTGGAAAATATGGTCGGTCATCGCCTGGGAGAATTTTCTTTGACAAAGAAATTCATTGTTCATGGCGGTAAGATGGCTAAGGCTGAAGCGATCGAAGAATCAGAAGGAGCGAAACCGGCGGCAACACCGGCAAAAGCGCCCGTGGCCGGAGGTAAAAAATAATTTAGTACAGTGTTTATATGGAAATAAAAGTTAAGAATAAATTTATTAAGATGTCTTCGAAGAAGCTGCGCTTGGTGGCTAATCTTATTCGCGGATTGGAAACAAATAATGCTTTAAATCAGCTCAGATTTGTTAACAAGAGAGCTTCAGAACCAATCGCTAAACTGCTTAAATCGGCCATCGCCAACGCGGAACATAATTATGAGTTAGACAAAAATAATTTATTTGTTAAAGAAATCAGAATTGATGAAGGCGGAATGCTGAAGCGCTGGACACCGAAAGCCCATGGTAGCGCCACCCCGATCAGAAAAAGAATCAGCCATATAAATATTACAGTCGGTGAATTGAAAGATAGCGGTATAAAAGCGGCGAAAAAGAAAGAAGTGGAAGCGCCGGTAAGCTTGGAAGAAATGGTTAGAGAAGGGGAGAAGACGGCGAAAAAGGGTGATGGCGGAAAAGATGTTAAGAAAGATTCCGGGGGTAAGGATGTGAGAAAAGAGGGAGCGACGAAAAAAGGTTTTGTCAGTAAAATGTTTCAGAGAAAGAGCGGTAACGGCTAAAAATAAGTAATTAGGTAATACCACCAATATATATGGGGAAAAAAGTAAATCCAAAAATATTCAGAATCGGGATAAATAAGACTTGGCCGTCCGTCTGGTTTGCTTCGGGCAAGGAATATATTAAAAATACCAAAGAGGACGTTTTGACTAGAAGATTTTTAATGCAAGAGCTGAAAGAGGCGGGTGTGGATAATGTTAGAATTGAAAGAGGTGTGAAGAAAATAACTCTTGATATTACCGCTTCTAAACCCGGCGTAATTATCGGACGCGGCGGAAACGGCATTGAGGATTTAAAAAAGAAGGTTCATAATAAATTTCTTAAGAAATTCCGTTTGAAAGAAATAAACATGAATATTAAGGAATATGACCGGCCGAATTTGAGCGCTCAGATTACTTTACAATCGATGATTGCCGATATAGAAAAGAGAATGCCTTTTAAAAGAGTGATGAAGCAGGCAATTTCCCGGGCGGAAAAAAGCGGCGCTTTAGGGATAAAGGTTGTCGTTGCCGGACGCTTGAACGGAGCGGAAATCGCGCGCGAGGAAAAATTAGTGTTTGGAAAAATTCCTTTACAGACGTTGCGGGCTGATATTGATTATTCCCGCGGCGCAGCCCATACCAGCTATGGAACTATCGGTGTGAAAGTTTGGATATACAAAGGGGAAGTTTTTGAAAAAGATATTAAAAATAAGGATGGCAGGGGGGAAATATTAGGCAGAAGAAAATAAAAAACAGAGATTAAAGATTTGAGATTCAAGATTGAGGGCTTTGTAAAATATTTTGCAAATCTCCAATCTCCAGTCTCAACTCTCCGGATAACATATGTTGATGCCGAAAAAAACAAAATATCGGAAATCCCACAAAGGGCGCCGGGGCGGCAAGGCCACCAGCGGCCTATCGGTTAGTTTTGGCAGTTATGGCCTTAAAGCTTTGGGAAACTGCTGGGTAACTGCGAGACAAATTGAGGCGGCCCGCCGCGTTTTAACCAGATATATTAAAAAAGGCGGAAGAATTTTCTGCCGGATATTTCCCGCTAAGCCGGTAACGGCCAAGGGTGGAGAAATTCCTATGGGTAAAGGCAAGGGCGCGGTTGATCATTATGTTTGTGTGGTTAAACCGGGAATGGTGATGTTTGAGATTGAAGGCGTAACCGAAGCGGAAGCAAAAGAAGCGATGAGATTTGCCGGCGATAAATTGCCGATAACATCTAAATTTGTAAAAGCTAACTAGAGATATATGGAATTCAAAGAATTAAAAAAGAAAACAGAAAAGGAATTGCAGACAATGCTGGCTGAGTCCCGGGAAAAATTAAGAATTGCCCGGTTTAAGGACGCTAACAAGCAATTGAAAAATGTCAGAGAAATCAGAACCGCGCGCGCTGTTATCGCCAATGTTTTAACTTTGCTTAATGCCAATAAGAAATAAACGATAATTTTATGGATAAGGAAAAAAAAATAACTAAAAGAAAATTTTCTGGCGTCGTGATTAGCGATAAGATGGACAAAACTATTGTGGTTAAAGTTGAAACAGTTAAACGCGACTTAAAGTACAAAAAGAGATATTTCGTTTCCAAAAAATATAAGGTTCATGATGAAAATAATCAGTTCAAGGAAGGCGATAAGGTTAAATTTGTCGAATGCCGCCCTTTAAGCAAGGACAAGAAGTGGCGGGTTTTGGAAGATAAAAAATAATAAAAAATTAGGAAATACAAATATGATACAGGTCGGGACAAGATTAAGGGTAGCTGATAATACCGGCGCCAAAGAGGCGGAGTGTATTAGAGTTTTGGGTACCAATGGAAAGCGCTACGCTCGTATTGGCGATATTATTGTAGTTACTGTTAAGGAAGCCATTCCGCATGCTCCGATTAAAAAGAGTGATGTGGTTAAGGCGGTTGTTGTCAGAACCAGAAAAGAAGTTAAAAGAAAAGATGGCACTTGTTTGCGCTTTGATGAAAATGCTTGTGTTATCGTTGACGCGGAAAAGGGCGAGCCGAAAGGAACAAGAATTTTTGGTCCGATTGCCAGAGAAGTAAGAAAGAAAGGTTTTGTTAAAATCGCTTCTCTTGCTCCGGAAGTTTTGTAAAAACAAGCCTAACCTACGAATATCTAAAGATCAAAGTTTATGAAAATAAAAAAAGGCGACAAAGTCAGAATTCTGGCTGGTAAAGATAAGGGTAAAGAAGGAAAAGTCCTTCAGATTTTTGCTGACAAGAATAAAGCCAGCATCGAAGGTTTGAATCTTTTGATTAAACACTTGCGGCCGAATAAGCAGGGAGAAAAAGGACAGAGAATTGAATTTCCGGCTCCGCTCTCCATTTCCAATTTGGGGCTTATCTGCTCACAATGCGGCAAGATTACCCGGGTCGGTTATAAGTTCGTTAAAGAAACTGCGGAAGGAAAAAAGATTATCAAGAAAGAAAGAATTTGCAAAAAATGCGGAAAGAGTATTGAATAATAATTCCGCCATAAAAATTGTTCATTGTTCTTTAATCTTCGGCCTTTATTTAAAAGAACAGAGATTAAGGAGCAAAGAGCAAGAAGCATCTCAATTTTAAAGAAGATAAAGTAATTTATGCGTTTAAAAGAAGCCTATAAAAAAGAAATTTTGCCGGAATTAAAAAAACGGTTGAATATCAAAAATGATTTGGCCGCGCCTCGCTTAAGCAAGGTGGTGCTTAACGTTGGTTTTGGCCGGAATTTTAAGGATAAAGAATTAATTAAACTTATTGAGGAGAATTTAACGATTATTTCCGGTCAAAAACCGATTTTGAACAAGGCGAAAAAGGCCGTTTCCGCTTTTAAGATTAAAGAAGGAATGATTATTGGCGCCAGTGTTATTATGCGCGGAAAAAGAATGTATGATTTTGTGGAAAGGCTGATTAATGTCTATCTGCCCCGGGTGCGCGATTTTAGAGGTATTGACGAAAAATCAATCGATCGCAGCGGTTGCCTGACTATCGGTTTTAAAGATATTATGGCTTTTGCGGAAATTGAAGTCCGGGATTTGGAAAAACTCCACGGTCTGGAAGTCTGCATTGCGACGACGGCCAAAAATAAAGCTGCCGGCCTGGAATTATTCAGATTACTGAAATTCCCTTTAAGAAAAGCTTAATTTTTAAGAAAATATATGGCGAGAACAGCGTTAATAGTAAAAGCAAAAAGAAAACCGAAATTTTCCAGCCGGAGGATCAGGCGTTGCTGGCGTTGCGGCCGCAATCGCGGTTTCATGCGAGATTTTGAATTATGCCGTATTTGTTTTCGTGAATTGGCGGAAAAGGGAGAATTGCCCGGAATTAAGAGAGCATCTTGGTAGCTAGATATAATTATATAAAATTAGCTAGGGGCAAAGAGTTTATTCCGCGCCCCAAGCAAACATAGATTTAAGATAAAAATATGACAGATCCAATAGGAG
>Ga0315277_10012715_pt1 | contig 10538 bp, 8 predicted proteins | sample YL17G05_15_MG_FD_203695 | JGI IMG/M metagenome (GOLD analysis project Ga0315277, IMG submission 203695) | Sediment microbial communities from Yellowstone Lake, YNP, Wyoming, USA - YL17G05_15 | ecosystem: Environmental > Aquatic > Freshwater > Lake > Sediment | place: USA: Wyoming | collected... | reverse complement strand
AAACCAGCACCCGCTCCGGTGCGGGGGGTGATAAAAAATCGCTCATCCAGTCGTCTCACGTTGGGCGGCCGAGGCCCGCGCCCGCGGCCCTTGGTTTCTGGAAGCGGGGGAGCGAGGCGTTTCCGGAAGTGCCCTTGCCTCGGTTAGCCGCGGACCCTGAAATGAGAGCCGGAAAGGAAACCCAGGCTTTCTTTGGAAGTCGGGGGTCTCCCTGTTATTTTTTCTTGTTTTTAAAAACGGCCCTGTGCTATAAAGCCCTGGGTTTTGGGATGCAATTTTGGCCAAATCCCCAAACGAACCCCTAACGATCCATTTTTCTTTTTACGATGAGGAGGTCTCCATGGCGAAGAAGATTATCCTGGCGGAAGACCAGATTCCGCGGCAATGGTACAACGTCGCGGCCGATCTTCCCCACGGCATGCAGCCCCCCCTGCATCCCGGAACCGGCAAGCCCCTCAATCCGGAAGACATGGCGCCGATCTTTCCCATGAACCTGATCGAGCAGGAGGCCAGCACCCAGCGGTGGATACGCATCCCCGAAGCCGTGCTGGACATCTATGCCATCTGGCGGCCCACGCCGCTGGTCCGCGCCACCAATTTCGAAAAATTCCTTGGCGCCCCGGTCAAGATCTACTACAAGAACGAGGGCGTCTCCCCTCCGGGCAGCCACAAACCCAATACCGCCGTGGCGCAAGCATACTATAACCATGAATTCGGCATCAAGCGCATCTGCACCGAGACCGGAGCCGGCCAGTGGGGCAGCGCCCTGGCCTTTGCCTGCTGCTACTTCGATATCGAGTGCAAGGTCTTCATGGTCAAAATCAGCTACAACCAGAAGCCGTACCGCCGCTTGATGATGCAGACCTGGGGGGCCAGCTGCGTGCCCAGCCCGACCGACACGACCCAGGCGGGACGGAAGATTCTGGCGGAAAATCCGGACTCGCCCGGCTCGCTGGGCATCGCCATCAGCGAGGCGGTCGAGGCGGCCGTGACCAGCACGGGGGTGCCCACGCGTTATTCCCTCGGCTCCGTGCTCAACCACGTGCTGCTGCACCAGACCGTGGTCGGCCAGGAGGCCAAGAAGCAGCTCGAGATAGCCGGGGACTACCCGGACGTGATCATCGGCTGCGCCGGCGGCGGCTCCAACTTCGCCGGGCTCGCCTTCCCCTTCATGCCGGACAAGATCGCCGGCAAAAAAATCCAGATCATCGCCGCCGAGCCCGCCTCCTGCCCGACCATGACCCGCGGGCCCTTTGCTTATGACTTCGGCGACACGGTGCAGATGACTCCGCTCCTGCCCATGTTCACCCTGGGACACGACTTCGTGCCCCCGCCGATTCACGCCGGCGGCCTGAGATACCACGGCATGGCGCCCCTGGTCAGCCAACTGATCCGGGACGGCCTCATCGAGCCCCGCGCCTATCACAACCTGGAAACCTTCGAGGCCGGCGTGAACTGGGCCCGAACCGAAGGGTTCATCAGCGCCCCGGAAACCAACCACGCCCTCGCCGCGGTCGTCCAAGTGGCCAAACAGGCCAAGGAAGAAGGCAAACAAAAGACGATCCTGGTGAACTGGAGCGGACACGGCCTGGTGGACATGTCCGCTTACGACGCGTATCTCTCCGGGAAATTGACCGACTTCGCGCTCCCGGAAGAAGAAATCGCCAGGGCCCTCAAAGCCATCGAAGGCCTGCCCAAACCGGCCTGAGGAAGCAGCTGGCATGTTGGACGTCAAGACCGTCTTCGATCCACTGGAAACGCGCTGTCCGCGGCTGGGGGGGCCGGTGCCCTTTGATTACTGCCGCAAGCTGGCCGGAGGCCTGCCCTGTTCCAAGGCGCTCCTCTGCTGGGAACTCCTGTTTCCGGTGGAGGCCTATATGAGCCGTGTGCTGACGCCTGCGGAATGGCAAAAGGCCTTCTTCAGCGAGCTGGAGCCGCGCCTTTCTCAGATCCTTCGGATCGCGCGGCAGGCCATGGCCGACCAGCCCGCTGCCGGATCCAAGACGAACCCTCTGGATGAGCCGGCCGGCAAAGACTGACGTGACCGGCTGAAAACCCCACGGGGCCATGCAGACCGCCTAGGCTGCATGGCCCCGTGCTTTCAGCCGTACTGTCCTGGATGCCGGCGGCGCGGCTCGAGACCATTGCAAACACAGGATTCCGAGCCGAAATCGAGGAGGGCGAGGATTGAAGCCGCAGGAATAGGAACCCTATTTCGAGGACTTCGAGCCGAAGCCCGACAATGAGTCCGGCCGGAAGCCGAAGTTTTGCAATGGTCTCGCTCGGCGCTTCGCGTGGCGCCCCAGCCGGGCTTCGGCTATAATGAGGAAAAACCGCTGCTGCTAGGCCGAAAAAATACGGCTGCCCAGGGGCGGTCCTGGAGACGAGCGATGAAGATCAAGACCCAGCTCTGCCTGGAAGACGACCGGGGAGCGGTCACGGGCGAAGATCGGCTTCTGGCCCTTTTCGAGCGCACGGCCGAGAGCGGCTCTCTCGCGGCCGCGGCCGAGGCTTTGAACGAGCCTTATGACCGGCTCCTGACGCTCTTCAGGGCTCTGGAGGATGCCCTGGACCTCACCTTGATCGAGCCGGGGGACGCCAAGGGCAAAAAGCCGGACGCGCGCCTCGTTCCGGAGGTGGCGCGGCGCATCAAGGAAAAAGGCGGGGGGGGAAAAACAGGGCTCTTGTCCATGTTGCTCCCGCCGGCCGTAAAGAAAAATCAAGGGCTGGTCCAGGTCGTGGCCGTGGTAGGTCCGGCCGGAAGCGGCAAGACCGCGCTCGTCGGCCGATTGATCCAGGAGCTCTCCGGACGCGGCTGGCGCGTGGGCGTGATCGACCGGTGGTCGGAGGAAGAAGGGCAGACGCCGCCGCCATCGCCTCCGGGTCCGGCCGGCGCCAGCGGCTGGGTCCTATCCGGCCCGCAGGGCCTCACCGCGCGCGTGCCTCTTGAAGAAGAGCTTCAGCCAGAAATCGTTGCCGCCAATTACCTGCCGGGTGCTGACCTGGCCTTGGTCGAAAGCCGCGAGCGGGTGAATCTTCCTAGCATCGATCTCTTTCGTCAGGACCGCCAGAAGCTCCCCTTGACCCGAAAACGAAAATACCTCTTGGCCGTCACCGGAGACAAACCTCCTAAGGACCAGGATTGGCCTTACTTCTCCGAGGACGACGTCGCCGGCCTGGTCGACCTGATCGAACGTAACATCCTGCCGCAAAGGGACAAGGCCCGGCCCGTCGAGCTTTGGGTCAACGGACGGCGCGTGCCCATGGTGCCGTTCGTCGAGGAAATCATCGCCAGCACCGTGGCCGGGCTGATCTCCTCCCTGAAATCCTGCGAGCAGGCGGGCGACATCCACCTGACCATCCGGCGCTGAGGCCGGCGCTGACCATGGCAGAGGCCGCAACCGCGGGGAAAAATGCCCGACGCAAAACCGCCCATGACCGGCTTTGAGGAGGCCCTCCACCTGGTCCTGTCCATGGTTCCCCGGCTGGCCGAGGAAGAGGTCGAATTGTTTGAAGCCGTCGGGCGGGTCCTGGCCGAAGAGGTCGTCTCCACAATCAACAGCCCCTCAGCCGACGCGGCCCTCAAAGATGGATACGCGGTCCGGTCCTCGGACTTGAACGACGCAAAGCCCGGGCATGAAGTCGAGCTGGCCCTGATCGGGGTCCAGACCGCAGGCGGCCGGCTTGAGGCCCCGGCCTTGACGCCGGGCACGACCGTGCGCGTCACCACCGGCGCGCCCCTGCCCCGGGGCGCCCAGGCGGTGCTGGCCAGGGAATACGCCCGCGAAGAACAAGGGCGGGTCTTCTGCCACAACAACGCCGCCCCGGGCCGCAACGTGCTCCCCCTCGGCGCGGACATCCGCACCGGCCAGGTCATAGCCCGGCCCGGCGAACCGCTGCATCCGGCCTTGATCGGTCTTTTGGCCTCGGCTGGCAGGCAGCGCCTGCGGGTATTTGCCCGGCCTCGCGTGGCCGTGATCGCCACCGGCGACGAGGTCGTTCTGCCGGGCGCGGCCCTGGCCCCGGGCCAGCTTTACGCCAGTAACCTCATCGAAACCTTGGCCTGGCTGAACGCCCTGGGTTTTCCAAAGGTCGAGTCGGCCATCGTGCCCGACCGGGAGAAGGCGATCGCCCAAGCCGTCACCCGTCTGGCCGGCACGGTTGACGCCTTTATTACCAGCGGCGGGGCCTGGCAGAGCGAGCGCGACCTCGTGGCCCAGACCCTGTCCGATCTGGGCTGGAGGCTTGTCTTTCATCAAGTCCGGCTGGGACCGGGCAAGGCCGCGGGGTTCGGCCTTCTGGGCGGCCGGCCTTTCTTCCTGCTGCCGGGCGGCCCGCCCTCCTTCGAGGCGGCCCTGCTCACCCTGGCCCTGCCCGGACTCATGGCCATGGCCGGCTGGCGCGGTCCCATCTTTCCCGTGCTCTGGGCCCGGCTGACCCAGGTCCTAAACGGAGACGAGGACTGGACCCAGGTGGTCCACGTGGAACTGATCGCGGAAGAACGGGGCTGGGCGGCGGTCCCTCTGAAAGAAGCCAGCCGGCTCTCCTCCATGGCCCGCAAGGCAGGGCTGGTCCTCATCCCGGAAGGGACGGCCCGCCTCGAGGCCGGGCAAAAGGTCCGGGTCCAGGTCGTGGCCCCCTTGCCGGCCTGACCCGCGGCAGGTCCAGCGGACCTTCGGCTCAAAGGTGAAAATATTGCTTAAGGAAAGCGGCCAGGCCGGCGGCATCCTCGAGACCGAAGCGCGGCACCTTTAAGGAAAGAGGAGCGTCGCTGACCAGGGCGATGAGATTTTTATCCAAACGGCAGAGCGGCTCGGGGTGCGCCTCGGGCCGGTACACTTCCACCTTGGGCCGGTTTTCCCGCTTGTAGCCCTCGGCCAGCACCAAGTCCATCCCTCGGAAAAATCCGAGCAGTTCGTCCAGGTTCAGGTCGTGGTCCGTGTCCTCGATGAGGGCCAGCTTGGCCGGCGAGCTGATCACCGTCCGCCTCGCCCCGGCCCGCTTGTGCCGCCAACTGTCCTTTCCGGGCATGTCGATGTCGAAACCGTGCACGTCGTGCTTGATCGTGCCCACGGACAGGCCCAGCCGGATGAGCTCGGGCAGGAGCTTTTCGATGAGGGTCGTCTTGCCCGCGTTCGATCGGCCGACGATGCCGACCAAAGGCGGAAGCGCCTCTTGCGTCGTCATCAAGCGACTCCGTCCCAAACCCAGAGCACCTCGCCCATCTGCTGAACGCCATACCCGCCCAGCGCGGCCACAGCGGTCCGAAAATCCTCATCCCCCAGGACCTCGAGCAGGACCTTGACCTTCTGGTCCCCCCAGAACCGCTCCGGGATGACCAGGTCGTAGCGCTCCGTGGTCACGGGCACAAAGTCCAGATCGAGGGCCCGGGCCGCGGCATAGATGCCCATCCCCACGTCGGCGCGGCCGGAAAGCACGTCCACGGCCACGGCCATGTGCGTGAATTCCTCCCGGTCGTAACCCGCGATCCGGGCGGGGTCAAGACCCTCCTGCTTCAGGTGGTAGTCCAGCAGAATGCGCGTGCCCGAACCGAGCTGACGGTTCACCAGCACCACGTCGTCCCGGACCAAATCGCCGAAGCCAAGTATTTTTTTGGGATTGCCCTTGGGCACCAGGAATCCCTGCTCGCGATAGACGAAGTTGACCAATCGAAGCGGCACTCCCTTCAGGTGCTCCCGGAGGTAGGAGACGTTGTACTCCCCGGTCCGGGTGTCCAGAAGGTGTGACCCGGCCAGATGGCTGAACCCGCGCCTCAGCGTCAGCAAACCGCCCAGGCTGCCCACGTTGGCCGAGGAAAGGGTCACGGTCGGGTCCTTTCTCCGTATGAAATCGGCCAAGAGGTCCAGGGTATTGTCGTGGCTGCCGATGGCCACGAGCGTGCCTTCGATCTGGGCCGGGGTGCGGAGGAGCTCGGCCTCCACCCGTTCCTCGGTGCCCACGCCCTCGCTTTCGGCCGGGATGCGGATGATGCCGTCGGCCCGGGTCAAAGTGGTGATGGAACCGGCGCCTCGAGGCAGGGGCACGGCCACGATCTCCCCGCCGATGCGCCCGAGCTTGACCCTGAGGAATTCCTCGAGACCCAGCCGCGACGGAAAGGCCTGGGACGGCGTGACTGTCACCTTCAGCCGCTCCTCGGGCCGGACGCCGAGCAGCCGGGCCAGAAGCGGCTCGGCGAACTGCTCGAAAGAGATGACCGCCGAGACCGGATAGCCCGGGTTGCCGATAAAAGGCCGGCCCTCCACCACGCCGAGGATGGTGGGTTTGCCCGGCATGATGGTCACGCCGTGCACCAGCACCTCGCCCAGTTCGGCGCAGACCGTGGCCGTATAGTCCTCGCTGCCGGCCGAGGAACCGGCGTTGATGATGATCAGGTCCGTCCCGTCCTCAGCCGCGCGGCGCACCGCGTCCAGAATGGCGGCATAGTCGTCGGGCACGATGTCAAAGACCACCGCCTCTCCGCCGGCGCGCCGGATCATGGCCTGGAGCATAATCGAGTTGTATTCCACGATCTGGCCCGGCTTACTGGCTCCTTCCGTGTCCCGGATGGAGACCAACTCCGAACCGGTGGGGATGACATGTACCCGCGGCCTTTTCTTGACCGCGATCCGGCCGTGGCCCGAGGCGACCACAGCCCCGAGCTCGTAGGGCCCGAGCCGCGTGTTCTGCGGAATGACCATCTCCGTGGCCACGATATCCTCGCCCACCTTGCGCACGTGCTGCCAGGGATACGCGGCGGCCTCGATCCGGACCTGGTCGTCGGCCAGGGGCTCGACGTATTCGACCATGATGACCGCGTTCGTTCCCTCGGGCAGGGGATGGCCGGTGTTGAGTTCGAAGGCGCTTTGGCCCAGGCCGAGGGTGCGAGGAGCGTCCTGCGAGGCGCCGTAGGTATCCTCGGCCCTTACGGCGATGCCGTCCATGGCCGCGGCGTGGTAGGCGGGCGAAGACAGGCGGGCGAAAACCGGCGCGGCCGTGACGCGGTCCAAGGCCTCCTCCGTGGGAATCACTTCCGTTCCAAGCCAGCCCGCTGGATCGAATCGGCTAAAGAAAATGCGGCGGGCCTCCTCCAGACTCTTGAGCTCCAGATAAACGTGCCGTTTGAAGGACGTTCCAGACGTCATACTCGTCCCCTGCCTTAGGGCTCGAAAAGGTCCACCCGCACCCGGCTGCCTCGGACCAGACCCTCGCTGTTCAAGCCGATTCGGATCAACCCGTCGGCCTTGACCATGGTCGAAATCAAACCGGATTTCCCCAGCACGGGATGGGCCATCAACCCCCCGTCCCCGGTCCTCTCGAGACGAACCCGCACGTAATCCTCCCGACCATGCACCGAGGCCACGTTCCGGACGAGCACCGCCTCCACGAACCGGCCGGGCCGCTCCCCGCCGGTCTCTTCCCCGCACAGCCGCTTGATGAAAGGCCTGAGGAAAAGATCGAAGATGATCATGGCGCTGACGGCATGGCCGGGCAGTCCCCACAAGCTTTTTTTGCCGGCCCGGGCCAGGATGGTCGGCTTGCCCGGGCTGACCGAGACGCCATGCACCAGGATCTCGCTGTCCGGCAAGGAGGAAAACACCTCCACGGTGTAGTCCCGCACGCCCACTGAGCTGCCGCCGGAAAGGATGACCGTGTCGGCCTGGGCGAGGCCCTTGGCCACGACCGCGCGCAGCTCACCGGGATCGTCACGGACCAGGCCCAGATGAAGCGGCAGGGCATGCGCCGATTCGATCAAGGCGCCGAGGCTGTAGGTATTGATATCGCGGACCTGGCCCGGCGCAGGCCGGTCCTCGATGGGCACGACCTCGTCCCCGGTGGAAATGACCGCCACGCGGGGCACGCGCGTCACCACCACGCGGCCCATGCCCAGCGCGGCCAGAAGACCGACATCCTGGGGACGCAAACGAGCGCCTTGTTTTAAAAGGACCTCGCCCTCTTTCACGTCCTCGCCGGGCCGGATCACGTGGTCGTAAGGCGCCACGGCCCGGGCCAACTCGACGGTGTTCTGGTCCACGACGCGGGCATACTCGACCATGACCACGGCGTCGGCCCCCTCGGGCAGCATCCCGCCGGTCCAGATGCGCATGGTCTGCCCCGGCCCGATATGGCCCTGGGGCCTTTCGCCCATGGCCACCTCGCCCACCAGCGAAAACAGGCCGGGCAGGCTCTCGGTGGCGCCAAAGGTGTCCTGGGCCCGGACTGCGTAACCGTCCATGGTGACGCGGTCAAAGGACGGCACGTTCTCGCCGGCGCGGACAGGCGCGGCCAGGACGCGTCCCCGGGCCGCGGTCAGGGTCACCTCCTCGTCGGCCAGCCGCTCGAACCGGCCGATCAGGTCCAGCACCTCGGCCACGGTTTTGACTTTGAAGAAGCGTTTCATGCCCTATGTCTCGAGTCAGATGGTGCTGGACTAGAATATGTCACATCGGATATATTTTTGCAAAGCCCAAGCGTGGATGAAAAGGAGTGGCGCATGTCCGACGGCGATCTCTGCCTGATGGGAGCCCTCGATCTGGCCCGCCTCATCCGCGCCCGAAAGGTCTCGGCGCGGGAGGTTATGGAAACCCACCTGGCCCGCATCGACCGGATCAACCCGGCGGTCAACGCCATCGTGAGCCTGGTGCCGGAGCAGGCCTTGGCCCAGGCCGGAGTCGTGGACCGGGCCCTGGCCCGGGGCCTGGACCCGGGTCCCTTGGCCGGACTGCCGGTGGCCCACAAGGACCTGCTGCCCACCAAGGGAATCCGCACCACCTATGGCTCGATGGTCTTCAAGGACTTCCTGCCCGACCACGACGCCCTGATCGTGGCGCGGCAGAAGGCGGCCGGCGCCATCGCCCTGGGCAAGACCAACGTGCCCGAGTTCGGCGCCGGGTCCCAAACTTTCAATCCGGTCTTCGGCGAAACCCGGAACCCCTACGATCTAACCAAGACCTGCGGCGGGAGCAGCGGCGGGGCCGCCGTGGCCCTGGCCACGGGCCTGGTGCCCTTGGCCGACGGCACTGACCTGGGCGGCTCGCTCCGCAACCCGGCCAACTTCTGCAACGTGGTCGGGTTTCGGCCTTCTCCGGGCCGCGTCCCCTCCTGGCCGAAAACTTTGGGCTGGTTCCCCATGAACGTGTCCGGCCCTATGGCCCGTTCCGTGACCGACCTCGCCTTCCTGCTCAGCGTCATCGCCGGTCCTGACCGCCGCGACCCGCTGGCCCTGTCCGAGCCCGGAGACCGCTTCGCGCCGCCCCTGGATCGGGGATTCAAAGGAGTACGAATCGCTTTCAGCCTCGACCTGGGCGGGCTGCCCGTGGACCGGAGGGTCACTGAGGTCCTGGCGCGGCAGAGGTCCGTCTTCGAAGACCTGGGATGCATCATTGAAGACGCGGCGCCGGATCTGACCGACGCGGACGAAATCTTCAAGGCCTGGCGCGCTTGGTATTTCGAGGCCCGGTGGGGCGGGTACCTGGAGACGCACCGCCACCTTCTCAAGGAGACCGTCATCTGGAACATCGAGGCCGGACAGGCCCTGACCGGGCCGGAGCTCGGCCGGGCCGAAAGCAAGAGGACCCGGCTCTTTCACCGCGTGCGCGACTTCATGGATACGTATGAATTCCTCATCCTTCCGGTCAACCAGGTTCCGCCGTTCGACGTGAAGCAGCCTTACGTCACCGAGATCGACGGCGTGGCCATGTCCACTTACATCGACTGGATGAAATCCTGTTACTATATCACCGTGACCGGCCACCCGGCCCTTTCCGTGCCCGCCGGCTTTACGGCCGAGGGCCTGCCCGTCGGCGTTCAGATCGTGGGCCGGCACCAGGACGACCGCGGCGTGCTGGAACTGGCTTACGCCTTCGAGCAGGCGACCGGCGTCGGCCGCCAGAGGCGATTCGATCCCAAGCTGGGGAGCTGACGGCCAGACCGGTTGAAATCGGCGCAAAAGGGACTATTCTTGTAAGAAGAACCCAGGCGGGCTCGCCACAGCCCGGACGGCTGAGGTCAAAAGCCGGGCCAAGGACCGCTCGAACGCCAGAAGGAGGATGCCATGCCAGAACAACAAGGGGCCGTTACCCTGCGAGGTCAGCCGGTCACGTTGATGGGCCAGCCGGTTGAGGTCGGAGACCGCGCGCCGGATGTCACGGTCCTGGACAACGATCTGAGGCCGGTGAAGCTCTCGGCCTATCGGGGCAAGGTGGTTATCTTGACCTCGGTGCCGTCCTTGGACACCTCGGTCTGCGATCTGGAGACGCGGCGGTTCAACCAGGAGGCGGCGCGCCTGAGCGGGGACATCGTCATTCTGACCGTCAGCATGGACCTCCCCTTTGCTCAGAAAAGGTGGTGCGGGGCCGCCGGCGTAGATAAGGTCAAGACCCTGTCCGATCACCGGGAGGCCGCTTTCGGCACCGCTTACGGCCTGCTCATCAAGGAGCTGCGCCTCCTGGCCCGGTCCGTAATCGTGCTGGACCGGGAAGGCGTGGTTCGCTATAAGGAACTCGTGCGGGAGACGACCCACGAGCCGAATTACGAAGCCG
>Ga0315277_10012714_pt1 | contig 10539 bp, 5 predicted proteins | sample YL17G05_15_MG_FD_203695 | JGI IMG/M metagenome (GOLD analysis project Ga0315277, IMG submission 203695) | Sediment microbial communities from Yellowstone Lake, YNP, Wyoming, USA - YL17G05_15 | ecosystem: Environmental > Aquatic > Freshwater > Lake > Sediment | place: USA: Wyoming | collected... | reverse complement strand
AACATATTTGTTGATGCGATATCCCAGGCCCAGACCTGCATCTATTATATAATCCTGTGCTTTGAGATTTGGATCCCAGTAGTTCGCTTTGAGACTGGCTAAAATTTTCGGGGTGATCTCATAATCTCCTCCCAGGTAAAATCCTCTTACGTTGGTGTCCCCATCTCTACCAACAACCGCTTCACCTCTGAAAGTAAATTCCCTGAAAGGATACTGGATGTCAAACCCTAATCTGTTTTTGTGAACGAAATTTATTTTCTCGTCTTCTTTCATCATCATCCCTATCATATATTCCCCTTCGGGAGCTCCACCAACCAGTCCGGAAATGCCATATCTCAAATCACCATTTGCTCTGCCGAGCCTGAAGATAAACAGATCTTCGTTTTTAAGGTTTATCCTCCCATCACCCCGTCCATTGGTAAATGACACATCATACTCATAGTCTTTAAAATATCCACCAACTTCCAGACCTATATCTTCTCTGATTCCCAGGCTTCTGGCAAACATCGGCTGAAGAATCATAAGGTGAGACACATAATATTGCAGGTTTCCAAAAGGAACCACGAATTTTCCTAATTTCAAATTCACCTGCCCTCTTGGACCTTTGAGAACAAAATATTTATCCCCGTAATGGTAATTGAACTCCCTGGAGAAGAAATCAAGATCCGGAGAATATGATGCTTGCAAAACTAAAGTCGCCCAATCACCAGACTCACCCTGAAAGATATATTTGAAGTTCACCTCAACTCCGTGAATCAGAAAATTATCACTGTTGATTTTCCCCTGACCGTCATTAAGCATAAACCTCGAATCCAGAGCCCCTGTGATTTGATAATTTCTGGCATAAGCAGTTGGTCCGATTAACATCAGAGAAGCTAAAATAATTGCAACCCTTTTTGCTTTTTCCATATCTTTCCTTTCTGTTCGAGGCTATTTATATTGCAATAGCCTTGCCAAAAACCAAGAGCCACCTTAGTTTCTTTTAAGTGGCTTAAAGACAGGGAGATGGGACGTTCTTGATTTTCTACCAAGTTCCTCTACCTTTCGAATTTGAGCTTTTTCCTACAAACGCTGTAGCAGATGATACAAGTTTTTGGTGTTTTTTGGAGTGCAATAACCATGTTATTGCCCTAATTCGGGAAGTCAGCCATAGGCTGACTTCCCACAAGAAAAGGAGAATTTACCTCACAGCAGATTAATGGGATTAAGTCGAATTTGACCTTGAGGCTGATTTCTGTTATTTCCGTCAGGCAATCCGTTTATCTAATCTGCTTAATCCGTTCCATCCCTACGGGTCGTAAAGTTTTTATCGACTGCTGTGAAAAATGTATTTTTCTTGACTTTTTAGATTTTTGACTTATAATTATTCTTGAATTTAACCCTACTGATCCAAAAAAGGAGGAATCGAATGGGAAAAAGGTACCGTTTTTCGAAGATGTTGTGCATTTTTGTTTTTCTTTTTCTATTTCCCGGAATGACTCAGGCCTATATAACGGTCGGTGGTGACCAATCCGGCACCTGGATGACTGACTCAACATATTATATTTCCACCGATGTAACAGTCCCAAGTGGAAGCACACTGACTATTCCCAAGGGGGTAAAGGTTAAGTTCAATCAGCACACTTCTTTGAATGTATTTGGCACACTGTTAGTTGATGGTTCATTGGGGTTAGTCTACTTCACCTCAAAAAATGATAATTCTGTTGGACAGATCGTGCCAGGTTCCACAGGTTCCCCCTACCGAAGCGACTGGTACTGGATTACTTTTTCAGGTTCTGGAGCTAATAACTCTGTTTTGGATTCCTGTGTGGTCAAATATGCAAGTAAGGGCGTTACTATAGCTTCCAGTAGCCCAGAGATCCGGAATAGCACTTTCAGGGATAATTGGTATGGGATCGAGTGTTCAAATGGCAATCCGACTCTAAGCAACAACCTAGTAACATTCAATGCAGCATATGGGATCTATTTGAACGGTTCATCATCGGTGATCTCTAACTGCAAAATACTGAACAATGGTTCTCTTGGCACTTATACAGGTCTTTACGGCACAAGCAGCTCACCCACAATTCAGACCTGCGTGATCAAGAACAACACGGGAGGTGGGATATATATAGATGGGGCGACCAATCCAGTCACGATTTCAGGAAATGAAGTTTCTAACAATGACACCTCGGGATCATCATATGGTATCTACTATTTAGGCACAGCTCAGGCGACTATTTCCTATAATTACGTTTCCGGACACGGTGGTTATTATTCGATCGGTATAATAACCTCCCATGCTCAAGTAAACAATAACATCATAACAAGTAATTGGTTCCCTTTAGCAGTTACTAATCACGTAAATTCGACCTACAGTGGTAACACAATTACAGGCAACTGGTATAACACAGTGATGGGTGTTGTTTTTGGGAATCTCTCTGGAACCTTGTATAATCCTTCTAATTTACCGCCTCCTCTGACTATGAATCAAATTATAGGTATACCCAACACTTCCCTTCCTCGCGTTGAGAACGGGGACAGCTTAACTATTCAGCCAGGAGCAAGAATAAGTGGTCTAACACTTGTCGTTAATGGCACCTTGAGTGCAATAGGTAAGGCTGATAGTTTGATAAGATTTACCACTTCACTTCTTATCTCTGGGTCTGGCGCAAGTAGTTCGGTTTTGGATTTCTGTGTACTTGATACTGGATATATTAATATTTCTGATTGCGATCCAGTGGTTCGGAACAGCAGCATCATGCATAGCGGCAGTGATGGTATTCTTTGTACTAATAGCAACGCTATTTTAAGTGGTAACTTGATCACTGCTAACAGACTCAATGGTATTTCTCTGATTAACTCTTCACCAGTCATCTCAAACTGTCGGATAACTAACAATTCTCTTAGCGGCACGGGTTACTCAGGCATTTTTGGGACAAACAGTTCCCCTACCATTCAGGACTGTGTGATAGAGAATGCTAGAGGTTATGGGGTATTTGTGACTGGTGCGAACGACCCAACTACAATTACAGGTGATACGATATTAGGTAACAGTAGTGCTTATTATGGGATAGTTACCTCGTTTGCCCAAGTGAACAACAATATTATAACAGGGTATAAGTTTCCTTTTGCTGCTACCGGTAACCTAAATAATACATCCTATTGGGGTAACACCATGACGGGGAATACTTACAACACAGCTATGGTTGTTTTTGGTAATATTTCTGGAACCTTATACAATCCCTATAATTTGCCTTTTCCTCTGACTTCAAATGTGATAACAACCACGACCACAATTATAAAAGGCGAGAGTTTGACTGTCCAGCCTGGGGCTGTAATAAAGTTCTTAGTTGGTCAGTATCTTACAATTAAGGGTACTCTGAGAGCGGTGGGAAAGACGGATAGTCTTATAGCCTTTACCTCTTTTAAAGATGATAGCTTAGGTGGAGATAGTAATTCAGATGGCGGAGACAGCTTACCTGCTCCTCGGGATTGGGCAGGTCTTTCCATATTGGATTCATCTTCGAGTAACTCGGTCTTCGATTTCTGTATAATCAGATATGCTGAACAGTGCTTTTGGATTAACTCCAGCAATCCCGTCATCAGAAATAGCGTTATCAGCAATCATTGGATTGGGATTAATATGAACGCTAGCAATTCCACCTTCACGAATGATTTGATAACATCTTGTACGGCTGGCGGAATCTATATAAGCGGAAATCCCTCACCTTATATTTATAAATGTGATGTAAGTGCAAATGGTACCAGTGGCAGTTATTGCGGAATCTATTCTTTTTGGAATGCTTCACCTAGGATTAGGCGCAGTAATATTCTTAATAACACTGACGGAGCTGTAAGGAGTACTAGCGGTTCTAGTCCGGTGATCGACAGTTGCAATATATATGGAAATACTAACTATGGGGTAAATAATGAAGATGTAGCTATAACCTTGAATGCCCAATACAACTGGTGGGGTGATTCTACTGGTCCAAGAGATACTAGCATTAAACCTCCGGATTATAATCCCGGTGGTCTGGGAGACAAAGTTTCCGATTATGTGAACTACCGACCTTGGCTGACACGTCCATATATATGTGCTGATGCCAATGGAGATGAGAAGGTAACAGTTGCCGATATAGTTTTCCTGGTAAGTTACGTGTTCAAGCATGGACCTGCCCCGGTACCGCTAAAGAAGGGAGATGCGAATGGCGACGGAATAGTGAATATAGCGGACATAGTCTATCTGGTGGCCTATATCTTTAAACATGGAGCTTTACCGAGATGTTGAACTAACCGGATTACAAGTGGGGAGACCCAATTTGGAGTGTTACAAGAATCGAATAAGGAGAAAGGTGAAAACTTTTTTCTATCCCGTAAATGAGAAGCTGAGTTGCGAATCACTGGGCCTATTATCATTAGTCGGGTTTTTTGAAGTCATTGGAAAGTCAAAACTTGTGCTGTCTTAAGCCAAAGGTGCAGAGAACCCCGGGAATGTGTTTTGATATCAATTCCTAAACAAAAGAGAAAAATCTATTCTATCTTATACTTCTCCATCCTGTAAAGCAAAGTCGGTCTTGATATTCCTAAGTATTTTGCTGCCTGGGTCTGGTTTCCACTGGCTTTTTCCAGGGCAATTTTAATAAGCTCTTTTTCAACCTCTTCCAAATCAATCCCCTCCTCTGGTAAATCCATAACCACGTTTCCAATTCTTTTCTCCCCTCTCCAAATCTTATCAGGCAGGTTTTCTTTTCTGATCACACAATCCTTCTTCAAGACCAAAGCCCGTTCGATAGTATTCTCCAACTCCCTGACATTCCCGGGCCAGGAATAGTTCATCAGGGAATTCATCGCCTCATCTTCAATTTTACAATCAGTATCTCCGAATTTCTTAAGAAAGTGCTCGATCAAGCTGGGAATGTCTTCCTTTCTTTCTCTCAAAGGAGGCAGTGTAATCGAAATAACATTCAGCCGATAATAAAGGTCCTCTCTGAACTTTTTCTCCTTGACCAGTTGTTCTAAGTCCTGATTTGTAGCCGCAATAATGCGCACATCTATTTTTACAGGTGAACTTGAGCCAACTCTATCAATCTCCCTTTCCTGAATTGCCCTTAAAAGTTTTGCCTGCATCTCCGGTGACATCTCAGCGATCTCATCCAAAAACAAAGTCCCTTCATCTGCCTGCTCGAATTTACCTTCACGGTCTTTTATCGCTCCGGTAAATGCGCCTTTGACGTGCCCGAAAAGTTCCGATTCCAAAAGGGTGGGGGGGATAGCTGCGCACTGTACTGCAACAAAAGGACCAGAGGCTCTGGAGCTGTGATAATGAATTGCCTTGGCAACCAGCTCCTTTCCGGTTCCGCTTTCACCCAAAACGAGGACATTTGAATTGGTGCCAGCAACAAGGGATATTAGCTCAAATATTTTCTCCATTTTAGGGCTTTTTCCAACGATATTTTCAAATTTATATTTTTCTGTTAATTGGCTTTTCAAGCTTATGTTCTCTTCCTTGAGAGACTTCAGCTCTAAAGCCTTTTTGACGATTAAACTCAGCTCCTCCTGGCTAAAAGGCTTGGTGATATAATCATAAGCTCCAGCCTTCATCGCCTCAACTGCACTATCGATGGTGCCAAAGGCTGTTATGATGATGAAGGGCGCCTCGAGTTTAATCTTTTGGGCTTCTTTTAAAAGCTCCATCCCGCCCATCTCCGGCATAGAAAGGTCAGAGATGATCAAATCCACATCCTTTTCCTTGAGAAATGACAGTGCTTCTTTCCCGTTGGGGAAAACATTTACTTCCCATCCTTCCCCTTTGAGACTGTATTCCATAATCCGGGAAAGACTCGGATCATCTTCAGCTATGACGATTTTACTTTTTCTCATTTTTTTCTCCCCTTTTAACCGGGAAAATAAGTGTAAACTTGGTTCCCTTGCCCAGGTAACTCTCGACCCTTATTTCTCCTTTATGATTTTGTACTATCCTTTCGACAATCCCCAATCCCAAACCTGCTCCGTTCTCTTTGGTGCTGAAAAAGGGGGTAAAGATTTTCCCTTTAGTCTCTTCAGACATCCCTTTGCCAGTATCCTGGAATTTTACTGTTACTTTATTTTTGTCCTGCAGAGTCGAAATGAGAATCTGACCAGTACTCTCAATCGCCTCTAAAGAATTTAAAATCAAGTTGATAAACGCCTGTTTAAGCTGGGAAGGGTCTGCTTTGATCCGGGGTAGGTTTTTATCCAATTCGGTTTTCAATCCGACTCCTTTCTTAGCTGCCTGAGGAGAAAGGATTAAAACCGTTTCACTGATGAGCTGGTTTATATCTGTTTCAATCAGATTGGGAAGAGCCGGCCTGGCATAATTTAAGAAATCGGTAATCACCTTATTCAATCTGGCAACTTCTTTCAGGAGTATGTTCAAGAACTCATACTTCGAATCCTCTACCTTATAATCTTTGCGCAGGATTTCCAGAGAACCCTGAATTGAACCCAGCGGATTTCTGATCTCGTGGGCGATACCTGCGGCTAACTCGCCGATTACTTTATACTTATTTGCCTGGATAAGCTCTTCCTGAGCCTTTTTTAACTCCTCTCTCCTTTTCCTCTCAGCCTGAACCAAAGTTCCTGAAACCCAGGCAACTATGTTGTAAAGAACGATCTCGAATAAGGCATCATAGGTCTGTAGATGAATATGACCCCAGCGGTGAAAAACGTGCGGCAAAAAAACCAGACTGATAACCAGAGAAGAAACCATTGCCCCTCTAAGCCCGAAGCTAAAGGCCGAGAAGATGATAGGAACATAGTATAGCCTTCTGTAGAGATCGTGCAGTATCGGTTTGTCGACCGGTGTGACATAATGCAGAACCGAGAGGATAGTTATGCTCAGCCCTACAAGTATAATCTCTCTTTTTTTGTGCATTTGCTCTTTAATAATACGAAAAACAGATAGAATTTAACATCTTAGTGATGATAAATCAACTGTTTATTAGATTACCTTGTTCTGTTATCCTGACAAAAAGGTGCAATTCAAAAAAACATCAGTTCAAAAAGATTTTTAAAAAAAATTGCCCAGAGGGTCTTGACAGTTTTGCGAAACCGGTTATATTTGAAAAGTTCAAGATTTTCTGCTCATTATCCTAAAATCCCCTTTTAGGGTTAAAGAGCAGATGGAGGAAAGAGGAAGCAGTCAACCCGGATTGAGTTAGTCAAAGGCTCCTCTGGCTGTCTCCCCCAGTTTTTTGTCAATACATATTTGCGAGGACCGGATGCCTCTGCACTGCAACAAAGAAAATAAAGCTGGTCTTTTTGAAGTATTCTATAAGACTTTCCTTTTTCTTCTTGTATTGAGTCTTGCATTTTTATCTGGCTCACAGGCATCTACTATCCCAGTGGGTTTGACCTTCAACACTGCCAATTACACCCAGTGCAATACTCTCCTGATTCAGATCCGGGTGTCCAAGGATAAAAGCTTCTCAAACCTTGTTGATCAGAGCGGCTGGATGACCTGTCAACCAAATACCAACCTTACCTATTCAGCCAGCGTTCCTACAGTTCAAGGAAATTTTTACTGGCAGGGAAGGCATATGAACCCTTGCACTAGTGAGGTAACTGCCTGGTCTGCTCCGTTTAGATTTTATCTTTTACTCGATCCGAGCAAACTGGTTTCAGGGGATGTTAATGGCGATAGCTTCTTCACTCTCGTGGATTTAATTGATCTGGTCCAGTATTTTTTCGCAGGAGGACCCCCGCCTACCCCTCCTCAGGTTGGAGACGTTAATTGTGATGGCAAATGCACCGTGGGTGACCTGATCTATTTGATTAATTACCTGTGGAAGTTCGGGCCTCCACCCTGCAGACCTTATTTTAAGCCTTTAAGTTTGCAACAAGTTAAGTAGCCATCTACCTCTTTTTTGGGGGATTTTAATCAGCCCACCTGCTTAAACTGTAGATTGGTCGTTCCACAGGTTCAGCTTCTTAAGTTTTTTGAAAAAGTAGAGATTCACCCTTCAGCCAGAAGCCTCCTGTAACAATCCTTCAAAATTGTAAAAAACTGAAAAAACTCTTGATAATTTAGGTTTTTATGCTTATAAAGTGAATGGACACACTTCAAAAGATTAGAAATAGCGAGAAAAATGATGGAAGGGTTAAAAGAGGAAAATCAAAGGCTCAAGCGAGCAGTTGAGGAATTGTCTATTCTCAACGAGATAGGTCTGGCAATCAGCTCGACTTTGGGCGTTGAAAAGATAACTGAGTTGATTGTGAAAAAGTGCACCAAACATATCCGGGCAGAACAGGGTGCCATCTGGCTTCTGACCGAGGAGGACAAGATCACCCCCTTGAAAACCTTTGTCAGAATAATGAACTCCACCTTTAGCGGAGTTCCCTATCATTTCGGTATAAGCCTCACTGGCTGGATGCTCAAAAACCAGGAGCCACTTCTGATAAACGAACTGACAAAGGACGAGAGATTTAAGGGAATTGAAAAGGAGTCAGAAAAGATCAGATCTCTATTAGCAGTTCCTTTAAAATTGAAAAACAAGATGATAGGGGTTCTTTGTCTTTTTAACAAAAAGGAAGGCTCCGATTTTACCCCTGATGACCAGAGGCTTTTATCCATCATTGCCACACAGTCAGCCCAGACCATAGAGAATGCCAGGCTTTACGAAGAAGAGCGAAAGCTTCTGGTTTTAGAAGAGGATCTGAGAGTTGCCCGCCACATTCAGCAATCTCTGCTGCCTAAAAGTGATCCGGCAATCGAGGGTATGGAAATCACAGGTTTATCCCTTCCGGCAAAACAGGTCGGCGGCGACTACTATGATTTTATTCAAATCGATGAAAGTCATCTCGGGCTTGCCATAGCAGATGTCTCCGGCAAGGGCACGCCTGCGGCTTTGTTAATGGCAAATCTGCAAGCCTGCTTAAGAGGGCAGGCTGTGATAAACCGCAGTGTAAAGGATACCGTGGCTAAGGCGAATTTCATGCTTTCCAGATTTATGGATGCGGGTAAATTTATTACCCTTTTCTATGGCATTTTAGATCTCAAAGACAAAACTTTCACTTACACCAACGCCGGGCATAACTTTCCCTTCCTTTTACACCCGGGCGGAGACTTGAGAACCCTGGAGAAAGGGGGACTGATTCTGGGGATTTCCGATAGGTCAAAATATGAAGAGGAAACCGTTCAGTTGAAACGGGGCGATTTGCTGTTATTGTATACAGATGGAATAACTGAGGCGACTAACGAGAAAGAAGAGATGTTCGAAGAAGAAAGGCTTCTGCAGCTTCTTAAAGATAACCTCAGGCTCTCAGCTCAAAACCTTTCCCGAAAAATCGTCGATTCAGTTATTGACTTCCAGGGCGCTTACCCCCAGGAGGATGATATCACCCTGGTTTTATTGAAAACCTGAAATCTCTGCATATGAGTTCATCTTCTTCTCTTTTTAGATTGGTTTCTTAATTTAACTTCTCAGACTGCAGTTGCTCGATTGGTTCCTATAGTCATACTAACTAAACAGGTCTAAAACCTCCAGTTAACCAGTTGGGTATAACAATTATGCTTGACATTTTTCATATTTAAGTTATAAATATAATGATTTCTTGCTTGAGAAATATGAATTTTTAGAAACTCATTCATGTCCGCCTTGAGGGGTGGTGGCATAATAAATTAAATTTAGCTTTTATAAAGGAGGAAAGATGTTCAAGAGGCTAATTATTTTAGTGGTTTTGCTTTTTGCAGGTATTCCTGTTTTTGGTCAATCCGTTGATACTGCCTGGGTGAGAAGGTATGATTACTCTTCTGGGATAGATATAGCCAATGCCCTGGCTGTAGATGGCTCTGGCAATGTTTACGTTACAGGTTATGTTACACCCTTTGGGCAGCAACTACCGGATTATGCTACAGTAAAATATTATCCTAATGGAGCTCTTGCCTGGGTGAAAACATATGATGGAACGGCAAACGATGAAGATCAAGCCCAAGCTATAGTCACACATAGCTCAGGCAATGTCTATGTAACCGGATGGAGCGTTAACTCAGGAACTTCCTATGATTACGTTACCATAAAGTACAATCCAGCCACAGGAGATACTGTCTGGGTAAGGGAATATAACAACTCAACTGTAAATTTAAACGACCACGCTACTGCCATGGCAGTTGACGGTCCTGGAAATGTCTATGTGACTGGCTATAGTTACGGAGGTTCAAGCGACCATGACTATGCAACGGTAAAGTATGATGCGCTTGGAAATCAGATTTGGGTTAGAAGATATAATGGACTAGCTAATGGAGCTGATTATGCCAACGCCATAGTAGTAGATGGTTCTGGTGACGTCTATGTTACTGGAAACAGTTATGGTGGCGCATCAGGCGATGATTATGCCACCATAAAGTATTACCCCAATGGTGACACTGCCTGGGTGAGAAGATACAATGGTCTATGGAATTCCGCAGATTATGCTAAGGCAATAGGTGTAGATAGTTATGGAAATGTTTATGTTACAGGTCAAAGTGTGGGTAGTGGGACAGGCCCTGATTATGCCACCATAAAGTATAATTCCAATGGG
>Ga0315277_10012713_pt1 | contig 10540 bp, 9 predicted proteins | sample YL17G05_15_MG_FD_203695 | JGI IMG/M metagenome (GOLD analysis project Ga0315277, IMG submission 203695) | Sediment microbial communities from Yellowstone Lake, YNP, Wyoming, USA - YL17G05_15 | ecosystem: Environmental > Aquatic > Freshwater > Lake > Sediment | place: USA: Wyoming | collected... | reverse complement strand
CTGCTCGGCGTTCATTTCGCCCAGGCCCTTGAAGCGGCTGATGCTCCACGAGTCCTCGCGTGCGCCTTCCTTGCGCAGCTTGTCCAGCGTCGCACCGAGTTCGCCTTCGTCCAGGGCATAGATCTTCGCTGCCGGGCGTCTGCCGCGCGCCGGCGCGTCGATCCGAAACAGCGGCGGCTTGGCAACGAAGATGCGCCCGGCTTCGATCAGCTTGGGGAAGTGGCGGAAGAACAGCGTCAGCAACAGCACCTGGATGTGCGAGCCGTCGACGTCGGCGTCGCTCAAGATGCAGATCTTGCCGTACCGCAACCGCGACAGATCGGCAGCGTCGCTCGCGCCATGCGGATCGACGCCGATCGCCACCGCGATGTCGTGAATCTCGTTGTTCGCGAACAGACGGTCGCGCTCCACTTCCCAGGCGTTGAGCACCTTGCCGCGCAGCGGCAGGATCGCCTGCGTTTCCTTGTCCCGGCCGAGTTTGGCGCTGCCGCCCGCCGAATCGCCTTCGACCAGAAAGATCTCGTTCAGCAGCAGGTCGCGGCTTTCGCAATCGGTCAGCTTTCCCGGCAGCACGGCCACACCCGAGCCCTTGCGCTTTTCCACCTTGAGCGACGCGCGCTGGCGCGTTTGTGCCTGCTTGATCACGAGCTCGGCGAGTCTGCGCGCCAGCTCCACATGTTGGTTCAGCCACAACTCGAGCAGCGGTTTGACGCACGCCGAGACCAGCCGCAACGCGTCGCGGCTGTTCAGCCGCTCCTTGATCTGCCCCTGGAACTGCGGGTCCAGCACTTTCGCCGACAGCACGAAACTCGCGCGCGCGAACACATCTTCCGACATCAGCTTCACGCCTTTGGGCTGCAGGCTGTGCATGTCGATGAAGCCTTTGACGGCCTGGAACAGGCCATCTTTCAATCCGGATTCGTGGGTGCCGCCGGCGACCGTGGGGATCAGATTGACATAGCTCTCGCGCACTGTCGCGCCGTCTTCCGTGAAGCCGACGCACCAGCTCGCGCCCTCACCTTCACAGAAATTCTCGGTCTCACCGGCGTCAGCGAAGTGTTCGCCCTCGAACAGTGGAATCACGGGGTCCGCGACCAGGCTTTGCATCAGGTAGTCGCGCAGGCCACCCTGGTAGAGCCAGGACTGCGGCTCACCGCCCTTCTCCACGCTCAACGTCACCGTCACGCCGGGCATCAGCACTGCCTTGCTGCGCAGCAAGTGCATCAGATCGGCGCGCGGCAACTCGGCGCTTTCAAAATACTTCGGATCGGGCCAGACGCGCACGCGCGTGCCGCACTTCTTGTCGGCGCCGGTGGCTTTGCGCGCCTTCAACGCCTCGACCACGGCGCCGCCAGCAAACGCGATCGTCGACACCTGGTTGTCACGCCACACCGTGACTTCGAGACGTTTGGACAGCGCGTTCGTCACGCTCACGCCCACGCCGTGCAGTCCGCCCGAAAAACTGTAGGCGTTGCCGGCGCCTTTGTCGAACTTGCCGCCGGCGTGCAGCCGCGTGAACACGATCTCAAGGACGCTGACCTTCTCTTGCGGGTGCAGGCCGATGGGTATGCCACGGCCGTCGTCGTCCACCGACACCGAGCCATCGGCATGCAAGGTCACGTCGATGCGCCGTCCATGCTCGGCAAGGGCTTCGTCGGCAGCGTTGTCGATCACCTCCTGCACGATGTGCAACGGATTGTCGGTGCGCGTGTACATGCCGGGTCGCTGCTTGACGGGTTCAAGCCCCTTGAGAACACGAATCGAGGCTTCGGTGTAGTTGTTGTTCGCAGGTTTGCTCGCAGGTTTGTTCGCCATGGGCGCGCATTCTAGGCAGGGCTCATCGCCGGCCGCGCGCATCGGCGCAACTGCGCAGCGCGGCAGCGACTTGGTGAGACAAGCTTCACGCAAGCGGCATCTGCGACTCGAGAAACGGCCGGATCGCAGAGTACGCTCGCGCGTTCCATCGCTTTCAAGGACAAGCCATGCGCCATCGACCCTCGACTCTTCGAATCCTCGTGCTCGCGATTGGCCTGGCGGGCGCCGCGGGCGCGAATGCCACCGACTTCAACAATTTGCAAACGCTGACCCAGGCCGAGTTCCGCGGCTTGTCGGAAGACCTGGGAGCGGCGCTATCGTTCAAGCCGCTGATTCCCGCTGAACCGATGGGGATTACGGGCTTTGACATCGGCATCGCGGTCACTGGCACCAAGCTGCAAAACCTCGCTGCGTTCCAGAAGGCCACGGCCAGCGGCACGGTGCCAGCCACCTTGACCGTGCCGACCTTGCGCGCGCACAAGGGTCTGCCGTTGGATTTCGACATCGGCGTGTCGTTTGGGTCCGTGCCGTCGAGCAACATGCGTGTCATGGGCGGTGAACTGCGCTGGGCCATGCTTGCGGGCAGCACGGTAAGCCCGGCGGTCGCGCTGCGCGCAAGCTTCTCAAGCCTGAGCGGCGTGGATCAGCTCAGCTTCAACACCACGGGGCTGGACATTTCGATCTCCAAGGGTTTTGTCATGCTCACGCCCTACGCGGGCGTGGGTACGGTGCGCGTGAAGAGCGATGCGCAAGGCAGTGCAACGCAGACGACCGAATCATTCAGCCAGAGCAAGGTGTTCGCGGGCTTGAATCTGAACCTGGGCCTTGTCAACCTCGCCTTTGAAGGCGACAAGACCGGCGAGGCCACCAGCTACGGCATGAAGTTCGGCTTGCGGTTCTGAGCGCCCGCAGGCCGCCACATTGGCGCGGCCGCTGCAAGGGCGACGAAGGGGGCCGCTTCGTGGCCCTTGGGATGAAGCGACCTTGGGGCGGCGCAGCATTTGCTTGAGGGTGTCAGGCGCGAATATCCCCTTCGGCTCTGCGCCCACCGCACCGCGCCGCGATACGCCAGCATTGATTCCGCTACAGTGAGTCGATGCCCGCTTCCTCCGTCGCCCCGACCCGAGCCCCGCTTTCGATGACCCAGGTGCTGCTGTGCAGCGCCATGATCGTCACGGTTTCGATGGGCATTCGCCACGGCTTCGGTCTGTGGCTGCAGCCGATCACGATGGAGCGTGGCTGGACGCGCGAAACCTTCGCCTTCGCCATCGCCGTGCAAAACCTGGCCTGGGGCATTGCCGGGCCGTTTGCCGGTGCGCTGGCCGATCGTTTCGGTGCCTACCGAGTCTTGATCGTCGGCGCCTTGCTCTACGCGCTGGGCCTGCTGTGGATGGGCCTGGCGACCTCGGGGCTGGCATTCACGGGCAGCGCCGGCGTGGTGCTGGGCCTGGCGCAATCGGGAACCACCTACGCCGTCGTCTATGGCGTCATCGGGCGCAACGTGGCTCCCGAAAAACGCAGTTGGGCGATGGGTATCACGGCAGCCGCAGGCTCGTTCGGCCAGTTCCTGATGGTGCCGGTGGAGAACTGGCTCATCGGCGGTTTCGGCTGGCAGACTGCGCTGTTCGCACTGGCCTGCCTGGCGCTGGCGATCATGCCGCTGGCGTTCGGCCTGAAAGAGCCAGCGCAGGCAGCGGCACACTCCAGCCAACAGAGCATCGGCGCCGCGGTTCGCGAAGCCTTCGGCAACCCCAGCTTCCAGTTGCTGACGGCGGGCTACTTTGTCTGTGGCTTCCAGGTCGTGTTCATCGGCGTGCACATGCCGAGCTACCTCAAGGACAACGGCCTCACACCCGATGTGGCAACGACGGCGCTGGCGCTGATCGGCCTGTTCAACGTGTTCGGCACGTATGCAGCAGGCGTTCTTGGCGGAAGGTTCCCGAAGCGCTACATCCTTTCGCTGATCTATGGTCTTCGCGGCCTGGCCATCCTCGCCTTCGTCAGCGCGCCGCTCACGCCATGGAGCGTGTACATCTTCTCCGCCGTGATGGGGCTGCTCTGGCTGTCGACGATTCCGCCGACGAATGCACTGGTGGCGCAGATCTTCGGCGTCAAGTACCTCGGCATGCTCAGCGGCTTCGTCTTCGTCAGCCACCAGGTCGGCAGTTTCATGGGCGCATGGCTGGGCGGCAAGTTGTACGACAGCACCGGCAGCTACGACGTGGTGTGGTGGATCGCGATCGCCTTGGGCGTGTTCGGTGCGGTGATCAACTACCCGATCCGCGAACACGCGATCGTGCGCCCGGCCCCTGCCTGACGGTGCCCCCGTGAAACCGCGCCGCATCGCCATCTGGGCCGCAGCGTCAGGTCTGCTGGTGCTGGTGTTTCTCGCCTATCTGCGGCCCGACGTTGCGATGACCCTCGCGCAGCAGTTGTGGGCTTGTTTTTGATCGTCGCAACCCGTGTCGACCCAGGCTGACTTGCCGGTCTCTCCCTGGGTGCGACGCTGGTCGCATCTCGTGATCCCTGGAGCGCGAGTCCTCGACGTGGCATGCGGCAGCGGGCGCCACGTTCGCTGGTTCGCGCAACGCGGCTGCCAAGTGACGGCGGTCGACCGCGACGCGGTTGCGCTCGAGGCGCTGCGCACGGTCGCTGAAATCATCGTCGCCGACATTGAAGGCGCGCCCTGGCCGCTGCCCGGACGCAGCTTCGACGCCGTGGTCGTCACCAACTACCTGTGGCGCGCGCTCTTGCCCACAGTCGTGGCTTGCCTTGCACCCAACGCTGTGCTGATCTACGAAACCTTTGCACTCGGCCAGGAGTCGGTGGGCAAACCTTCGAACCCGGAATTCCTGCTGCGCCCCGGCGAATTATTGCTGGCGGCGCAAGGCCTGCGCATCGTGGCCTACGAGGAAGGGTTCCTCGCCGCGCCGCAGCGCCATGTGCAGCGCATCGTCGCCGTGCGCGCGCTCGGCGACGATGCGCAATTGACGCGCTACCCGCTCGAAAGCCAGGCGCCCTGAATCGCGCCGTAAAATCGCGCGATTCACGAGGAACGCCCATGAAACCCATACTCGGCAGCATTGTCGCGATGGTCACGCCGATGCAAGCTGACGGCAGCGTCGACTACCCGGCGCTGCGTCGCCTCATCGACTGGCACATTGCCGAAGGAACCGACTGCATCGGCGTTGTCGGTACCACCGGCGAATCGCCCACCGTCACGGTGGACGAACATTGCGAGATCATTCGCATCAGCGTCGAACACGCCAAGGGCCGCATTCCCATCATGGCCGGCACCGGTGCGAACTCGACCGCCGAGGCGATCGAACTCTCGCGCTTCGCGCGCAAGGTCGGTGCCGATTGTTCGCTGTCGGTCGTGCCCTACTACAACCGGCCGTCGCAGGAAGGCATCTACCAGCACTTCAAGGCAGTGGCCGAAGCGGTGGACATTCCGATGCTGCTCTACAACGTGCCGGGCCGCACGGTGGCGGACATGCAGCCCGAGACCACGCTGCGCCTGGCTCAAGTCCCGGGAATCGTCGGCATCAAGGAGGCCAGCGGCAACATCGAACGAGCCTGCGCCCTGATCAAAGGCGCGCCGAAGGGCTTCTCGGTCTATTCCGGCGACGACGGCACCGCGGTCGCGCTCATGTTGCTCGGCGGGCAGGGCAACGTCAGCGTCACAGCGAACGTCGCGCCGAGCGCGATGCATGCGCTGTGCATGGCGGCGATTGAAGGGCGGGTGCGCGAGGCCTCGGCCTTGCAATTCAAACTGCTGGGTTTACACAAACATTTGTTCGTCGAACCGAGCCCGGCGCCGACGAAATGGGCCATGGCACGCCTGGGTTTGTGTGGCGCCGCCTTGCGCCTGCCGATCACGCCCCTGTCTGCAGCGGGGCAGGCGCTTGTCGAAGCCGCGATGCGCGAGGCGGAACTGCTCTGAGCGCCGCCGTTTGTGGGCCTGCCCCTGTCTGCGGTCTGCCTTGCCCCTGCACCCTCGCCATGCCAGCCCGGCATGGCCCGAACATCTTGTGGAGACCGTTCCCGTGAGCCTTTCTGTTCTATTGCGCACACCCGCAATCGCAGGAGTCGCCTGCATGCTGGCAATGATCGGCTGTTCCTCGGTGGAAAATGTGGCCACTGGAGACCGCGTCGACTACCGCAGCGCGCCGGAGAAGGCGAAGCCGCTGGATGTGCCACCCGACTTGACGCAACTCGCGCGCGACTCGCGCTACCAGCCGCAGGCCGGTGCCGTCAGTGCCGCTGCATTCCAGGCCGGAACCAGCACGAGCCGCAGCACCGCGGCAACGCCCACGGTCGCACCCCTGGCGCTGGGCAAGGTCCGGATCGAGCGAGACGGCCATCAGCGTTGGCTCAGCACGCCGCTGCGCGCAGAGCAGCTCTGGCCTCAAATGCAGGCGTTCTGGAAGGAAAACGGCATGACGCTGATCGTTGACCAGCCCTTGGTCGGCTTGATGGAAACCGACTGGGTGGAGAACCGGGCCAAACTGCCCGAAGACTGGTTGCGCCGCATGATGGGGCGCGTGGTCGATTCGCTGTACTCCACGGGCGAGCGCGACAAGTACCTGACCCGTGTCGAGAGCAGCGCCAACGGCTCGAATGTGTTCATCGCGCATCGCGGCCTGATCGAGGTACTTGGCAGCGAATCGCAGGGCCTGTCGACGCTGTGGAAGCGCCGCCCGAACGACCCCGAGCTCGAAGCCGCAATGCTCGCACGCCTGATGGTGAAGCTGGGCCTGCCCGACGACCAGGCCAAGGCGGCGGTCGCCGCGCCGGTGCCCGTTGTCGCAGTGCGGGCCCGCGTCGTTGAAGGCAAACCGGCGGCGACGCTGCACGTCGACGACAACTTCGACCGCGCCTGGCGCCGCGTCGGGCTGACGCTGGACCGCAGCGGCTTCACCGTCGAAGACCGCGACCGCGCCCAGGGCCTGTACTTCGTGCGCTACATCGACCCGGCGCTTGCCGGCCAAGAAGAGCCAGGCTTCTTTACCAAGCTGTTCAGTAGCGAAAAGGGCGATACCGGCCCGAAGAAGTTCCGCTTGTCGGTCAAGGCCGAAGGTTCCGGCAGCACGGTCTCAGTCTTGAACTCGTCGGGTCAGCCGGAAAACGGCGACGCCGGCAAGCGCATCATTTCGCTGCTGGTGGAAGACCTGAAGTAAGGCGTTGTCATGCACCGACGAAGCGGCATGACCTGGCGCTGAATCGGCGACGCGTCGCATGCGTTTTTGCAGCCTGGGCAGCGGCAGCAGCGGCAACGCGGCGCTGATCGAAGCCGGCAACGGCACCACGCGCACGCGCGTTCTCGTGGACTGCGGCTTTTCGCTGCGCGAGCTGGGGTCGCGCCTGGGCCGGGCCGGCGTCGAGGTGCACCAGATCGACGCTGTCTTCGTGACCCACGAACATGGCGACCATGTCGGCTGCGCCATCGCCCTGGCGCAGCGCCACGAGGTGCCGCTGTGGATGAGCCATGGCACCTGGCGCGCGATCGGCGAACCGCACTTGCCGGGCCAGCTGCACTTCGCGTGCGACGGCGAGGCAATCGCCGTGGGCGACCTCGAATTGCGCCCCTTCACCGTGCCGCACGACGCCGCCGAGCCGCTGCAGCTGCGCTGTAGCGACGGCCGATCGCACCTGGGCGTTCTGACCGACACCGGCTCGATCACACCGCATCTGCTGCATTGCCTGGACAAATGCGACGCCTTGCTGCTCGAATGCAACCATGACAGCGCGATGCTCGCAGAATCGAACTACCCGCCTTCGCTGAAGGCGCGTATCGGCGGCCGCCTCGGGCATCTTGCGAATGACACTGCCGCGCAAATCCTTGCCGCCCTGCAGCCTGCCGGCCTGCGCCACATCGTCGCCGCGCATTTGAGCGAGCGCAACAACCGGCCGGCGTTGGCGCGCCAGGCACTCGCGCATGCCTGTGGCGCCAGTCTGAACGACATCGTGGTGGCAGACCCCGTCACCGGTTTCGATTGGTTGAGTCTGGTCTGACGCAGCAAGAGCCCGTGAAAAGGCCGCCCGCGGGCGGCTTGTCCAGAAACGCGGAATCGGCTTACTTCTTGACAGCCTCGCTCGCCATTGGCGCAGCGCCGCTGGCGGCCGCCGCGGCATCGGTAGCAGCACCCGAGGCCATGGTCATGACCGCCGATGCGGCAGACGCAGCAGGTTCCACAGCCGAGGCCACGGCGGCAGGCGCCTTCGCTGCAGGAGCAGGCCATACGGCTTCTTCTTTCTTGCCGCAAGCGGCCAATACAAGGGCCGCGACCAGGGAAGCCACGAGTACAGACGTCTTCATTGCTATCCTCAATCCAAACTTCGAAGGGTGGCGGTTGGCGCAAGGTGCGCACAATCGGTGCCGCGCCCAGGGTCATGCGGAAAGTCAGCGACTCCGCAAGACAGCTGGCGACTATAGCGGGAAGGGGTGCGTCGACCCCTACAAACCGAGATTCGTCGCCGGGAACGCTTCTTCCGAGCGCTGCAACAGCGCGTCGAAGGATTCGCGCGCGAGCACCGCGTCGCCCGCATTGCGCGAAACGCTGCCACGGTAATTCACGGCGTCGACCAGCTTGAGCGTCAGAACGCCGGGCATCAACAGCAACGTCGGCATCTGGCCCGCTTCGAGTTCGTTGTTCGAACGGCAATCGACCACGTGCGACCAGGTGCGCCGCCACGCCACCCAGCGTGGGTGGAGCCGCGCGATCTGTTCGAAGCTGCGCGCCAGCACAGTGATCTTGCGCTGCGCCGTGGCCCATTGCGCCAGGTGTTCGACCAGTTCGGGCTCGTTCAGCGGCCAATCGGCAAAGTGGTCGTCGCACATCAGGATTTCGCGGCAGCCGATCGTGGCCGCTTCGGCAAATGCGTCGCGCAAGGCATCGTGGTACTGGCCACGTGTCGTGATCGGCAGGTAGTCTGGTGGCTGCATCTGGCTTTACTCCCTGTTCAAGACCGGTCCGTGTTCAACCAGCCGCAGCGCACCCATTCGAGCAGCAGCGCGCAGGCCTGCACGCTGAATCTTGCCACGTCGCCGGGCCCCAGGCGCTGTCGATCTGCCAGACGCCGCAGCAGCGTCGCGTCAACGCCAGAGGCTCGGAAGGACTCGCCATTGATGAAGACATGGTGTGCGTCGTACAGCATGCGGCTGCGCCGATCGAGCCCCACCGCGTGAACACGCTTCAAGGCCGGGCCACGCTCGAACACCACATTTTCCTTCGGCTCGCTCAGCAGTTCGCCCAGCACGCAACCCAGGTGCCGCGCATCGGAGCACTCGCGACGCAAGGCGGCGGCCGCAAACTCGCGCAGGCGGGGTGGAATCCGCCCCGGCGCGGCGGTCGCGCCCTGGTCCCGGTCGCGATAGCGCGCGCCCTCGGGCGATGCCGGCTCGTTGCTCTCGGCATCGAGCCAGCGTTGCAACAGCCCGCTCGTGAGCTCGTGCTCGCCCGGCGCGCGAAAGCCGATCGACGCCGTCATGCATTCGCCGCGCGCCGTGCCCTCGTGCGCCCACAGCGGCGGCAGGTACAGCATGTCGCCAGGCTCGAGCACGCAGCTTCGCTCGGCGCGGAAGTTGGTGAGAATCTTGAGCGGCGCGTCCGCCTCGAATTTCGGGTTCTGGATGCGCCCGATACGCCATTTGCGCGTTCCGTGAACCTGCAGCAGGAACACATCGTACGAGTCGAGGTGCGGCCCGACCCCGCCGCCGTCGGTGGCGTAAGACAACATCAAGTCGTCCAGGCGCGCGTCGGGAACGAAGCGAAACCGCGCCAGCAAGTCGTGCGCTGCCGCCACGTGCAGATCCAGCCCCTGCACGAGCAAGGTCCAGTTCGAGCGCGCAACGCTGGGAATCGCGCGCCGCTTGAAGGGCCCGCGGCGCAGCGTCCAGCCCGATTCATCGTGCACCACGAGGCGTGACTCGACCCCTTCACGCCCCGCCAGGGCGAACAGCTCGGCGCGCCCCAGGGGCGGCTCGATTCCAGGCAGCGCCCGGCGCATCAGCAACGGCTTCTTTTGCCAATGGCGTTGCATGAAATCGCGGGGTGAAAGCTCGCCCAGCAAGGGCGTCGGCAGGTCGATTCTCATGCGTGCATTGTGCGATCATGGCTGGATGCTGATCCATCCCCCCTGCGTCGTCAGCCTGGTGTGGCGCGTCGAAGACGCGCAAGGCAACATCATCGACGAGTTGACCGATCCGGTCGAGTTCTTTGTCGGCGGCGATGACCTGTTCGCGAAGGTCGAACAAGCCCTGATCGGCCAGGAGAGAGGCTTTGCGACGCGCCTGCAACTCGAACCACAACATGCCTTCGGCGAGTACGACGCCACCTTGGTGTTTTTCGAAGAGCGCGCGCTGCTGCTCGAGCCGATCGAGGTCGGCATGCAGTTCGACGGCCCACCTCCGGGCGCAGTGACCCAAGGTTTGCCTCCCGACATGATCTACACCGTGACCGAGGTCTACCCGCAGCATGTGGTGCTCGACGGCAACCACCCCCTGGCTGGAATGACGCTGCGTCTCGAATTCACAGTGCAAGACGTGCGCGAGGCGAGCGACGCGGAAATTGAAGCCGGCAGCGTCGGCGAGCCCGCGTTCAGTGTCTTGAGCGGCGCGCGCTCAGGCTCAGGCTTGGATTGAGCGCCCCGAGGCCGGCCCAAGCCGGCCGCCACCGGGCTTGCAGGCCCGATGGCCTTCGCCAGCCACTCGTGAGCGCGCAGA
>Ga0315277_10012712_pt1 | contig 10540 bp, 6 predicted proteins | sample YL17G05_15_MG_FD_203695 | JGI IMG/M metagenome (GOLD analysis project Ga0315277, IMG submission 203695) | Sediment microbial communities from Yellowstone Lake, YNP, Wyoming, USA - YL17G05_15 | ecosystem: Environmental > Aquatic > Freshwater > Lake > Sediment | place: USA: Wyoming | collected... | reverse complement strand
ATTTGGATTCCATCGAAAACCGCTTCCACCCGCTCTCAATGAGTATTCGTAATAATCCCGAAGAAGTTATTCCCCTTATAATATAAAAGGAAATATGCCACTTTGTTATTTCATACATTATTCTTAAAATATAGATCAAACAATTTCCTGCCGTCAGGAAAACTCACCTATGAGTAAAATCTTGACGTCGTAAACCCAATAAAAACATTAACATCAAAATCGCCCAAAAAGAGTAATGATAGAAATAAGAGGAATGCATGTGTAAAAAGTGGATAGTCTGCATTGTTGGTTTCTGTACTTGTCTGTCTCTGATGGCTACGCCAACAAAAGCACAGGAAGCCCCGGATCAGCAGTTATCACTGGAAAATGCAATTCAGCTCGCAATGAAATACAATCCGGAGCTGAAGTCCGCCCGTCTTGAAGTTGAACGCTCCGATGCACGCGTAACCGAAGCATGGGGGTACGCGCTCCCGTCTGTAAATGTATCAGGACGCTTTACACGCACACTAAAGAAGCCTGTGTTCTTCTTACCCGATTTCTCCGACCTGGAGAGCGGCCGAATTCTCCCCGTAAGAATCGGATCCGATTACGCCTTGGATGCCTCCGTAACTGCACAGCAGATCCTGTTCAACGGTGCAGTCATCGTCGGCGTGGGAGCTGCTAGAGTGTACTCACGACTCTCACGGGAAATGTACACGAGTAAACAGGTTGAGACAGTAACATTAGTCAGAAAGGCGTACTACAGCGCTCTCATCGCACGCGCAGTGGTTGACCTGATGCACTCGAGTCTGCTAAATGCCGAGAACAATCTGAAAAATGTTCTCCTCATGCGGGATCAGGGTATCGTTTCCGAGTACGACGAGCTCCGCGCATCGGTTCAGGTCGATAACCTGCGGCCAACAGTAATCCAGAGCGAAAATAATTACGAACTTGCCCTCGATGCTCTGCGCAATGCGATCGGTATAGAAAAGAGCACGGATCTTCTTATCATTGATTCACTTGTTTTTAATCCGATTGACGAAAATATTATTGCGCGCGCTGAAGAACTGGTATTGAAGTCCAATCCAAACCTGCATTCTCTGGATTACCAGATTGAGCTAAACGATGCCGCCATATCTGTTGAGCGTTCAAACTACCTGCCGACGATCGCGGCTTTCGGACAATACCAATACCAGGCGGCGAAAAATGAATTTAAATTCTCCACGGCGGATCTCATCTCAAGCTCACAAATCGGTCTTACGTTATCCTTAAATATATTTCAGGGCTTGCAAACACGCGCACGCGTTGAACAGGCGCAGGTGGATCGTCTTAAAAGTGAAGAACAGAGAATCAGTCTGGAAAGAAATCTGAAAACCGGTGTACACTCTGTTGTAGGCAATCTTCGTCAGGCGCGGAAACGGATTGAAGCGCAGGAAAAAACCGTTGAGACCGCTGAGCGGGGATATAAGATTGTAACAACCCGGTTTCTGGCGAATGCCGCGACACAGCTTGAGGTGAATGATGCTGAATTAGCTCTGACTCAGGCGAAAGTTAACCGCATTCAGGCAATTTACGATTATCTTAATGCGTCGGCTGACCTTGATCAGCTCATGGGACATATGCCAGATTATGTCGCCGAAATGAATAACGAGTAAAATTTATACAAAGGAAAAAACCAATGCTGATGAAAGCGCGTATTTCTTTACTTTGCGGTATCCTCCTCTCCCTCCTACTGCTTGTTTCCTGCAAGCAATCAGGGACGGGAAATAATGAAAAAAAGATCCAGCCGGTCAATGTTCACATTGAGACGGTTAAGCCGACACAATTAGTGGATGCCATCCAGGTCGCAGGCGTGGTAAAAGCATTCGAAGATGCGAACATAAGTCCCGAAGAAGGAGGCGTTGTAAAAGAGTGGAGAGTAAAGAAGGGGCAAAGCGTTCAGAAGGGCGATATAATTCTGGTTCTGAAAGATGAAGTTGCGAAAGCGAGTTACGAGGCGGCGGAATCACAGCACAAAATGGCGGAATTGAACCTTGAGAAGCAGAAAGAAGTATTCGCACAAAAGGGCATCAGTGAGCTTCAGTACAAGAACATGGAATATACGCGCGATGGTGCGAAAGCCAACGCGGACCTTATGAAGGCACGGTGGGAGCGGACACAGATTCGCAGTCCGTTCGACGGTATTGTCGACAACATCATACCGAATGAAGGGGAATTTGCACCGTCCGGAGTCCCGCTGGCTCGCGTTGTTAACACTTCCATGCTCAAGATTCAGGCGGAAGTTCCGGAATTATATTCGGGAGCCATCTCTATCGGTACACCCGCTGCCATTATTATAGACGCCGTTCCCGGCGCCACGCTGAAGGGCAAAGTCACATTTATAAGCTCGACTGTCTCGGCGGCGAACCGGACCATGCTCGCAGAAATCCTCATAACCAATACGAACCGACGAATAAAACCGGATATGGTAGCAAAAGTGAAATTTCTTCGCCAGATAAAATCCAACGCCATACTCGTGAGTGAAAATATTATCCAGCTTGTCGATCGCGACCGCACTATTCTCTACGTGGAGAAAGACGGAAAGGCGGAAGAACGAAAGCTTAAACTTGGCGGACGGCAGGGTAATTTGGTGGAAGTAATAGAGGGATTACACTCCGGTGATCACCTGATTACAAGTGGGTACCAGAAACTTATAAACGGGACACCTGTCAATGTCGTGCAAGAGTCGGAGAATCCAAAATGAAAATCTGGAATATCGCAGTCGATAACAAAGTTGCTGTCTATATATTAATCGCGATCATCATTGTCTTCGGATTTTCTTCCTACAGCAGTCTTCCCCGGGAAGCCACGCCTGAAGTACTGATTCCGTGGATTATAGTTTCTACTCCGTACATCGGCGTTTCTCCCGTCGATGTGGAAGGATTGATCTCTCAGCCGCTCGAACGCGCTCTCAAGGGATTGAAAGATGTGAAGCAGATATCCTCTGTTTCAAAAGAAGGTCTCTCGACTATCCAGATTGAATTCAACACCGGAATTGATATCGATGAAGCGCTGCGCCGTGTGAGAGATAAAGTAAATTCCACACGTCCCCAGCTACCGAGCGATATACTGGATCCGATCGTTTCCGAAATTAACATCAGCGAATTCCCGATCATGTATGTCAATGTTGGCGGCGACGTCGGATTAGCGCGGTTGAAGAAGATCGCAGATGATCTTCAGGACCACATTGAAGGCATACCGGGTGTACTGCGCGCCGACATAAGCGGCGGTCTCGAGCCGGAAGTTCAGGTGAACGCCGACGTCTATCGGATGAACGCTTACCAGGTTAGTTTTGATGACATTGCCAACGCCATCCGCGGTGAAAATCTCACGATACCCGGTGGGACCATAGACACAAAGGAGAAGAGTTTAACGATCCGTGTACCGGGTGAATTCAAGGAAGTGAAACCGCTCGAAGACATCGTGCTGAAGATCCAGAACAACAAGCCGATCTACCTTCGTGATGTGGCAACCGTAAATTACTCATTTGAAGACCGGCAAACCTTCGCTCGTCTGAATACATTGGAAGTAGTTTCTCTCGCCGTACGCAAGCGTGCCGGCGAAAACCTGCTGCGCATATCCGACGAAGTAAAGCGGATTACAGCGGAAGAGCAGGAAAAACTCCCGGAAGGAATAAAGCTGGATGTGTCCAACGACCAGTCGCGCTTCGTGACGCGGATGGTAAAAGAGCTTGAGAACAGCATCATCACCGGCATGTTTCTTGTCGTGATGTCGCTCTTCATGTTTTTCGGCTTCAAGAATTCTCTTCTCATATCGACCGCAATACCGCTATCGATGTTTATCGGATTCGTCGTGCTCTCGGCGCTGGGCATTACATTGAATATGGTAGTATTGTTTTCACTGGTCATGGTATTAGGAATTTTAGTCGACGATGCTGTCGTCGTAATTGAAAACATCTACCGTCATCAGCAGGAGTATGGAGAAAATCCGGTTCAGGCGGCGAAGGTAGCGGCGGGAGAAGTCTTCGTCCCTGTTCTAACATCCACGATTACGACATTATCGGCTTTTCTCCCTCTAGCATTTTGGCCCGGAATTATCGGCGATTTCATGAAATATTTTCCATATACGCTCATCATAACACTGACCGCATCTCTCTTCGTTGCGTATATCATCAGTCCTGTGCAGGGAGCACAATGGATCAACTACAAGCGGGAAATCAAGAAAGCGAAGTACAACCTCGAACATCCGCACTGGTACAAAAAATACAATCCGTTGACAATCCTGTACCACAAAGTTGACGAGGTGTTTTTCCCGATGATGCAGAGGGAATACGTGAAGACACTTCAGTGGACACTTCACCGTAAAGGTTTTACGATCACTGTCGCGTTCGCATTATTCATTCTCGTCATAGTCTTATTTGCACTATTCAATAAGGGTGTCGATTTCTTTCCGAACACCGAACCATCCCAGGTGAGCGTGAACATTGAGACACCTTCAGGCACGTCTCTGGATATAACTAATGAGATTGCGAAAATCGTCGAGGAGCGTCTTGAAAAGATCCCCGGAAGAAAGGATGTGGAGTTTATTGCTTCGAGTATCGGTACGTCCGACGATCCATTTGACTTCGGCGGACAGGGTACATCCAACAAAGGCCGGATTGCGGTAAACTTTTTCGAGAAAGCAAAACGCGAGCAGAGCACTTTTAAAACCCTTGATGAGGTTCGCACAACGATAGTCGGGATCGCCGGCGCAGACCTCCGGGTATCAAAACAGCAGATGGGACCGCCTGTCGGCGCGCCGGTAAGCATCGAAATATCGGGGGAGGACTATCAACAGCTCGCCTCTCTGAGCAAGATCATCCGCCAGAAGATACGTGATATAGACGGACTTGTCGACCTGAAGGATGACTACAACACGGGTCGTCCCGAGGTTGAAATTATTATCGACCGGGAGAAGGCAGGACTCTTCTGGAGCAGTACCGGGCAGATTGCATCGACAGTTCGTGCGGCAATCGCGGGCGTTGAAGCTTCGAAGTATCGTGTAGGTGAAGACGAGTACAAAATCCGCGTGAGATTGCGGGAAGATCAGCGGACATCGCCTGCAGATCTTGAGAATCTGCGCATCAATTTCATGAACCGGCGTGGAGCGCTGCTGTCCATTCCTCTCACGTCCGTCGCGGACATCAGGCGTACGACAGCTGTCACGGACATTCGCCGCAAGGATTTGAAGCGTGTAATAACAGTCAGTGGTGATGTTGAGGGACGTGTACAATCCGAGGTAATAAAGGATGTAAGGAAGCTCATTGCGGGAGTAGAAATGCCTGCAGGGTACGGGATGCAGCTTACCGGATCTCAGGAAGAACAGCAGGAAGCCGCGGCATTTCTTACCAAAGCTTTCATCATTACTCTGCTTCTCGTCTTCCTGATAATGGTTGCGGAATTCAATTCCATAAAAGTACCGTTTGTCATTATGATCTCAGTGTTATTGTCTCTGATTGGTGTAATGCTAGGATTGTTATTAACACAAACTCCTGCTAGTGTAGTCATGACAGGTGTTGGTGCTGTGGCGCTTGCAGGTATTGTTGTTCGGAACGGAATTATATTGCTCGACTTTGTAAAGCACAGGCGCAGGGAGGGTGGTATGTCGCTTGAACAGGCATTGATTGAAGCTGGCAGGGTTCGTCTGCGACCCGTGCTTTTAACCGCGGCGGCGGCGGTACTTGCTGTATTACCCTTAGCGACCGGATTCGATTTCAATTGGCGTGAATTCCACTTCGTCATAGGCGCTGAGAGTGCGGGTTTCTGGAGGCCGTTGGCAGTTGCGATCATATTCGGGCTTACTATTTCCACTGTCCTGACGCTTGTGGTTGTGCCGACGGTTTACTCTTTGCTTGAGGAAGGGACGGAGAAAATTAGAAGTAAAATCACGTCGTTGGGTAAGTCTAAAGAGAATAAAAGTGAATGAGAATTTTACATATTATTGAAGCAGGTGCCGGGATAAATTCAGGTAGGTAGGGATAGTGGATAGATACGATTATTACTCCGTTATCCCTACAATTTCAAGTTAATTGAGGACTACAGGATAGTATTCCTAAAAGTTTTCAGAGTATTTTCATTTAATTTTATTTTCTTACTGAGATATCACTGCTCTAACTCATTCAAGGATTTAATTACTCCCAATTTCGGGTTTTACAATTCCACACCATTATCATACCCTTCATATTGAGAACCGCCTTAACTACTGGTGCAAGGAATGAGCGGATCTCTTCAAAAATACTTTTAAAATCTTGTTTGGACAAAAGTTTCGTACGCTTACTGAACGCTTCCCATTGACCTCTTATATTGATCTTTTCTCCGAAGTTGGAATTGAGTAGTTCTTCAGCTGAATGCAAACTTGTTTGTCGTTTATTAAAAGTGTTCCTTATTGCTTCACAAAGCACTTCACCGGCAAAATCGAATTCTTTTGCCATGAACGCAATGTCGTAGTAGTCTTTCATTCTTGTATTGAAAGTGTTCAGCTTTACGATTGCTTCCAACTTCTCAGCAACAATAGTCTCTTTCGAATATGCCAACACTCTGACACTTTCCTTGCTCAATAGGGCTGGATAGTCCATTTGGAGAGGATGAGGGCTTACGATATCACCGAAGCCGAAATCGATACGAATTGTATTCCGTGCCGATCCGATTTTAGCGGTAAGTCTAACACATATGCCATGGTAGTCTGAGTCTTCTTTGATGGACTCGCTTTTTATTGATTCAGGGAGAAATTTAACTCCGTCGTTCAGGTTGATTGAAATAATTTCGCGTATAACTTTTTCAATATCTTTGCGATCGCTAGAAATATTGACTCCAAGAAAATCTATATCCTTCGTGGGTCTGGCCTTTTCGATGTTGTAAGCAAGAAGCAAAAATCCTCCCTTCAGGACAAATTTATTGACATATCCCGAGATTGAGAGGCGCGAGAGGAATCGTTCTTGGAGATATCTTAGGAGAAGGGGATTAAAATCAAAATGCTGTTTATCAGCGATATTCTTTAGGCGGGCGAGAACGGAGGCTGAAATATTGGATGGTTTTCTTTTCATCCTACAATCGCTTTGATATATTGAGAAAGGATGCCCTTGACCCGGCATACTTCAGCATACTTCATCAGCTTATTCAGATCCCGATTACGCCGTTTTAGATATTCCTTGAGGCCTTCAAGGGCAAGATCATCACCAAGCTTATTTCGGAAACGGAAAATGTCACAAACGGTTTTTTCTAGGCAATATATCCGCACCTGCCCGACTTTGGTCTTATAATCCTCTATTCCCATCTTGTACTGATTCTCAGAAAAGTAGTACGGCTCATTAGGCGGAAAAGAGAGCTTGACCGGTTTATCCCGCCGTGGTATAGCGAAAGTAACTGCCGTGGGAATAAAGGTTGTCAGCTCATGGAAAGCGAGAGCAGAAGCAAGGCAAATAACGGCTTTTGGCATAGCAAGGCAGATTTCCACCAGTCCACTTGATTCTCCAAGCTGAATCCCCGCAAGTCGATAAAGTCCTGGTTTTACCTTAACAATTCGATTTGTTGCCACAAGGTTTTGAATATCTCTCGTTTGAAAACCTTTCACTTTCATATCTTTCATACGAGCATATCCATTATTTTCGCGGAAATATTTTATAATATCGTTCATTGGATTGAATCTATTTTTCTGCATATAATATAAACATGCAGAAAAATAGAATCAAGTGAAAAGTGTGCCAAGGTAAAAATTTGGCGCTATTTTTAAGGTTTAATAACTAACGGAAAGCTGGAAAGAGGGCAGGAAAAAGCTACGCACATTCATTAACATCCTCCCAAAAATCACCAAATTTCAGTCTATATATGATGAATTTGTGTTATGTGGGCCCTGTAGGACTCGAACCTACGACCAGCAGATTATGAGTCTGCTGCTCTAACCAACTGAGCTAAGGGCCCGTGGAAATACGGGCTGTTTTGGCCGAATCAAACTCGCATATCATCCTAAAGTGATAAAAGCTATTAGCAATTTATTAACACTTTAGGAGACCAATCTTTACCGTATAATAGAATGCTAATTGAATTCCTTCCTCATCATTTCACCCACGCTCTAAGGCTACGACACGAAGAAGGATGTATAATTATTAATTTATGGCGTGCTGAAATGATTATGTCGCTACAAAATATAGTTATTTTCGGGGGGTTTTACAAACCTATCATGCTTCAAAAAATGCTTACCTAAAAGGATTCTCAATCACACCCAACTTGCTCCTACTTTCACTCGTTTTATAGCACATTTCTGTACCATCTTGAGTTAATTGCATCCGCCAGCGATATGTTTGAAAATCAGAAAACGTTACAGGCAATTTTTCTTGCTTACCATCTAAAAAAGATATTCTTATTAGCTCATTATTACTTTTAAGGACGTATATTCCATGGCTTCTGACTATACCATTAGTATTACCTTTCCAAACGGCCCAGGACGTCGATGGTCCGTTCATGTCCCAATCTTGAACCTTACATACTTTCCAAAGAGTGTCACTATTTCTATGATCATCACGGAATAGAATATATTTACCATCGAGCACAGAATATGCAGAGATTGAATCATTAGATAGCTGTTCAGCTGGTCTGCCATCAAGATATACAGTCCAGAATTTATTATGGTCCTGGTTGTCTCTGACTTCGAGCGCAGATGAATCTTTCCATCCCATGGTAGATCCTGAACGCATCATTCTTGGAGTCTCAAAATTTTTCATGTTGAGGATAAATGTTTTAACAGATTCAGGTGGTGAATATCTTTCCTGAGATTCGTATGAGATAAATTTACCATCCGGTGACCACCGCGGATGATCATCATAGGTCTTACTGAAGGTAAGTTGTCTCCTATTGGATCCATCCCTATTAATAAGATAAATATGACACTCGTCACTAGATGGCATGGTAGCACAGTATACTATTTGTTTCCCATCAGGCGATATTGCTGGCCATTCATAGGTTGCTTCCTGAGAAGAAACTTCACTATGAACATTTTCCCCATTTAATTTCGCAATCCAAAGATGATTTATCAATGCTACTTGACTGAATGCAATCCATCTATTATTAGATGATATCGTTGGATAATCAATATTATTAGTTCCCTTTGTAATCGGAACGGGATTCCCGCCTTTTGAAGAGATTGTCCAAAGATTCCAACCATCTTTACCATGTGAAGAATAAACAATCTGATAGTTTGATCCCCAGCAAATTTCATCCTTACCTGTCGTATCCGAAATAATCCGGGATTCTACATGTGTCCTCAGATCATGAATCACTATCTCGCTATACATTGCAGGAAGGTTGCGCACCCATGCAACTGAATTACCATCAGGTGACCATGCGTAAGAAAGTATATCATAGGGTTGTTTTGATGCGATGGTATCTATAAATACCAATTTATTGTTGCTACCGTCAGAATTAATTATCCAGAATTCTGCATTTCCACTCTCGGAAACTGGCATAAAAGGATTAGTTTCTCGTTTAAATGGAAATAATATATAACCAATTCGTTTTCCATCAGGTGACCATTTTGGGCTTACACCTATTCCTATCTTCTTCCCGATCCCACCATCAAAAGGTACCACGCATATTTCACATTCCGGTCCTCGTCGGTAAACAATTTCGTTACCATCAGGTGAAAAATTAGGCAAGCTACATTGAATTGTATCCTGTGTGATTGGACGGGATTCCCCTCCACTTGCCCTGGCAACATAAAGATGCCATTGTTTTTTTTCATCTTCCCCTGAAAACACTAGATATTTCCCATCAGGTGAGATGCCCGGTGCAGAAACTTGCTTGAAAGGAACTTCCACAGAACGTTGTATAGAATTGGGATTAATTTCCACACCTTTATTGAAAAGGAACAGATAACCTAAAACACAGAACATGACTAATAACACCGCAGCAATTAGTATTTTATTTCTACGAGAAGATAACTTCTTCCTTTCACCTGTTACAGGAGAATAACCAATCCTTGATGTGTCTTTCTTCAATCTCCTTAAATCAATCAGCATATCGGCTGCTGACTGATATCTATTACTAGGATCTTTCTCTAATGCCCGTCTGATTATGTGTACTAACTCTGGTGATGCATCTGGTACAATTGCCTGTATCGGCTGTGGTTCTGCATTAACTACTGAATATAATATAGCGGCTTCATGCTCTCCACGAAAAGGTAGATGACCTGTTACCATCTCATACAATATCACACCCAGTGACCAGAGATCTGTACGATGATCAACCTTGCCTCCTTGTGCCTGTTCGGGAGACATGTAGGATGCAGTCCCCACTGTTGTACCTGTCTTTGTGAGCTTGCTTAATCCCTTCTTTCTTGCTAGTCCAAAATCCAGAATCCTCACCTGACCCTGATCAGATACAATGATGTTACTGCTCTTAATATCCCGGTGAACGATACCTTTCCCATGTGCAGCTTGTAGACCTTCCGCAATCTGAATAGCAATCCATACAGCTTCAGCTACATCGAGACGACCCTTTTCTATCTTTTTGCTTAGGACTGCTATTCAGAT
>Ga0315277_10012710_pt1 | contig 10542 bp, 2 predicted proteins | sample YL17G05_15_MG_FD_203695 | JGI IMG/M metagenome (GOLD analysis project Ga0315277, IMG submission 203695) | Sediment microbial communities from Yellowstone Lake, YNP, Wyoming, USA - YL17G05_15 | ecosystem: Environmental > Aquatic > Freshwater > Lake > Sediment | place: USA: Wyoming | collected... | reverse complement strand
CCGAGCACCGTGTAGGTGTTCGCCGCCGTCTTGAGGATGACGTAGGTGTACACGTCGCGCACGTTGGCGGTGCCCCCGGTGGGTGTCGTGCCGCCAAGCCAGCGTATGGTCTGCGTCACGCCGTCGATCTGCATTACCGAAATCCAAAACGGAGTCGCGCCGTTTGTAAGCACGAGGGACACGGTCTGCGACTCGCCTACAGCCAGAAGAGTGTTGAGCGTTACGCCTGCGCTGCCCCGCACGTTGAGGGAAGTATTCTGCGCGGCATTGCTGGTTGCAAACACGACCGCCGCCGTGAGCACGTCGAGCACGTAGGACGCCCCGAGCGTCGAGACGACGGTAACTTTTTCCTGCGCCGACTGGACATGCAGCGCACCCGTCATGGTGCCGCCGGCCGTCGGCAGGGCCGCGATGGCGGACGGCGTGATCGCGGTCGATGTAACCGTCGTCAGTTGGCCTTGGGCGTTGTAGGTGATGGCCGGGACCGTTCCCGCGCCGCCAATAGGACCGGCTGCCGAGATCGTGCTGGTGATGGCGACGGTCGGCACCGTGGCGGTACCCCCAATGGTAACCCCAGTGCCAGCTCCAACCGACGTGACGTAGGTGCCTGCAACCTGCGCGCCAATTGCGGCCGGCGTGATCGTCGTGGAAGTGACTGACGTTATCAGGCCCTGCGCTGTCCAGGTAACGACAGGAACGACGCTCGCGCTGCCAATCGGACCGCCTGCCGTGATCGTGGTGGCGAACGCCACGGTCGGGTTGATCGTCGCGGTGCCTGTGATCGTAAGCCCTGTGCCTGCGGAGACGCTGGTGACTGTGCCACCTACCCCCGGAATATCCACCCAGCCAAAGGTGTTGACCCCCGTGTATTGGAGATATCTCCCGGTGGCCCCTGGGATCGGAATGAAATTCGTGACGCCGGGTCCGGTCTGGTAAAGCAGCTGGTTGGCCACGCCGCCCGCGACGCTCGCTGCGAGCACCGGTGCTGTCGTTGCAACGGTGAGCTGGCCCTGCGCATTGTAGGTAAGCACCGGAATGGCCGAAGTCGATCCGACGCTACCCGCGGTGATCGTGTTGGTGATGGCTAACGTCGGGTTGATCGTCGCCGTGCCGCTGAGCGTGAGCCCCGTCCCCGCGCCCACGCTGGTGACGGTGCCACCTGCGGTGATAGTCACCCAGCCGAAGGTATTGACCCCCGTGTATTGGAGATACTGCCCGACCGAGCCAGGAACGGCGATGAACGCCGTGACGCCCGCGCCGGTCTGGTAGTGCACCTGGTTGGCCACGCCGCCCGCGACATTAGCTGCGAGCACCACTGCCGTCGTCGCAGCGGTGAGCTGGCCCTGCGCATTGTAGGTCAGCACCGGGATGGCCGAAGTCGAGCCAACCGAACCGGCGGTGATCGTGTTGGTGATGGCTAACGTCGGGTTGATCGTCGCCGTGCCGCTGAGCGTGAGCCCCGTCCCCGCGCCCACGCTGGTGACGGTGCCGGCGTTCTGCGCCACCCATCCGAAGGTGTTGGCGCTGGCGTACTGCAGGACATGCCCGAAGGTGACAGGCGCCGGGATGAACAGCGTCGCGCCTGGCCCCGACTGGTAGTGAATCTGATTGGCCAAGCCCCCGGCGACATTGGCGGCAAGGACTGCGGCCGTCGTTGCAACGGTGAGCTGGCCCTGGGCGTTGTAAGTGAGAACCGGAATGGCCGAGGTCGAGCCAACCGAGCCGGCGGTGATCGTGTTGGTAAGGCCCACCGTAGGCACCGCCGCCGTGCCCCCGACGGTGATGCCCGTCCCTGGAGCCACGCTGGTGACCGCCACGGCCCATGAAATAGTGTTGGTGGCCGAGTATTGGAGGAACTGTCCAACCGCTCCAGGGGCCGCCGAGAACGCCGTGGCGCCTAGTCCTGTCTGGTAGTGCACCTGGTTGGCCGCGCCACCGGCGACATTGGCGGCAAGCACCGCGGCCGTCGTCGCAACGGTGAGCTGGCCCTGTGCATTGTAGGTAAGCACCGGAATGGCCGAGGTCGAGCCAACCGAACCGGCGGTGATCGTGTTGGTGATGGCTAACGTCGGGTTGATCGTCGCCGTGCCGCTAAGCGTGAGTCCCGTCCCCGCGCCCACGCTGGTGACGGTGCCTGTTCCTGTCGGGGGAGTCGTCCAGTCGAAGGTGTTGAGGCTGGCGTACCGGAGGAACGTGCCGGGGGTCACCGCCGGAACAATGAACGCCGTCGTGCTTATGCCGGTCTGGTAGTGCACCTGGTTGGCCGCGCCGCCCTGAATGTTCTGCGCAATCGCCGGCAGGATGGTGGTGGTCGTGACCGTCGTGAGCTGGCCCTGTGCATTGTAGGTGATGACAGGCACGAGCGCCGCGCTACCGATGGGCGTTCCTGAGTTCAGCACCCCGGTGTTCGTGATGTTCACCACTGGCGCGATTGTCGGAGTTCCCGAGATGGTGATGCCCGTGCCGGCAGCGACGCTGGTGACGCTGCCCCCGCTGCCGCCCCCGAGCGCAATGTTGCTCCAGTTCTGTCCCGCCACCCACTGTGAGCCGTCGATGTCCGTGTAGTAGATGTAGGTGTAGCCGTCTTCGCTGTTCCACCACTGATCGCCGGCCACGGGAGCCGGCGGCGGCGTAGCCGATATCGTGATCGTGCTGCCGCCACCACCGCCGGTCGGCAGAAGGAGTTGCGATGCGGCCGTGAGTCGTCCCTGCGGATCGACGGTGAACACCGTGTAGTGCGTGGCGTCGCCGTAGGTCCCCGGCGAAACCGTCGTGTTGCCGAGATTGAGCGTGCCGACGCCGGTGATCGGATTGGTCGTCGAGGAAGTCAGGCCTACGCCGGCCCCGATGCTGGTGACGGTGCCGCCGCCAGGCCCCGGCTGGTAAACCGTGCCGGACCAGCCGACGCCACCGAAGCCCGAGCCCTGCTGGAGCGCCGTCATGCCGACGATGCTCGCCCACACGTAGGCCTCGAAGTAGTCGGTCCCGTTGGCCGATGTCGTCAGGCTCGCATCGGCCGTCATGCTCGATCCCGAAGCACCCGCCGCATAGCCGAAGGATACGGCTATCCCGTTCTTGTAGATCGCCACCCCGACCTGGGCCGCGTTGTTGTTGGACACCGTCGTGAGCTGGACGGCGATCTGGCACGTCCCGGCTGGCGGCACCCAACGACTCGTCGAATTGTTCCAGTAGCTGCCATCGTTGAACGACGCATTCTGCAGAGCCATCTTCGCCCACGACGCGAGCAACGCCGTGCCGTTGGTGGCCGACGCATTGAACGCCGGGATATTCGTGAGAGGAATGTTGTCGAAGAAGAACTTCGTCGTGGCGACGGTGTTGTTGCTGGTCGCGAGGGGTTGGGTCAGCGCCGTGATCGTCGCATCGGCCGAGTTGTCGTTGAGCCGCGCCGCCCACTGCCCCGGTATGCCCAACCATGTCGGCGAGTTGGAGGCGGCGTTCGGCGAGCCTATCTTGCCGACCACGATAAGATCGCCGGTGATCGTTCCCCCGGCCGCCGGCAACGCCCCGATGGCGGCCGCCGTGATCGTCTGAGTCGTTACCGCCAGGATCAAGCCCTGCGCGTTGTAGGTGATCACGGGAACGGTCGAGGGGCCGCCCGTGGGACCGCCCGCCGCGATCAGGTTCGTGATCGCCACCGTCGGAGTCGTCGTGCCCGTGACGGAAATGCCGGCGCCCGGCAGCACCGCCGTGACGTACGCCCCCGAAGGCTGAGCACCGATGGCCGCGGCCGTGATCGTCGCGGAGGCCACCGTCGTCAGCTGGCCTTGCTGGTTGTAGGTGATCACGGGAACCGTCGCGGGACCGCCCACCGGCGTGCCTGCCCCCGTGACGCTCGTGTTGGCCAGGGCGACCGTCACGGCCGTCGTTCCCGTGACGGTGATGCCCGTCCCGGCCGCCACCGACGTGACGTTTCCGCCTCCGGCGGCGATCCAGTCGAACGCCGCGCCTGTCCAGTGCAGGAACCTGTCGGCCACGCCCGGCGCCACGATGAAATCGGTGATGCCAGGGCCGGTCTGGTATGGAATCCTGAACGCCGCACCGCCGGCCAGGCTGGTCGGCAGGATGGTCACCGGGGTGACCGCGGTGAGCTGGCCCTGGGGGTTGTAGGTGATGCGCGGAACTGTCGACTGGTCGCCGACCGGCGTACCTGCTCCCGTCACACCCGTCGTGTCGATGTTGACGACAGGCGACGCGCCGAAACCCGTGATGGTTATGCCCGTGCCCGGCCCGACGTTGGTGACGCCGCCCCCGCCGCCGCCGGCCGCCCACACGAATGCCGACCCCGACCACTGCAGGAACGTACCCGCGACCGAAGGCGCGTCGAGAAATCCCGTGAGATCGAGCCCTGTCTGATAGACGATCCGATTGATCCCGCCACCCGCGATGCGCGACGGCACGACGATGGCGGAAGAGACCACCGTGAGCTGGCCCTGTGCGTTGTAGGTGATGACGGGAGTTGTCGTCGTACTGCCGACAGGAACGCCGACCCCCGTGACGGACGTAGAGGTGATCGAGACCTGAGGCGAGGTTGTGCCCGTGATCGTAATACCCGTGCCAGGCAGAACGCTCGTCACGCCTCCAGCAGGCACCGCCCAACCGAAGACGGCGCCCGTCCACGTCAGGAAGGTGCCCGCACCGGCAGGAGCCCCGATGAACCCTGTCGTATTGACCCCGGTCTGAAAGACGATCTGGTTCTGCGTGCCTCCCGAGATGCCCTGCGCGAGAGTCGGAACCGTCGCGACGGCCGTCAGCTGGCCCTGTGCGTTGTAGGTGAGGACAGGAATGGCCAGTCCCGTGGCCACGCTCGTGCTCGCCGTGATCGTGTTGGCGATATTGACGACGGGGTCCGTCACCGTTCCCGTCAGAACGACTCCAATGCCCGCCGTGACCGAGTTGACCGATCCGCCCCCGGCGCTGGCATTGACCCAGTGAAGACCGTCGGCCTGGCTCTGCAGGAACTGGCCCGGCGTTCCCATGGGCAACGCGACGTTGCTCGTGCCGTTGAAGTACCAGAGATCGCCGAGAGCCGTGAGCGGCGACGGATAGTTCTGCGGATTGAGGAAGATCGCTCTCTCGATCACAGGCTCGAAGAGATACGGCCCGTTGGCGAAGACGAGCGCGCCCTGTCCCGTCGTGGGATACGCCGCGCCTCTTTGGTCGGCCAGCTGAACCGGTGTGCCGCCCTGGCTGACAATCGTGACGGTTTGATAGGGTGCAACCATCACCGACCCCCGAACGACTCGAGCAGCTGGCGACCTGTCATGGCCGGCTTCAGCACCCTCGGATTATACTGGAAGACCTCGCTCGACAGCAGATCGCCGAGCGGCGTGTCGAGCTTCTTCATGACCATGTTGCCACCGCCATGACCCAGCAAGTGGTACAGGTAGCGCTCGCCGTGTGTCGGCGCCCGATCTCCGATATGCGCCTTCAGCAGCTCGTCGCTCTGCCTGGTGTAGGCCTTCAGCAGGGCGTTCTGCTGCGTCTTGTCGGTACGCCAGTCGTCGGTGATGATCTTGGCCAGCGCGGGGTCGGCCTTCGTCAACGACTCGACGGTACCCGGCAGGAACTGATAAATCCCGGCCGCCCGCGTGGGCGGTTTCCCGTCGGGCGAGAAGGTGTTCACGGCGTTGGGATCGTTCGAACTCTCGCGCGGCAAGAGATATTTCACGTAGCTTTCGAGATCGCCGCCGGGCGCCGTGGCGGCCACGGGCCTGGCGGCCGTCGACACACCCGCCTTGCGCAGCTGCTCGACGATCTTCGCGTATGCAGCGGCAGGACCCTTCTCGTCGCCGGTCGGCGTCCTGAAGCTGGGCAGCGCGGGAATATCCGTCTTGTAGTCGAGGGCCTGATCGCCGCCGGACGGTACCCGCGGCAGGGGCGGCGCCGGATCGTCCTTGAAGCGCGGCCGCGCCTGGTAGCCGAACCCGGTCGGCATCCCGAGGCTCCGCCAGAACTGCTCCGCAGGTGAATCCTGAGTCGTCGGTGCCGCCTGCTGATACGACTTTCCGAATAAACTCCCCGAGTCGTTCTCGTCGACGACCTCGCCGCCCTCGGCGTAATTGGAAATTACGCCGCCCCGTGCCCTGATTTCCGGGCGCGCATGAAGGCTGAGCGGGCCTGCCGGTGAAGGACCTGTTGGCGGAGAAGCCCCCATTTCAGGCGCCGACGCCCGCGTCGCACGACGCCCCGCCAGTGTGTTGGGGAACCACGACAGGGCCGGGCTCAGGGCGGCGCCTGCGGCACCCCCGATTGTCTCGCCGACAAACGACGGCATCCCGAGGAAATGTCCGGCACCACCGCCTGCAACGGCGCCGTAGGCCTTGTGCCGCACCCGCTGGTTCTCCGCGGCCTGGCTATAAGATGTCTTGCTCGGATTGCGCGCCACCATCCCCTTGTCGATCATATCGAGCAGGTCGTGATGTCGCCGCAGCCGCGCCAGCTCCTCGGCACTGAACATCGCCCGATACGTGTCGGCCTGCCGCCCCTTGAGGGCCTGGCCGATCTGTGTCGCGGCTTTGCGCGGGCTGAGCGGATCGAAGGTCTTGGGGTCGTTCAGGAGTCGTTCGAGTGCGCCTTCCTTCATGGCCTGCAGCGCCACCGGGTCGCCGTCGAAAATCTTCTTGAGATGCTCGACGATCTTGAGTCCCTCGCCACGCTTGAACCCGGCGCTGTCGAACAGCTTGTTGTACAGCGTGTAGCCGGTGTTCTCGACGTTGGCCGCGGCAGTCGTGATGTTCTTCAATCCTGCCGCCGACGTGCGCCGGTTGGGATCGAAGGTATCGACACGTTCCTTGTGCGCGGAACGCGCCTCGTTGAGCAGCGGGTTGGCCTTGCCGATCTGCTCGTCGAAGGCGTCGAGCACCCTGCGCATGCCGAACAGGTCGGTCGGGTTGGACTTCGCCGACTCGCGCAGCCCGTTGAGATACTTGCGCAGCATGTCCATCGAATGCCACGAGACGCCCGCGACGCCCGGCGGCGGCATCACTTCGCCGGGCACCGCCATGGGCAGCCGGCCCGTTCGAGAGAAGTCGTCGATGGCCTTGGTCGCCGCGACGGTGTTGGGCGCGGTCTCGGGCGTCGCCACGAACGGCTGGTCGCCTCCCATCATCTTGTTGCGAACATGGCTGGGGGTATCTCGCAGCACATTCTCGGGAATGTGATCGATGATACCCATGATCTGCAGCTTTTCGGGATCGAAAGCATCGACGTACGCCTGCCGGACCCCCTGCTTGGCCCGCGCATGCGCCTCGTTGAACCGCTCCGACAGCGTGTAGCCGACGACGGCCGGAGGCATGGGCTCGTCGAAACCCGTGATGCCCGAGCGCAGTTTGAGGGATGCCGCCGCCAGGGCGTCCTGGCGGGCCTTGTCGGCGGCCTTCATCGCCTCCTCTGCCTGCGACCCCCGCGCACCGTGGCGCATCTTGTCCTCGGCTTCGAGATGCTTGACCTGGCCCGTCAGCATGCCCTCGGTCGGCGTGACCTGCGCCTCGGTGGCAAGAGACTCCCGATACGCCTGCTGGACGGTCTGCCTGTTCCAGCCCCGCGCGTTGAGATCGGTCATCAACGACCCGACCTGGACGGGGGAAAGACTGGCGATCTGGCCGACCTCCAGGCCGTTGCTGCGAAGCCGCGTCAGCGCCGCATCGGCCGTGGTCGTGGTGGCCCCCCGGAACCCGCGAGGCATCATCGGCGCAATCCCGGCAACGTCGGCGGCCGTGCTGATCGGCTCCTCGGCGATGGCCCGCTTGACGTTCTCCCAGCCGCCATATTTCTCGATGTAGTGCTGCTCGATCTTCTCGCCCGGCGCGATGAAGTTCTTGCGGAATTCCTCGGCGGTCTCCGGGGCAAGCAACTTGAGAGTCGGATAAATGGTCCCGCGCGCCACCGGCAAGGAGCCTGTCTCAAGCGCCCCCATCACCATCGAGCCGACGCCCTCGGCGACCTTCGCTGCCGCCGCACGAGGATTGCGAACGGCCTCCTCGACGGTCTTGAGAGCCCCCGCGGCCGTCTTCTTCAACGACTCGGCCGCGGCGGGGAGAACTTCACCGAGCGTGTAATCCTTCTTCTCGACCATGCCCGCGAACGGATTGATGTCGGCGTCCTTCTCGACCATGCCCGCGAACGGATTGATATCCGTCATGGCGTGGCGCCCTTGATGTGGCGTGCTGCCGAGCCCGGCCCGAACACCGATTCGAATTTCTGTACCAGGGCCGGATCGCCGCCGCCCTGTTGGATCATCTGGATCGCCTGGGAATTGGGCGTCGGATATGCGCGCGTTTCCGGCTCGGCGACCTTCGGCGGCGCCCCCTCCACACCGACCACCGGCGGGAGTCGTTTCACCATCTGGGCACGCCCCTCGGGGGTCGTGATGTCGTGCTCCTTGAGCGCCTTCAACGACTCACGCGAGGACTTGTCGAGCAAATCCTCGAACCCGATCTTGCGCCGGTTGCCCAGGGCCTCCTGTTTCATCGCCGCCATCGGCTCGGCCTGCTTCTGCATCAAATCGACAAGATAGCGAACCTTGGCCTGGAGCTGGGCCGGCGACTGGTTGGGGTCGAGCGACTTGGCGATCTCCTCGCGGTCGGCGAGCGCGCTGCCACCCGACCCGGCGAAGAATTTCGCGACCTCGTCGCCCACCGCCTTGGCAATCAGATGATAGCTCGCCGCGGGGCTTTCGCCGCGTGCCGCCCCAATCGTGTTGGCTATCTTGTTGAGCATCGGAATGTCGCCGTTGCCGACCGCCGAATAGGCCGACAGAAGGTCGGTCACGTGATTGATCGACTTGTTCAGGCTGATCACGTTCTTCGCCGACGTGCCCGTCGCCCACTCACGCTTGGCGCCCTGCACCGACTGGAAACGCGCCGGCTCGTACGAGGGGTCGAACTTCATGGCACTGTCGATCAGCTGCTGGCGCTCGAAGGCGCCCGCCCGAGTCGTTGTCAGCTTCTCGGGGTCGATCTGGTAATTGGCGACCGCCCAGGCCTGGCGAGCATGCTTGGGATCGAGCGACGCCAGGTATCCGAAATCGCGTTTGTCGTCGGCGTCCTCGGGTTTGATCTCGCTGTGCACCTTGGTGAGTCGTTCCAGCTGCTCGGGTGTCGGCGGGACATACTCGCCCGGCGCGGCCACGGCAGGCCCGGCGACACTTCCGCCCGAGGTGACCGGCACCAGTGAACCGTCCGGCTTGCGAATGGCATGCTTGCCGGGACCCAGGGCATTTGGAATATACAGCTCGCCGGTGCCGGGAATTGGAATCGGCCGGTTCATCCGCGATTCCGTGACGGCCAACGCCTGTGAGCCACGCTGGCGCGCAAGTTCCTGGTTCTGCGAGCCGCGCAATTCCTGCATCTTCTCGTTCTGCGCCATCGTAAGGTCGGCCGTGATGGGGGCCTCCTCCATCTGCCCCTGGACATGCTGCATCTCGGCGAGTCGTTTGTAGAAATCGATGTCGTTCGAACGCTGCTCGTGAACACCCTGGGCCAGCCCCTGGAGACCGCGCCCCAGCTCCTGCCCGAAGTTTGGCGCTGCCCACACTGGGCCAGGCCCCTGGCTCAGCATGCCGGCAGCGAAGCGCAGCAGCGGCAGATTGATCTGGTTGTCGCGACCCTTGCGGATCGAGTCCGTGGTGTCGCGCAGCGCCGCCAGGTTGCGCTGCACGATCTCGTCGCGCTGCTGGCGCAAGGCCTGCGTCGGATCGGGAGCACCTGCGCCACGAAGAGCGCCGCCTCCCGCAGGAACCGTCGGCGGAATTCCGGGGTCGACGCCTACCGGATCGCCATATTCATCGAGGTCAGGCATGGCACGCTCCTAGCGCGGCATCTTCGACAAGGCGCCCATGGCGGGCGCCATCGTGGGCACCTGCTGCTGGCGCCCCTGGATAGCAGACAAGGCCGGCCCGAGCGCGTTGTTCATGCCCCGGATGACCGGGATCGTGCCGCCCACGCTGAAGTGCGTGCGATCCGGCCGCGCCGCCAGCGGCGCCCGGCTCTTGCGCGCCGCCCGCGGCAATGCCGGCGTCAACGCGCCCGTCGGTGCAACGATCTGCGGCAACGCAGGACCACCCATCGCGTAGGTCTCGCCGGTACCTGCACCGACGCCATCGACGGCATCGGTGCCGGGCGCGGCGCCACCGATGCCTGTGGAAGCCCCTATGCCGGGACCGCCGCCCTCGGGCACCGCCAGTGGCGTAGCCTTGGGCGCGACTTCTTCGACGCGGTCCAGCCCGAGGCGCTTGCGCAGCATGGCGAGCACGCCGTCGGTGTCGCCGGGCATCCCACCCAACGGGCCGCCCTGGGCGAAGCGACGGATCGGGCCGCCGCGTGCATAAGGTCCTGCGGGCATCCCTCCCATGCCCGGAATGCCACCCCCGCCCCCGCTAAATAAACCTCCGATCCCACTCATGATATTGCCGCCCGCGCTCGTGCCTCCCGCTCCCGGCGTGAACAGCGATCCGATTGCGCCTAGCCCGCCGACGATGCCGCTCATCGGCGACCCCGACTGGCCGCCCGACATCGATGTCGT
>Ga0315277_10012709_pt1 | contig 10543 bp, 8 predicted proteins | sample YL17G05_15_MG_FD_203695 | JGI IMG/M metagenome (GOLD analysis project Ga0315277, IMG submission 203695) | Sediment microbial communities from Yellowstone Lake, YNP, Wyoming, USA - YL17G05_15 | ecosystem: Environmental > Aquatic > Freshwater > Lake > Sediment | place: USA: Wyoming | collected... | reverse complement strand
TTTGGCCGAGACCGTGGTCTCCAGGCCCTCCGTCCGGCCTGAGACGCCCGTCGCTCCGCCAAGGCCGGGAGAGGTCGAGCACACGCTGCCCCACAGCCTGGTCGGATTCGTCGGCCCGGGTGCGGACGCGCGCCGCATCACGTTGGAGCCGGTGCACGCCGGCGTCTACCATCTGACGTATGCCTGCCTGCTCCTGCCGCGTTTCGCCGAGCACTATCTGACCGGCGAGGTTGCGGACAAGCTCTCGGAGTGGATGCCCATCATCTGCGTCGCGTTCGGCTGGAGGCTCGAGTACCTCGCCGTGCGGCCTGAATATCTGCAGTGGGTCTCGAATGTCCCGCCGGCCACCTCGCCCGGATATGTGATGCGCATCATGCGCACGCAGACCTCGGAGAAGATCTTCGCCGCGTTTCCCGGCCTGCGGAAGGACAACCCCTCCGGTGATTTCTGGGCGCCGGGTTATCTGATCATGGGCGGCACCCAGCCGCATCCTTCGCAGCTGGTTAAGGACTACATCAAACAAGTACGGCAGAGGCAGGGAAGTGACAAAAGCAAACGCTGACATTATCGTCGAAGACCTTGCTGCCCGGCCACTGCCCTGAGGGAGACGAAGGCCGTTCTTGCCGGACGTTCTGCAGGATCGGAAAGACAGAGCCCGACTCAGCCACAGATCCCGCTCAACTGGCAGGACTGCTCTGGCTTGCGTCTGGTCTCTGACGTACAATAAGCACGAGAGATGACGGAGCTTGCCGGGCAGCACGCGGCGGGCAGAGACTGGGAAGCACATCGGAGTGGTGTATGTCAATGCAATTGCTTGGACGTATAGGGGCACTGGTAGGTGCAATCGTGCTTCTGCTATCGCTGGCTGCCAACCCGCTGGGGATCGGCAGCAATCCCGCCGAGTTTGGCTGGCTGCAAACGCTGGGCGCGGTGCTGGGATGCCTGGCCATCGTGCTTGGACTATGGCTCGCGCAGCGCGAGAAGTGAGCCGGTATTCGATTTGGGATTGACCACGGTCCCGGTCCCTCTTGGGACCAGGATGGGCGATGTGGGCCGGCCCTTGCGCCCCATGGCCCAAGGATGGGCAGTCCTCGCTTGAGGCTCGGCTGCCCGAAAGCCCGCTCGCCCGAGCGCCGGCGAACCCGGCGCTTTTTGTTTGCGACAATGCCGTCCTGAGGAGCGAAGCGACGAAGTCCTGCGCTTTCCAGGGCAAGGAGGCGCAGGGGCAGGTCTCGTCCCTGCCCAACAACCCACCTTCCCGCGCTGCGTATATGGTTGTGATATGCTTTGCACCCGAAATCATCCACACCATCAAAGGAGAATGCCATGACCACCGAAACCCCAGCCCCCACCCCGCAGAGAACCGTCGTCAAGAACATCTACCGCAACGGCGGAGCGGGCGGCGGCGCCGTCTACGGCCTTGGCCTGATCGGCGCAGCAGTGTACTTCATCCAACAGGCGACCACGTTTGGGTTGGGCGTCCTCGGCTTCCTGAAGGCGATCGTATGGCCAGCGCTGGTCGTCTATAGGCTGCTTGAATTCCTCAAGATGTAAGTGTTTCGACATAGCGAGCGATCTGCTCCGGCGCCTCCTGGCGCCGGAGTGCGCGATGCCGGCCCGAAGCCGGCTCGCGCGATATCGTCTGCTGGATTTCCTTAAGATGTGAGTGCGGTCTGTTTACCGCTCGATGTCCTCGGCCAGGTCGCTCAGCGTATTGAACACCTTCATCAGCAACTCGGGATCTCTCTCGACGCCCCGCTTGGAGTATCTCAGAGACTGGCCCTCAAGCACAATTCGGAACGCATCCGGGATCGCCATGATACCCAACTGCGCCGAAATGCTGCCCAGGACCTTCATGGCAAAGTCCACCGGATCGCTCTTGATGACAAAGCGCCCATCGAATTCGGCGTTGCCGATCTCTACGTCCTGAGCCTTGACCAGTTTGCCAAAGAAACTCCCCACAGCGCTGGCCGGCGTGATCTCCAGCGTCGCGTTGACCGGATTCTTGAGAGTCAATCCGACCGCTGTATAGGTCTGCCTGTTGCGCTGGGTGCCGGATGAATACGTGTACAACCGCATCGGGCGTCCGCGAAATGTGCCGTTGAGCTCCGGGAAGGAAAACATCGACGCCGGCTTGAGCGTCAGCCCGGTGCGCGTCGCCAGCTCACTCCAGGCGCGGCTGGTCGCCTTCCCGGCGCGCGTGATGAAAAAGAGAACGCCTCCGAAAATAACCAGGAAGAACAAAGCAAAGCCCACAATAAACAGGATGACACTCAGCACGTCAGGGCTATCAGACATAAGGTTATCCTCCTTCAAGGGCGAATGGAATTGCGACCCCCCAAAGATCGGCGGGCGTGGATGCGACCAGGCGGTCAATCCTGAATTGTAGCAGGCGAAAGCCTCTCCCTCCCTGCAAACAACGCAGGGACTGGCGCCGGCCCCTCACCTAAACCTCGATATCTCCTCCAGCGGATCCTTCGCCACCAGCGCATCCATCACTGGCCGAATACATCCAGTCCTTCGAGGATCAGCCGGGTATGGCTGTACACAGAGGGATCATTCTCTGGAAGATTGATGGGGAACTCGTGAGCGCCGCTGGGCGCAGGCCCCAGCCAGCTATTGAATATCACATGTTGGGGCTTCCCTATGGCGTCGTTGACGAGCCGTATCCACTGCATCGTGTCATCGAAGTAGGCGCGGCTCGATTTCGCGTCCCAGTTCGTGTTGGCTGTGAAGATCACGCCAAATGGGATCTGATGCTCCTGGAAGAATTGACGTAGCGTCTGGAGGTCAGAGCTGACGCGTGCAGTATCATGCCGCGCTCCCCCCTCCATCATGTTGACATCCAGGTGAAAGAACGCGGGAGCCGTCCCTCTCGCCTCCAGCGCCGCAATCCATTGCTCCAGCTCGGACACAGAGAAATAGGGGTAAGGCTCCGTATTGCCCACGATGATGTTCGGATATCCGCCCTTCACCAGCCGCATGAATTTCGCTGTCACGTCAGCGCTCTCTGGCATCGTGTACCCGCATGTTTTGCCATTGGCCGTCAATTCACCCCCCATGTAAGGTTCGTCCATATCGAAGAAAGTGACCTCCCCGCCATTGGCCCTGATGTTCCGAATGGTCTCTTCGGCCACGCGGAACTCTTCCGTGCCGGTACAGCCCCACTCCTTGACCGCGCCGACATCAACGTCGATCGGGATGCCCCACTCGGTCAACGTCTGAAATGCTTTGGCCTCGACAAAAGTATCAAGCGTGTTGTCCCCGCAAATCGTACAAGGGTAGGGGAGGACATTCTGTGTGTAGAACTTGAATACGTCGATACGTGACCGGGCCACCGACCATTGCTCCGGCTTTGTGAAGAGCTCAGCATAGTCGAGAGAACCCATGTTGGGCCCAAACCAAACCAGGTCAGTTTGTATCGGAGTTGGTGCAGCTGTCGCGGTGTCAGTGGGCGTGGGTGGGTTCGTCGGAATAGGATTGGCAGGCGCCGCCTGCGGGAGATTGCAGGCAACCATCATCGCCATCAAAGGAATCGCGAGTCGTGAGACTATCTTCTGCATGGCTCCTCCCTCCTGCCCTAGTCGTTGGAATCTGACAGCCGTTCGGGGATGCATCGAAGCTGGATCATCAGGGATGTATGAGTGACTTGGTCTTGCCCGCCGTGCCTCCCGACCGCGAAGCCGAGCAGGACGCCGCGAAAGCGAGAGAGGGTGTCCATGGAAGGGAGTGTACCCTCTCCCCTTCCCCGTTGGATGCTTTAGAAAAACAACGAGGAACGATTCTGGGCTCTAGGAATGAAACTTGTCCAGACACGATAATGGGTGGAAGGGGTGGAAGCAGAATAAGGAGTGAAAGCATTTTGCTCATCGGGAATCTACGGGTAACAGGTGATTCAGAGGTCCAACTCGTAGGGCAGGAAGTACACAACGACGGAACGCACTAGGCCATGTCACGGCGCCGCGCCAGACATTCGTTTCCGCGAAACGAAGAGGAACGAATGAGGCTCCACAGGAGTAGATGATCGGTCGATAGCACGTATTGCGTTCCATGATCGCAGGCGCGGAAACAAACACGGCGTCAGTCTAGCACATCTGTTCTATTTGTCAATACCTCAACGAAACAGCGCGGCACACAGAATGGGCCAAGGAACGTGCTTGCGGATCGCCGCGGATTTACCCGGCATTGTAGTGGCATGAGCGGCCTCGCGGCGAGCCGCGGCTACCAGACTAGGCTTCACGCCCGCGGCGGCGATGAGCCAAAGCAGCATTTTGGGCTCGATAATATGGTTGTAAGCAAATTCAGCATCGCGATTCTTCCCCGCTTGGCGACCGTAGAAACCCGGACCGTCGTACTCGCGCAGCCACCCGAGCCAATGCTCTTTCTGCGTTCGATACCACTTGCCAGGAGTGATCCGCGACTTATCGGAAGGAAGCCTCTGAATTGCGCGAAGGAACATCTTGATGCTGACGCGCATTTGGAACACTCCTTCTGCTATTTATGGTGGCCGACGCCTACAGCTCATACACCTTCAACACCTCATCCCCGTAGTGGTTGATGACCTTCACGGCAATCTTGCCCTTTGACGGCTTGTTGAAGGGATAGGAGGTCGTCGAATACAGGGCGCTCCAAGCGGCTTCGTTGATTTCTGCACGCAGGGCGCGCTTCAGCTTGTCGTAGGGTTCCTCTGCTCCCGTGAAGTAGGCGTGCCGGACGATGAAGGTTTCACCGTTGTAGTCCGTATCAATGAACCAACACGCAATGTCGTCGGTTGAATTGGCACGGATTTCGCCGGTTGTAGGATCGTAGACGTCCAAGCCGTTGAGGTGGACGGTGAGCTTGCCGTCTTTCTTCTCGATCGTTAGGTCAGGCTCACCGAAGACCATGAAAAGATTGCCCGCGCCAGTCTTCTTGAGAAGCTCGTTGCCCATTGCCAGATCGGGATTCATGCGCGTGGGCAGGACCGTAAGATCGCCGTATCGCTTAGTCTCCTCGCTCACGTGTGGGTCGAAGGCGAAACCGCACACGATGAGCAGGTCGAACGGGATACCTTTGACGGCTTCCTTTGCGGCCTCCTTGATGTGCTCGGGGCCAACCGTGCCTAGTTCCGGCCCAATCGAGATAGCCGCGCGCCGGGGCGGGCCGTCCTTTTCTGTGTACTCGCCGACCGCATGTATCCACAGCCCTGCATATGGCTCGATGCGGTCGAACTTCAGCCTCTGGTTCTTGATGGTGTTCTGAACCCCTGCCGATTTCAAGTTGGCTAGGATGGTCTGTGTGAAATCCGGCGTGTTGAGCAGGTCTTCACGGGCAGGCGTCGCAGGATCGTCGGCCGTGAGAACGCGGTGCGGGGAAAGGCTTTCCACAGTAAACGGACCCGATACACGGATGCGTTTGTTGTCCTGATAGAGTTTGTCGTAAAGGAACTCGGTATCCGCATGACGGGCGATGGAGGCGTCAATGTCCTTCTGGCGCGCCCGGCGTAGCTCCCAAAACTGCTTCAAGGGCGCAATGTATTGCGCTCCCACAGGCGCGTCGCGGGGGATTTCCCACTCCTCCCACTTCTGGCTGGCTGCCCTGTTGATCTGGAGGCGAAGCTGATCCAACTCGGCCTGGTATTTGGCGTGGATTTCATCGATCTCTTCATTGTTGGAAATGGACTTGAGCGTGACGTGTGGCACCCGTTCATATACAAAACCGCGTTTTATATCGCCGCCTTCGGCCTGTGGCTCTCCTTCGGGCACGTGCCCGGTGATCTCTGCTTCTTTGCGTCTGCCTTCTGCGGAATCGGCCAGCAGGTAGTAGGGGTATCGCGCGGCCATGAGGCGCGTGCGCGCCAGCGCTATGGCCACGCGAGAGGTGTCAATCGTGATCCAGCGGCGACCCCACTGCTCGGCCACATATGCCGTCGTGCCAGAACCGCAAGTCGGATCGAGCACAAGGTCACCGGGATCGGTGGTCATGAGCACACATCGTTGAATGGTTTTGAAGGATGTCTGCACAACATATGTCTTGTCTTCGGCCCGACTGGACAGAATGGTGTCGAGCCACGTATTGCTCAGGGGAAGAATCCTGAAGTCATCAAGGAACCTGCGCCCTGCTAAGTAATTTGTGGTCGCAATCAGGCGGTCGGAGTACGCAAGCCTCGTTAGGCCCGTGGGGCTAGTCGACCAATACCTACCTCCCGGTCCATATGATTTTCCTTGAAATGCGAAAGCGGACTTACCCGCGGAGTACTCATGACTTGAGGTCAGATTGTCAGGCCGAAATGCCCTGCAGTGGGCGGGAATGGTGCGGAGGCCGCGAGCTTCCTCATCTGTGAGGCTCCTCGTTCCTCCGTCTTCATCCATGAGCCATCTGTATTCAACAGTGCTTTCATCACCGAGGACGCGCTCGGCATAGGCGGGACGATACTTTACCAGGTCCTTGTTCTTGGCGTACCACAGGAGGTAATCGTTGACAGAGGAAATCAACTCCTCCGTGGAAGCGCTGGTCTTCTTCACGGTGATTAGGCTTACGAAATTCAGATCTCCGAATACCTCGTCCATAAGGCAACGGACAAGGTGGATGTTCTCGTCCCCTATTTGAACAAAGATGCTGCCACCATCCGAAAGTAGATCGCGGCTAACGACTAGCCGATCCCGGACATAGGACAAGTACGAGTTGATACCGCGACTCCAAGTATCGCGAAAAGCCTTCACTTGCTCAGGCTGGCGCGTTGTGTCTTCGGCCTTGCCATCCTTCACGTCTCGTTTGCGCGTGCTCACCTGCCAGTTTGAGCCAAACTTGATGCCGTAAGGCGGATCCAGGTAGATCATCTGCACCTTGCCCTTAAGTCCCTCTTTCTCAGCAAGGGAGGTTATGACCATGAGCGAATCACCCAAGATCATGCGGTTGGTCCAGTTCTGTTCGTGGTGGTAGAAGTCCACGCGGTCTTCGAAGGTCAAGCCGTTGAAGTCGGCGAAGAGCATGGGCTGTTCGGGTCGGCCCTTGCTTGCCTCTGCCCGCACCAACTCGACGATCGCCTGCGGCTTGATGTGCTCCTGGATGTAAATGGGCACGGCAGGCACGGCGAGCGGCTGGCTGTCCTGCTCGTCCTTGCCCTTCCACACTAGCTGAGGATCAAGAGAGGGGTCGCGCGGGTAGAGCACCGTCTTCGGACTCTTTTCGTCCTCGGCGATGAAGTCCCGCAGTTCCTCGGTTGGGATGTTGGCGCGCTTGTCCTTGTGCTTGACGGCGGCGACAGGGGAGGGGATTCTTGAAGAGGATGGTTTCTTCTTAGGAGGCACGCTAAGTTCCTTCTGGGCAGCTAGGCAGGTGTTACTGCACTCGGCGTTTCATCCCACGTTCGGCCATCCAGCTCTCGACCGGCTTTCTTCTTGTTGAAACCGCCCCACTGCTTGAAGAAGAAAGGAACGCGAGACTTACGACACTGCGCGCGAATATCAACAACCCACTCGCGGCGCATCGGGCGGGCACCGGGTCCGGACTCCCCCCCCACAATGACCCAGTGGATCCCGGCAAGATTCAGTCCGGGGAGAGGTCCCAACAGGGGCTCCAACGAAAGGAACTTGACCTTGGCTCCTGTTGCGCGTAGGTGATCGATGCGATCCATGTACTTTGGAAGCTCTACGCTTACCCCCATCCAGATGTTGGGCGCCCAAGGTAGCTCGGCAGAAAGTTCCTGCAGGCGCTCAGACCTCTTGGTGAGGATCTGAAACTGATGCCAAGAGGCGCGATTCATCGCGTCAAACATACGAAGAATGAAATCGAACGGGACCTCCTTATGGAAGAGGTCACTCATGGAGTTGACGAATATTGTCTGTGGCTTCTTCCACTGGAGAGGCAGTTCTAGGGATTTTTCGTGAACGGTGAGCTTGAAACCGTTCGCGTAGTTGGGCTGCCCCATGGCGTGAAGGCGCCGGGCCATCCGCTCGGCGTAGCAATGCTTGCAGCCCGGGCTGATCTTGGAACAACCAGTCAAGGGATTCCAGGTGGATTCTGTCCACTCAATTCCTGAGTTCTCGGACATTTGTCAGCCTCGGCGATCTCGATACTTGTGGAATATGCTCCTCACGATATCGTCAGCGACCTTCTGTTGTGACGCGAAGAAGAGGTAGTATAGCTCGGCATTCACTGAATTGCGCATGGGCATTGGTGGGGGCACGAACTTGAACCCTGCGACCTTTTTAAGCCTTGCCCTGAAGGCATCCACAATGGCCTCATTTGGCTGCTTTATTGGATAGCCGAACATGTCTGTGGTCGTGTCATACGCAATGGACTTCCATGATTCGTCGCCCCAATAGAACGTCATTCGGGCTGCCTGTTCGACTGAAACAAGCGTCTGGTCATGGCGGAGCGCGTTGCGGTTCATATCATGGATAGGGAAATTCAAGAACATGTCTACACTCTGCATTTGACCGGCGGTCCGGATGACTTCCCACGACAGATGAAGGCCATAGGGGTCGAGGAGGCAGAGTGCTCGCTTGAAGTCGGCGTACAGCGCCCTAGGAAAAACCTCCTTGAGCAGAATGTGATTGCAATCGCCTTCGTACACCTTCACGGCCGGGTTGTCTGAGGTAAAGCCTCGAAGGGATTCTGCCTTTCCCGCATCGAGGTCTATGAGGTGATATTCCCGGAATGGCGGAGTAACCAAAAGGGCGTTTTGGGGACTGCCGGGAATGAACTCGCCCGTGCTCCGGGAGATGTGGACCCCGGCACCAGCAAACGCGTCGATGTAGATATGATACAGCGATGGATTGGTTCGAGTTGCCAAGATTTGAGAGTATGCCGCGGCGTACTCGCGGACGATGTCCAGCTTAACCTCGCTCCAGTATCCGACTTCGTCGTAGGTTGCCCGCATCTTTGTAGGCCCGCCTAGGGAACTCTAGCCGTTGGCCTGGGCTGGCTCTGACGCATCATCGCCTGGATGGTGTCTCGTGCGTCCCACGGATCGACGATCTCCAGGTATGCCCAGCGTCCGAACGCGCCGTGATTATTGATCGCCGGGATCCACAGGTTGCGGGCGGTCTCGACCTTGGCGGCCTTGTCCTTGCGGGACTCGCCGCTGACCTCGAGCACGAGGTTCAAGAGGTCGTCCCTGCCATGGCCGTCATCGATGCAAATGAGGTAGTCGGGCAGGTATGAGCGGTCCTCGCCATTAAAGGTATACGGAATCGTGAAACCGAGCTGGAAGTTCTTGGCGTAGTGAATGACCTCATCCAGTTCGTTTTCCAGGACTTCTGCCAGCTTGGCTTCCCAATTGCTATCCAGGACCACATGGCTGATGTGGCATTTGTCTGGGCGGGTGCGGTAAACACCGCGGGCGGTGTCGAAGTCCACGTAGCGTGTCGAGCCCACGGGATCGTACGGCCTCATGATAGGCATGAGCACCTTGTTCTCGGGCGTGGCCGCCACGATGGCGTGGTAAATCTTGTCGGTCGCATTGTGGGCAAAGGCCACCATCAGCAGCATCTGCGGGAAGGCGTTGTCCTTGCAGGTCAGGCAGTTTTCGCGCCACTCGCGTACGATGCGGATCAGCTGGGGGAATAGCCACGGCCGGGTGCTGCCCTCGGCGTCCTTGAACTGGCGTTCCAGCAGGTGCGCTGCCAGGCGGAAGTCGACCTCATTCAGGCGCCTCTCCTTGAGCCCGTACAGCTCGTGCACGGTGGACTCCCCAATGATGGACTGCATCTCGGTCTTGGTCGCAACCTCATCAGTGGAAAGCGTCATCTTTGAATCGGCGTCAAAGGTGGCAGTGAGCTTTTCGCCTTCGAACTGGTAGCGGTAGCCCACCACGCGAGGGAAGGTGATCTCGCAGTCCAGCCGATCGTCCAACGCGCGAACCCGCGTGGGTGCGGGGCCAGGCTTTGGATTCTTCTCGGAGCCTGCGCTCGGAATGAAGGAGAAAGGAACGCCGTAGACCTCGGCGTACTCGGCATCGAACATGCCTTTGTCGTTCGGCGCGTAGCTGCGGCGGCGCAGGCCGCGGCCCACCACCTGCTCGCAGAGCAGTTGGGTACCGAAGGCGCGCACACCCAGGATGTGCGTAACAGTGTTGGCGTCCCAGCCTTCGGTGAGCATCGAGACCGACACCACACAGCGGACGTTCTCGCCAAGCTTGCCAGGCTTGCCAACGGTGTTCATGACCTCGCGAAGGATATCCTCGTCGGCAAGAGCCTCCGCGTCGCGCCCCGGGAAGCGTGCCCGGTATTCGGCCTTGAACTCTTCAATCTCGATCGCCGCCATACGCTTGAACTCGTCGCTCATCGCGTCCTCAGAGTCGAGTTGATGGCTGTCAATGAGGATGGTGTTGGGGCGAGCCATCCACTGCCCGTTTTCAACGTTGCTGAACAGCGAGAGCCTGCCCGGCACCGGGATGGTCTCACCGTTCTTGAGCTGCTTATCCCAGCCGGCCACGTAGTCGAAGACCAGCTTGGATACGTTGGTGTTGTTGCAGACAACAATGAAGACTGGCGGCGTCAGGCCCTTGTCCTGGGCCTCAGTATTCTCCTGCCATTGCTTGAATTTGCGCTGGTAGTTG
>Ga0315277_10012707_pt1 | contig 10544 bp, 4 predicted proteins | sample YL17G05_15_MG_FD_203695 | JGI IMG/M metagenome (GOLD analysis project Ga0315277, IMG submission 203695) | Sediment microbial communities from Yellowstone Lake, YNP, Wyoming, USA - YL17G05_15 | ecosystem: Environmental > Aquatic > Freshwater > Lake > Sediment | place: USA: Wyoming | collected... | reverse complement strand
TTCTAAACAGGTGCGCGAATGGTTCGAAAAACGAACCATTCGTGCACCACCCTTTCCCCCGTTTCCCACTGCCAACCCGTTGCCAAATCCAGTTCCGCCAGCCCCCTGACCCTTGGCCAACTGAGGACTGACAACTGATTGTCAACCAACCGTCCGCGATAGCTCTGATCTATCACCCGTCACGTGCCACGCACGACGCCGCATTCCTGCTCTCAGACTCCCTGATCGATCTCCAAATTCCTAAGATGTCCGCGGAATCCAAAAAAGTCTTCTGCGACAGAGAACAATGAGGCCAGAGAAAGGGGCTGAAAACCAGCGACCGATAACCGACAATTATTTTTTTCTTGCGTGCTCCACACCCGTCCGCCACAATACTCCTCAGAGAAACACCCCTGATGAAGCTGCGACGAATGGGCTGGGGCCTTGTGTGGCCCGGACACGCGTCGCGAGGTTACGATAAGTAGAATGCTCACAGCATTCCAAGAATCCAGAGAGAAACAGAGCCGGATGCATCGAGAATAGCTGTCCTCTTGGCATTCTTGGCGGGGTCTTTTCGCAGCGGTCCGCCAAAGACCCGGTTATGGGTAAAGGTTGAGAAGGATTCGTCGGAATGGCAGTATGATTCGTCTCTTGAACCAGTGGGACCCTACGTGCGGCGCCTCGTGGGCCATGCTGCTTGGCATGGTTCACGTGCCGATGTTTGACGTACGCAAGACACCGAAGGATGCCGAAGAGGCTGCCATCCTGCTTGATGGCTCCAGAGGCAGCTTTGCGTTCTTACGCACGGAGAATGCGGACTTTGCCCAGACGACGGATCCCTTGTCTTGGTCGTGGTCTTCTTGCGTCAGGCACATGGTAACGGTCTTGCCCAGTAGGAACCGGATGTATGTCAGACGGTGGGACGAACCTCAAACCATCTCGGCCTTCGAGGTGCCGTCACAGGGCATCGGAGCATTTTCCCTGCTCGAACAGATGGAGACTGCTGGCGAGGCCAGGCGGCCAAATGTTGTCCGCCATGTTCTTGAGCCATTCCGCCAGATTCGGTTGCGCGTTGGCGCAGAGGACTCGCTCCTGGCGGTGCAGTTGTTGAATGGTCTTCTGCTGGTGGCTGAAGTCGCACAGAAGCCTGCCCGCCGGAGAGACATCGAGGCCATCAGGACCTTCGGTGACGCGCTCAAGTTGCTCCCTGACAAACACCGAGAGATCTGTGGGCTGGTGGACATTTCGCACGCGGTAGCCGCTCTTGACGCCAGAGACTTGGTCCGAAGCATGGTGGACCCCGATCCCTATAGCGGGTGCAGATTGCACCCGACCCTCTTGTTCAGACATGCGGCCAGCCGGCTCTATCAGGAAGCCCATCTTGAGATCGAAAGAAGCCCACAGAGCTACTTTCTCGGCCTGGAGCCAACTCACGAACCCGTCGGTGTGTCGTCGTCGCGCGACGTTCGGTTCACGCCGCCCAATCTGGCGAGGGCTTTGGTTCAGAAGGCTTTGGAGGCAATGACAGACCAGAGACAAAGTCTGACCATTCTTGACCCTGCGTGTGGTTCAGGCGTATTCTTGGTCGAAGCGATTCGCGAACTGAGCGCTGATAGCGGACGCAACCAGAAGGTCAAAGCAGTGGGATACGATATCAGTGACATTTCCGAGTACACGACCCGGTTCCGTTTGGAGTACGCAACGCACAACGCTATCGCTTCCCGTGACGTGCAGACCGAGGTGACAAGACGCGATTCGCTTGACGATCCCTGGGTGAAAGCAGACATCATCCTGATGAATCCGCCGTTTATTCCGTGGGAGCGCCTGTCTTCTGAACAGCGCCAGAAGGTCAGTAATGAACTCGGTGATACTGCCCAGCAGCGCCCCGATATTGCGATGGCTTTTGTGAGTAAGGCCGTGCGTTCCTTAAAGCCCGGCGGCGTTCTTGCCTGCGTATTGCCTGCATCTCTCTTGACCAGCCAAACTGGACTTCCATGGCGCAGGTGGCTCACTGAACAGGGTAGTCTTCAACTGCTGGGGTGCTTTGAAGGATACAAGTACTTCCCCACTTCGTTGGTCGAGACAGCATTCATCATCTATCGGAAGCATCCCGGAAGCAAGCACGTAGATAGGGCGGTCGAAGTGCTCATATCCAATGAAGGCTCTGAGGATGCGGCTCTTCGTGCCCTGCGACTTGAATACGATGCTACCCTCGGGGTCAAAAGTGTCGAGCATTTTCGACGCCCAGCTCGGGCGTTTGTGCCTGAGAGTTGGAGGCCTTTGCGGCAAAGGGCGTATGATGAGAAGGATCGTATCGCGGGCCTCGCATTACCGCGCGTATGCGATCTGTTCGTGATCAGACAAGGCGTGCGATTAGGACACTCAGTCTTCCTTCTTCGCGACAGCCAGTACAAGGAACTGGATCGCGCGGAGAAGCATTTCTTTCGGCCTGCCGCTGGCGGCGGGACCATACGCAACGCGCAGCTACAGAAGCTGGAGTACGTATTCTACCCGTACGCCACCGATGGCTCAGCCCTGATAGAAAGCGAAGCGGAACTCCGATCGCGAACGCCGACGTACTACTCCAGATACCTCGCCCCAGTCAAACAGACGCTTGCTGCCAGGAAGGGGTATGAGACTACATGGTGGGAGTTACATCGCAAACGATCTTGGCAAACCACCCGATCGCCACGGCTCGTCTCAACCTACTTTGGCGAGAGCGGCAGCTTCGCCTTTGATGAAGCCGGGCAATATGTGGTCGTCAATGGTCATGCGTGGCACTGGGTCAAGGAGACCGTTGCTTTATCTGAAAATACCCAGGTCCCCTTTGAGCAAACGCCCGGTGTTTGGGCGTATCTAGCAATCCTCAATAGCAAGGCGTTTGAGGAGATCATGTCGCTGTTCTCTGTGCGACTGCAGGGCGGACAGCTGCGCCTGGAGGCCCGCTTCTTGTCTCAGATTCCGCTGCCAGACGTGACTGATGACATGAGTTGCCCTGCAAGAGTCGTGAAGGACCTTGTGGAGCTTGGCAAGGCAATTCACGCTGGAAATCTTGCAGCAGTTGCGCCTGACCTGAACAAGTTCGTGTCATTGCTCTATGGGCTCAAGCAGGGGTAGGTACGGCCTATGCTTGGATCGGGAGAAATAAGGACCTACCACAATAACGTTGCTTCTGATGTGCGAGGAATCCTTGGTAAGGACGTGACCTTTCGTGCGTTGGGCACGGAAAACTGGCACAAGGTTCCAGAAGGCCAAGAGATAGCATTCGAACTCATCCCAATAGATCAACGGGAGCGAGAAACCGCCTTTAGAGGCCGAGGCGAGGATGCTATGACTCAAAGAGTCTTCGTGCTTCCACTATGCACCCGCTCACACATCTGCGCGGGCATCTTCTGGGTCAGTTGGCATGAGACCTGGCAGAAAGAGAAAAAGAAGGGCTCCAGGAAGTTCATCCTTCTGAACAGTGGATGGACTCTATTCGAGGGCCAACCAGGCGATCCTCGCAAGGGGCAGATTCTTCGCGTGGACTGGGACCAATTGCCCCATAAGGGAAGCCCGCAGGCGGGACACCCTCACTGGCATTTTGATGATGACGTGTTCATTTCTGCCGAACCGCCTAGGGTTGACCTTGCACCAGGCTTGGTTCGAACAGGCACAGACACTGCCCCCGGGATGCCGAGGAAGGCCTCAATGGGGTTCATCCACCTTGCAATGGGAGCATGGAACAAGGGCATGGATCATCCTGGGTGTTGGCAACGCACCTACAAAGGGGATTGCCAACAACTGCGGGACTGGTGTTGGAAGACGCTGAAGTATCTCAAGGAGCAAGTCGGGGGTAGTTGATGCCGAGAGAGAACGGCGGCAGTCATCTATAAGATCACATCTCGATGGGGAGGTCTACGGGCAAGCCTGTTCTCCACTTCTGCGGCGGGCGAGGGTTTTGATGGGGGCACGGGGATGGGGTTGTGAAAGGACGGTACGATGAACCGACGGGAGTTTGTCAGGTGCGGGATGGGGGCGCTGGGATTGATTGTTGGAGATGGACGATTGGTGATTGGGGCGGGGGCGGCGGGCAAGGGGCGAATGGGGGTGATCGATGCGCATTGCCACGCCGGACGTGGGGTCAATTTCGGCAAGGACAATCCGCCGAGCCGTAGGGTGGGCTCCGGCCGCCGAGGGACTGGCGACGTAGGAAGACTCGCCGGCTCAACCGGCCATCGTGAATGACGAAGACATGGCTCCATCCCCTCTCCATTCTCGTTAAAGACCTCTATCGTTTTGCGGGAATCTTTTCTTGCGTATTTGCTTGTCTTTGGTACACTGTTGGGAGGAAGGATGAATCGGTTGCAGCGGCGGAGAATAGTGAGGATGGTATTATGAGAGACACCGCTATGAAGAGACGATGCGGTTTCACGCTCATCGAGCTGCTGGTCGTCATCGCGATCATTGCCCTGCTGATGGGGATCATGATTCCCACCCTGTGGCGGATCAAGAGGCAGGCGGCGGGCGGCGTGTGCCTCTCGAATCAGCACCAGCTCGTGCTCGCCTGGATTCAGTACGCCCAGGACAACGACGACAAGCTCGTCGGAGGCCACGACGGGTATTCGGCCTCGCCCAGCATCGCCTATGACTGGGTCCAACTGCCGCGAACGGTGGCCGGCGTCACGGTCGCGCGAGCCCAAGCCACGCTGGAAGATGAGCAACGCGGCTGCGAAGCCGGCGCCCTGTTCCCCTACGTGCGGAACGTCGATCTCTATCACTGCCCGGGCGACCGCAGGGACCGCACCGAGATGACGCATCGCAGTTACGGCATTCCCGGCGGCATGAACGGCGACGTCGGCTCCGGGGCCACCAGTTGGCTGATGCAGAACTGGGGATACCCCTCCTACAAAAAGCTCACCCAGATCAAGAGTCCGGGCATCAAGTATGTCTTCCTCGAGGAGAAGACCGACGTGGGCGGCTGGAACTGGGGGTCCTGGAACCTGGAGAAGCAGGGAGACCGATGGTGGGACCCAATTGTCGTGCGCCACGGGTCGCTCAGTGTGCTGGCCTTCTCCGACGGCCACGCCATCCAGCACCAGTGGAAGCAGAAGAGCACTTTGGAGATGACGTACGTCGGCTATCCCGACTGCATCCGCTGGCCCGTCACCGACGGGACCGACGACCTGGAATTCATGCGCCAAGGCTACAATCCCGCCCGCTGAGTAGAGTTGTCAGTTCCCAGTTCACGGTTGGCAGTTGCCGGTTGTCGGTCTGAGAAACACAGGCTACGATGGATGGGCTTCATCTCTCGCTTTCGAGCCTGACAAGGTTCTTGACGGGCGAGGGGATGAGATTCGGAAAGGATGGCACGATGAATCGACGCGAGTTTGTGGCGCGCGCCGTGGGGGCGGCGGTGGTGGCGGCTGTGGCTGGGGACGCCGAGGCGGCGGGCAAGGGGCGGATGCGGGTGATCGATGCGCATTGTCACGCCGGACGTGGACTCAATTTTGGCAAGGACAATCCGCCGAGCGATCCTTGGACGACGTACAACGACCCGCAGTGGGCCCTGCGGCGGATGAAGGAGGCGGGCATCGACAAGACCATCATTTTCCCCATCGATAACGAGACCTACGCGCAGGCCAACGAGGAGATCGCGGGCTACGTGCGGAAATGGCCGACAAAGTTCATCGGCTTTGCCAAGCACGATGCCAAGACCGAAGCCGGGCGGATCGGCGAGATGCTGCGGCGCGAGGTCCGCGAGCTGGGACTCAAGGGCCTCAAGCTTCACGGCGTGCCCTCGCAGGAAATGATGGACGCGGCGGCCGAGCTGGGCATTCCGATCCTCTATCACCCGCCGACGGTGGAGGCGAGCCTGGACGCGGTCCAGTCCCATCCGAAGGTGTCCTTCATTCTGGCCCACCTGGGCTGCTTTGCCTCGCAGAACTGGCGGGAGCACGTGCGGGCCATCGAGGCGGCGAGGGAGATTCCGAACCTGTACCTGGACACCTCGTCCGTGGTGTTCGTGGAGTACCTGGAGCGGGCGGCGAGGGAATTGCCGGCCGAGAAGCTGATCTTCGGGTCCGACGGCCCGCTGGTCGATGCCCGGGTCGAGCTGTACAAGGTCCGGCTGCTCAAGTTGCCGCGGGAGAAGCAGGCCCTGGTCCTCGGCGGCAACATCCGCCGTCTGCTCGGCCTGTGACCCGACGACAGTTGGCAGTTCTCAGTTGGCAGTTGGGAGAGCGATTGCTGGTTATTGGTTGTTCGTTGGCACCTCTGTGTCCCTTTGCGTCCTTTGCGGCTGACAATCGGGTGCCGGCAGTCAGTTGACTCTTATTAGGCGGGAATCCGTGTGAATCCGTGAAATCCGTGTCGGGCCACGGCCCGCGGCGAGCTTGACGGGTGGGGGCGAAATCGGGTAGAATAGAATGACGGCGGGGGCAGGCGCAGCCCTCGGATCGCAGGGAGTCGAGGGATGCACCGACGGCTGACGCATCCAACGATCGCAACAATGGAAGAGGAGAAACGTGTTCGCACCAAGAAGGCTCGCATTTGGGGCTGTGGCCGTGGCGGCTTTGGTCGTTGCGGCGGCCGGCGGCCGGCTGCTGGCGGGTCCGGCCGTGGTCATCAACGAGCTGCACGTCGATCCCGACGTGAAAACAGAGCGGGTCGAGTTTGTCGAGTTGTACAACGGCGAGCCCGCCGACGTGAACCTGAGCGGATGGCAGTTCCGCGACGGGATTTTCTACACGTTTCCGCAGGGGGCGATGCTGCCGGCAGGCGGGTACGTGATCGTCGCCGAGGACCCCGGCCAGATCCACGCGAAATGGAGCGCGGGCCGCACCAGAATTCGAGCGAGCCTCGTCTTCGGGCCGTACGGCGGCAAGCTGGACAACGAGCGGGACCACCTTGTCCTGTGCGATGCGGCCGGGCAGGTGGTCGATGAAGTCGAGTACCAGGTCGGCTTCCCGTGGCCGACGGTGGGCGACGCCGTGCCCGAAAACGTGCCGGGGACCGGACGTTCCATGCAACTGACGAATCCGCGATTCGACAACGACCTCGGGGGCAGTTGGCGGTCCGCGACGCCGACGCCGGCGGCCCTCAACAACGGCGGCTTTCTGGCGAACATTCCGCCGCAGATTCGGCAGGTGGCGCACTCGCCGAAGCAGCCGAAGTCCGGCGATATCGTCACGATCACGGCGAAAGTCACCGACCCTAATGGCGTCGAGGGCGTCACCCTGATGTACCAGCCGGTGGACCCCGGCAACTACATCAGCCGGCAGGACCCTCAGTACAATGGGAACTGGATCGCAGTCGAGATGCACGATGATGGGCTCGATGGCGACGCGGTCGCCCAGGACGGCGTGTTCACCGTCCAGCTTGCGGCCCCGGTGCAGACCCACCGCCGGCTGGTCCGCTACAAGATCGCCGCGACCGACGCCCCCGGACGTACCGTAGTCGTGCCGTACACTGATGATCCCCAGCCGAACTTTGCGTACTTCGTGTATGACGGCGTGCCCGCCTGGCGCGGGGCCGTGCAACCCGGCGCCTCGCCCGTGGTCGAATTCCCGCCGGAGGTCATGCGCAGCCTGCCCGTCTACCACCTCATCAGCAAGAAAGCCGACGTCGAGGACTCCACGTGGCTCTCCAAGGACGGCGGCGATCTCTTCCGCTGGTGGGGCACCCTCGTCTACGACGGCGAGGTCTACGACCACATCCGCTACCGCATGCGCGGCGGCGTCTGGCGGTACTCCATGGCCAAGAATATGTTCAAATTCGATCTGAATAGGGGACATTACTTCCAGGCGCGCGACGACTACGGAAACCAATACAAGACAAAATGGAACCGGCTTAACTTCTCCGCCTGCATCCAGCAGGGCAGCTTCGGGCAGCGCGGGGAGCAGGGCATGTTCGAGGCCCTCTCGTTCCGGATGTTCAATCTCGCGGGCTGCCCCGCCTCCAAGACGAACTACCTCCAGTTCCGCATCATCGACGAGCTTTACGAGGACGGGACGCGCAACGCCGCGCACCTGCCTTTGACCGGTGGCGGGACCCAGTACGACGGCGACTTCTGGGGGCTTTTCATGACGATCGAGCAGATGGACGGCCGGTTCCTCGACGAGCACGGGCTGCCCGACGGCAACCTGTACAAGATGGACCCGGCCTATCCCGGCGGCTTCGACAAGAACAACCAGGGCGCGACCGCCGTCGCGGACAACTCGGACATCCTGAACTTCCTGGGCACGTTCCAGTCCAATCCCGCCGCCGACTGGTGGGGCCGGAACGTCAACCTCGACGCCTACTACGCCTATTACGCCATCTACCAGGCGGTCCACCACGGGGACATCACCAGCAAGAACTGGTTCCTCTACCTGAACCCCGAGCCAACGACCAACGAGTGGGGGACCCACCGCCTCTGGTGGCAGTTCCCCTGGGACCTCGACCTGACCTGGACCACGTACTACGGCGACACGGATCCAAGCGACCCGTGGCGTCGCAGCGGCCTGCTCGATCATGAGGTCCTCGCCATCCAGGCCGCGAACAAAGTGCGCGAGGTGGTCGATCTGCTGTTCAACCCGGAGCAGACCGGCCGGCTCATCGACGAGTATGCCGCCATCATCGACGATCCGGCCGGCGGTCTGTCCATGGTCGATGCCGACCGCGCCATGTGGGACTACCACTGGGTCATGAGCGACGCCGCCTGCAGCCGCTATCGCACGAACTGCGGCAACAACAAGGCCGGGCAGGGGCGGTTCTATCAGGAGGCGGTCGACCGGGGCTACCCAAGGTCGTTCGAGGGCATGGTCAGGGTGATGAAGGATTACGTCGCCGAGCGGATGGACCACATGAATCGCAAGGCTGCCGACCTGGCGATCCCGAACACGCCGGTCGCCACCGCCACGGGGCCGCAGGGCTTCCCCGCCAATGCCCTCACCTTCAGGACCAGTCCGTTCAGTGATCCCCAGGGCGGCGGCACCTTCGCCGCAGTCCAGTGGCGAATCGCCGAAGTCTCGTCCGATGCACCAGCCCCCGTATTTCCCAATGGCGATGTATTGCTGCTGCCCGACGGAGCGACATGGAAATACTTCAAAGGCCTGAGCGAGCCTTCGCCCGCACCCGGGACGTGGCGTCAGGCAGATTTCGACGACTCCCAATGGCTGACGGGGCAAACGGCCATCGGCTACGGCGAAGGATTCATCGTCACCACCCTCGCCGACATGCGGACGAATTACAGCACCGTGTACCTTCGCAACACCTTCGATGTCGCCAAGCTCAACGGTATGACCAAGCTCATTCTGGAAATCAAGTACGACGACGGCGCCAATGTCTGGATCAACGAAAAGCTGGCCTATAGTGACAACGTGCCCGTCGGTGAGCTGCCCTATACCGCTACGGCGCTCGGCTCGATCGAAGACACAAGTTTCGTGCGGTACGAGATCGGCGACCCGCGCGCATGGCTCAAACAGGGCACGAACGTCATCGCGGTGCAGTTGCTCAATTTCTCGGTTGGCGGCAGCTCAGACTGCTTCATCGATGTTCGGCTGATTGCGGAGAGGGGCAACGACGGGACGACACAGCCGGGGGGGGCGGCGGCGGTTCAGAGAGAGGCGGGACATTATGAGATCGAGCCGCTGTGGGAGAGTCCGGAGATCACGACATTTGCCGCTGAAGCGAAGATTCCGGCCTCCGTCGTCAAGCCGGGGCGGACCTACCGCGTCCGCTGCCGCATGAAGGATACCTCCGGCCGCTGGAGCCACTGGTCGGCCCCCGTGCAGTTCGTCGCCGGTGATCCGATCGCCGCCGGGATTCTGGCGGACCTGCGAGTGACGGAAGTGATGTACAATCCCGCCGTGATGGCCGGCGATACATTCGAGAGCCAGGAGTACGAGTACATCGAGCTCAAGAACACCGGCGATGAGACGCTCGACCTGAGCAGCGTCTCGTTCACCAAGGGCATCACGTTCGAGTTCCGGGGCAGTGCCGTAACAAGTCTTGGCCCCGGCCAGTTCCTGCTGGTGGTCAAGAACAAGGCCGCATTCACTTCTCGCTACGGCTCGGCTTTGTCGGGCCGGATCGCCGGGCAGTTCACGGGCAAGCTGGCCAACGACGGCGAGAACGTGGCCCTGGTGGACTTCTGGAACGGCACGATTGCGGAGTTCCAGTACAGCGATGGCCGAGGCTGGCCGCTGGCCGCCGACGGCGCGGGCCACTCCTTGGTGCCGCTGGATTCAGCATTGCTCGATGAGCCGCAGGGCTCATTGGATTACTCAGGCAACTGGCGTGCGAGCACGTACATCGGAGGCTCGCCGGGCGAGGATGATCCTGCTGTGCCGCAGACGCTGCTGCTCAATGAATTCGTGGCCAATGCCGGCACACCGACGGCGAACGACTGGGTCGAGTTGTACAATCCCACCGCTGCTGCCGTGAGCCTTGTGGGCTGGTATCTGAGCGACGATCCCGCCGAGCCGAACAAGTGTGCCCTGCCTGCCGTCTCCGTTGCCTCTCACAACTGGGTCGCTCTGACGGACTTGAAGGGCTTCGGCCTCAGCAGTGACGGCGAGGAACTGGTCCTGTCATATCTGCCG